>FWPV01008154.1_pt1 | contig 18490 bp, 21 predicted proteins | sample 2228371 | NCBI WGS metagenome assembly FWPV01 (sample SAMEA103939776, study PRJEB20133) | metagenome
ATTTGACCATAAAATGTAATCAAAAATTTATAAATAACACAAAATTTTAAGCTATTTTACTATACATACGTTAACCTTTCCGAATTACAGTTTTTTAAGCATCGTTGACATTTAGATTTTTTACATGCTATAATTTTTCATGAAATCAAATAGAATATATTTTAGTTTAATATCTTACATTTTAAGGAGTGTGAAATGGCGATTAACACCAAAAGATTCGGATTTACTCTGCTTCAAATATTTGCCGGAGGATGTGCCGGACTTCTAGCAGGAATAATATTATTAAGTCTAATTAACCTTATATGGTCGGGACTGGGCAATATATATATAAACGGATTCATAAAAGCTTTATTAATATTAATATCCTTTTTGATACTAATATTGGGTGCATTATCAGCAACTGTTGAAAGCATACTTCTCATAGGGAAATATACGCCTCGTGAGATTTCGAGAAAAAAGATTTATGAAGGTGGATTTTTGGGTATTTGCACTGCTGTAGCTTTCTTGACAGTAACACGAGGTGATTGGATGGGAACGCTTGTAGAATGGGGCGGTCCAATAAGATTAATCGGGACAATATTTTATTTCATCGTAGCCTTACCTGCTAAGCTTTTTACCTTCTGGATACCGGTATTTTTATTTATTTTTTTTGGCGCTCCAGTAGGTTCTGCAATTGCATATAACCTTATGCCACAAAAAAATAAAAATTCAAAATTAGACTCTAAAAAGGTGGAAGTTAAAAATGAACCTGCGAAATAATGATGACGAAGAAAATAAATCATTCCTCGAAAAAGGGCGAAAAGAACTATCCACACCGCAGGGTTCAAAACTATTCTCTGCATTTCTTATATGTGGTTTTATATCAATATTGCTCGAATACATTGCTAATAGACTTCTAATTCCAAAAAACTATGCTTATTCTCTTATAATTATAGTAAATGCTGTTATAATCACGATTTATGCCTTTAAGATATATAATATTAATAAGAGAATAAAAGAAAAAAGAGAAGAAAAATATATTCAAAAATATGGCATTAAATACTCAGATTTTTTAAGAACAAAAGGCAGAAGAGGCAAAAAATCATGAAAAAAAAGGGAAAATCTGGACTTAGCTATGAGGATGCAGGAGTATCCATCAATACAATGGAGGCTGGCTTAAAGGATGCATCAGAAATAATTAAATCTACATATCGTCGTGAAGTATTAAGTCATCAAGGACAATTCGGTGGATTATTTGCACTAGATAAGAATAAGTATGATGAACCAATACTTGTGTCAAGCACAGATGGTGTTGGAACAAAGCTAAAAATTGCTTTTATGGCAAATAAACATGATACTGTAGGTGAGGACCTTGTGGCTCATTGTGGGAATGATATAGTAGTTCTAGGTGCTGAACCACTTTTCTTCTTAGATTATCTTGGGACAAGTAAACTTGATCGTCGTGTTATGGTACAAATACTGGAGGGGCTTTCCAGGGGATGCAGGGAAATTGGATGTGCGCTCATCGGTGGAGAAACAGCGGAGATGCCTTCATTTTATCAGCCCGGAGAATATGACCTTGTGGGAACGATCGTCGGCGTTGTAGATCGCAAACATATCGTTGATGGATCTGCGATAAAGAATGGAGATATAATTATAGGTTTGGGATCTTCTGGATTACATACAAATGGCTATTCCCTTGCCCGAAAAATATTATTCGAAGTTTGTGGCTATAGTGTTACAGACTTTATAGATGAGTTAAATATTACCGTCCGTGATGAATTCTTAAAGCCTCACAAAAGTTATGTAAGAACCATTTTAAGACTAATTAGTAAATTCAATAATAAACTTTCTGATGGAACAATAAGTCTAAAGGTCAAGGGGCTTGCACATATAACAGGTGGAGGACTTATTGATAATATTCCAAGAATACTACCACAAAATTGTGATGCATTAATAAAAAAAGGGAGCTGGAATATATTACCAGTCTTTGAATTTTTACAGAAAAGGGGTGATGTGGAAGAAAGTGAGATGTTCAGAGTATTTAATATGGGCATTGGAATGGTAATAATTGTTTCTTCAGAAGATGCTGATTCTATTATAGACGAATTAAAATCAGCAGGGGAAAAGGTATATAAAATTGGAGTTGTAGTAGGAGGTAATAAAAAGGTAGTTTTTAATTAAATTTTTTCAGTGGAGGGTAATTTATGAGATATATTTTTTTAGCTCTAGCTTGCATAGTGCTAATTTCATTGAACGCTTCTGGAATGGAAAAACCTATTGTCTATTATTCATTTGATAACATAAAAGGTGATATTGTTCCAGATCTTTCTGGCTTTGGCAATGATGGCACGATGCAAAACAACCCGAAAATTATCGATGGTAAGATGGGTAAAGCTCTCGAATTTTCTAGTAGCCGTGTAGCAATCAATTCATCTGCATCTCTTGGAACAGAAATGTTTAAAGAGGGAATTTTCACACTGGTGCTTTGGATCAAAGCTACTCGCCAGGGTAATCAATGGCAGCAAATTTTCAGAGCCGGACCCGATCCAAACGATACTTTGTTCATCAATAATGATGGAAGATTATCATGGCGTGGATGGGTTGGTGGTGCATGGGCTGGAGGTATGTGTGAAACAGATCCTGGTGTAGTTGATGCAGACACCTGGACACATGTAGCTGTGACAAGCGATGCCAAGAATTTTCGTGTCTATGTTAAAGGTGAGGTCTCAAAGGAATCAAATTTCCAGGCGACTAGAGGCAATAATAAAGAGTATATGATAGGTGGTTATGCAGGTGGAGAGTCCTACAGTGGAGCTGTTGATGAATTTGCATTGTTTAAAGCAACGCTAAAAGAAGCTGATATAAAAGCAATAATGAATAAAGGTGTTCAGTCAGCTACTGCTGTTGATTCTAAAAACAAACTTCCATTTGTATGGTCTGCTTTGAAAGTAAACTGAAATATTATGAAATATCATTTTTAGCTAGAAGATGCTATCTATGATATGTAACTTTTCAAAGAATGTAGCATTGCCCATCAATCCATATTTCAAGTTTTCGGATTTTGATGGTGAATTCTATGTCATCAATAGAAATCCGATTTATGGGCAATGCCTACCCTACGCGCTATATCTCAATAATTTTCCTTTTTGTTAGCCATTGCACAATCCAAAGCCGTATCAAAAGAAAAATTTTTAATAAGAATTGTTGGGTTTCGTTCCTCAACCCAACTTACTAACTTTAAGCAAAAAAATATTATGAACTATCATTACATAATAAAGACGAAACACGGAGATTATTTAATCACGAATGGCACGAATAAGACGAATTATACGAATTTTTTATCGATTGCGCAAATTAAACCACCACTAATGCACAAACTGCGTTGCACTACGAAAAAGTTACATATCGCAAAATCGACAAAAAATTCGGACTGTTCGTGTAATTCGTAATTATTTTATTCGTGTTCTCCATGATTAATTTTTTCTCCGTGCCTCCGTGTCCCTGTGTTTTGAGGATTATATTTCTTGGGGTCTATATTTCAAACTCAGATTTAGGAACACCGGATTGACGAATAATAGATAACAAAGTTCCCTTCTTTATCTCTTTGTGATCAGGAACAGGAACGGTTATCGTGCTATCGAGTGTTTTACGTTGCATTACAATATGACTTCCCCGCCTTCTAACCTCCTTGAACCCGTACATGGATAATATCTGGCATATATCTTTACCTGAGAGAATTTTCAGTTGAACCAATAACAACCTCCACTTTTGTAATATAAACTTCGTCATGAAGTCTGTTATGGATTTCCTGATCAGATGCTGTCTCAAAAAATAGTTCCAGAGCTTCCCGAAGATTTAATCGTGCTTCATCAATAGTATCTCCCTGGCTGGCTATATCAAGCTCCGGGCATAATGCAACGTACCCATCTCCTTCACGTTCAATAATTGCTGTAAAGTTCCTTTGCATTTCGCACCTCTCATTTAATTATATACATTAACTTCTGATTGGGATTTTACATACAAATATAGCTGACAAAGTTATAAATGACAAAAATGGTAATACTACCAATCCAATCAAAAGTTTGGTAATTCCTTCGAAATTCTGATCTCTGTATTTTCCTGTTTGTTAAAGACAGTATAGCATATCAAAAGCCATAAGCTCAAGAATTTTCCTTTTTGGTAGCCATCGCGTAGGCCTGATCCGTAGCAACAGAGAAATGTCAAATGAGAGTTGTTGGTTTTGGTTACTCAACCCAACTTACTAACTTACGTTTGTTGAAGATCAATGCCAGAATGTATATATGTACCGGCGTGCCAGAACTCCATATATGTTGAAAACTCCGCCTACGAAATATTCACCCAATATTAAACCAAAGAAAAACGGTATGGCTTTCCGATAGGCAGAAATTCCCCCTTGTTTTAATAATATCCTTTTAATAAGCCAACTTATAAATATCGGGAACCACATCCAATTCATTGTCCAGCTACTCGCTAATGGATAAGCCACTGGATGCAATGACCACCATAACAATCTATGCCTTAGAAAACTCATCAAAAATATAAAAATAAATCCACCAGACATAAAACTTATAGCCGGTATATCCCTATCAGGCATAAAGAAAAGCCATCTTTCCAGATTTATGTATGCTTCCCACCCAAAACCGCCACCGAATCCTTGCTTATAAAAAACATGCAAAAATGCCCAAAAAGCGACCCATATACTGACCATAGACACTAATGATATAGCCAGTATCATATTTTTCTGAGTTGATTTCGATTCTTCCATAAGCTTGAAAGCCTCAAGCTGGTATGGCATTGGGTTACATCTATGCGCCCTATTAATTCCCCAGAACATTGCAAACATTGATAGATTTGATGGACCTAATAACCTTGTGCCTATTATTCTAGGAAGCATCTGGTCTGGTCCCATGTTGTATAACTCGTTCACTGGTGGACCGAGTTCCGCACGTAGCCTTGCTAAAGCGAATAAAAGCAAAAAATAATATAAGAAGAAAATAGTGAAAATCCATAGCGACATACCTGCTCTTAAACAAAAGAATGCCAAAAAAATTACACCTGATATAATTAAAGCTAATGCGGTTCGATATCGCATAGGTTCATCTTTGTCATCCTTAAACGCTTTACTAAATATTCCACGTAAAACATATTTTATATGCTTGCGAGCGCTCCATATACCAAGTATTGCAATAGCTAGATAAGCTCCAGAAGCCTGAGGCTTGACATAAGGAAACTCAGGCAAACTTCTTAATCCGAGTGATTCACCTAAAATGAACTCGAATTTCCATAGAAGATAGAAGAACCAGCATGAAAATGCCAGGTCAAGAGGCATGAAATAGCTTAATCCAATAACAAATGGGAAGAAGCATACCGGTGTCCAACCTATTGCAGATAATGGTTTTTCCGTAAAAAATTGTCCGATATTTATAGTCCTTATAGGTATCATGGGTATAGCAGGGAAAAGCGTATGCATACCATTAATTAAATTTATACCGCCACTTATCACAATGCCTATCCAGAGCATTTGGTTGCGAAAAAAAGATAGATTTCCTCCTTCTTTTGTCAATGCAAGTGGAAGCTGTATTATCGGATACGAAAGCTTTTCATGTTCCATCCATTGTTTTCTTATAATAGTATTTATCCCTAGCATAATGATAGCTAAAGCAAATAAAAACATCGACCACCAAAAAACCGGTGTTATCCATGTCCTTATATAATACCAATTATAAATGCTTGATTCGCCTTCATAAAGACCCTTTAATACCGATAAATTATCTACAACTAACCATTTGGGCAGATAGCGAAAAAACAATGATTGCCATTCATTTTCAGGAGTTGCAAACCAGAATGCATGTCCGAGTATTGGAGCTAAAACCTGCATAACGTCATGACCTGCATAAGCAATACTTAATGAAAGCATTGTATATAAACTCAGCATTTCACCCTGAGAAAATGCAGACTTCGGTAACCATCTTTTCATCATAATATTGATGATTACAAGAAGCGTCAGGCTTATAACCACAGGGTAAATGAGAGAGACTGTGCTCGGTGTTGGTGTCTGTATTGAGAAATATCCATAAGGTATTGATAAAACTAGACCAATTCCAATTACACGCCAGGTTGTATAATTGGGACTAGTTTTTTGTAAATTACTCATTTTATATATCCAACCAGGTTGCTTATATTATAAAAAAATTATTCATTCATTATAAAATCCCTCTAAATTTCCCTTACATTTCGCCTTTTTCAAAGTGGGTTAGGGAATTGTATAAACAATTTTTTAAATGGTATTAAATTTAGGAATGCAGGATGGGCATTGCCCATCGATTTATTTTTCTGAGTTCGGATTTTGATAGTGAATTCTATAAATTCAATAGAAATCGAATTTGTGAGCTACATACTTATCTAATCCAATAGATTTTTGCTTCACTAGCTTTATCAGCGGAAGCGAACTCATTATGATCGGAAGTTACAAGGTATGCATCTCTTACCTTAGCTTCGGCAAGGGCTATTGAATCTGCCAAAGACATTTTATATTTAATTTTTAATATCCCTGCTTCTCTAAAAACAGCATCCTCAAGTTTATCAATTATTATCAATGGTGTAGATAGAATCTCAAAAAGAACTTCATCTGCTCTATTTATATTAATCTTTCTGCAGATTATGTAATATACTTCAAGTAGATTTATCTTATTCATATAAATAGTGCAATTCCTATTTTCAGCTTTCTGGAAGATATTATCGACTTTATCGGCACCATCTTCGTCATTCAGGATCGCGATCATTGCGCAGGCATCTAATATAAATATATCCCTCACTTTTCCAATTCTTTTTCCTTTTTTTTCATTTTTGTAAATAGCTCAGTTGATACTCCGGTTCCTTTTAAGATGCCTCTAATTGATCTGATAGAAGGTTCAACTGGTTTTATCAAGATACCTTCCTCTGTCTCAATAAGTTCAACTTTTTTCCCTTTTAGCTTACTTGCTATTTTTTCAGGAAGGTTTAGTTCTTCAGATTTTACTACTATTGTTTCCAATTTTTATGTCCTCCAAGCCTGATTAAGATTGGAAAATATTAATAATAGCAGAGGGCTTCTGCAAAATCATAATACTATCTCATTTTATTAATAGCATAGACATGCTATCTTAATATTTATGAAACCATAATAATCATAAGGTATATATTATTATTAGTCAATAGATATAGAATTTAGTAAACTGCGCGTAAAGAGCACCTTAATCTCCCAACGCGTTTTGAATAGTCGGTATCACCAGATGGTAACATCCACAGAAAGTGTATATGATCAGACAATATAACTGCACCTACTTTTCCAAAATCCATTTCAGATTTGACAACTGCCAGTATAGAGCGCAAAAGGGATATATTTTGTGTTTTGGCAAACAATGGCTCGCGATTGTATATCACCAACGTAAGGAAGAAAGTGCCACCCGGGATATATACTCTTCGATATTTCAGCACTGTTTTTGCGTCAAAATGTAAAATGTAGCCATTGCTATGGACTTGTATGGTTGCGTTCCGAGTAGTGAATATGGCAATTGGAATCGCTATGACTCTGGTGATCCTCAAGGCATATTGCATATATATCCTCGCCCTTAATCTGCTTATAATAATCCCAAATCTACAGTTAAATTTGCATTCGGTTTGTAATGGTTTCCTGAATGGAGATGAAATTGGGTAACCAGATTCTCTATTAACCCCGTATAACATTTACTATTTTTTGAATAGCTTCATCTGCTAACTTTCGGGTTTGCTCTGATAACTCTTCTCCAAAATCAAATTCTACACCTTTCACGGAATATAAATAAGCTTTCGGATGTCTATGGTAAAGGTTTTCACAGAAGGCAAGAAGATTCGATGGCTTTATAACATGAGTAATCATACCAAAACTGGAATCAGGCTTAATTTCCTCTGATCTGACCCAGTCATTTTCATTGCTGATATGTGCATCAACGAAAATAACAAAATCACGATCTTTGATATCATCTACCATTTCAACAGTAAGCTGATGAGCTTTTATAACATCAACAAGATTGCTGAAATTTTCCTCAATCTTATCAGCAATATACCATCCAACACCATCATCCATGCGTGTTGGGTTTCCATATCCAATTAGTAGGATAGATTTCATACCGTTAAGCCCCAAATTCTAGCAGATTCTTGGCAGTGGATCTCCAGACAACATATCAACTATCCTTGTCGTTCCTAAAGCAGTCTTTAGAAGCACTTTATTAGGTCCCGCTATAACTTTACCGATTATCTGAGCATCTTGACCGTATTTGTTTTCTCTCATTTTTTTCAGAATATTAGATGCTTCATCAGCAGGCACAATTGCGACCAGGATACCTTCATTTGCAATGTAAAGCGGATCATATCCCAACAATTCACATGCACCTTTTACCGATTCACGGATAGGAATATCCATTTCATCAATAATTATACAGACATTGGATTGTATTGCAAGCTCATTTAGCGTAGTCGCCAATCCGCCTCTGGTTGGATCTCGAAGGCATCTAATATTACGGCTTACTGAAAGCATATCCATAACTAAAGAACTTAGTGGCGCACAGTCGCTAATAATAGGAGAATCAAACTCGAGTCCCTCCCTTTTTGACAAAACAGCTATCCCATGATTACCAATAGTGCCGCTAATAATAACAGTATCACCAACCTTTGCATTATTTCCAGATATATTTACGTCTTTATCTACAATTCCGATACCTGATGTATTAATAAATATTTTGTCTAAGCAACCTTTATTGGCAACCTTTGTATCCCCGGTAACGATCTTGACCCCAACTTCATCAGCAGTTTCACTCATAGATGTAATAATTTTTTGCAGGTCATTCATAGGAAAACCTTCTTCTATGATAAAACTAGCACTTAAACAAAGTGGGCTTGCTCCGCACATTGCCAGATCGTTAACTGTCCCGCATATAGCAAGCTTTCCAATATCACCACCGGGGAAAAATATCGGATCAATTATATATGAATCAGTAGTGTATGCGATTCTTACATCACTGACTTGCAGAACAGCTTGATCATTTAATTGATTCAAAACTGGATTATTGAAAGCAGGTAGAAAAAGTTTGCTTATTAGTTCATGTGATGCTTTACCACCACTGCCATGTGAAAGCAAAATTTTATCGCTTTTCAATCTTAAATGTTCCTTATGGGTAAACTATATTCGCGGTATTTAAAGTATGATGAGCAAGTACCTTCAAATGAGACCATGCAGGGTCCAATAGGATTGTCCGGAGTGCAGGAATTGGCAAAAAAAGCGCATTCGATTGGTGTTTTTACTCCTCGCAATACCTCGCCACACAAACAGCCTTCAGGTTCGTTTTCTGATTCGACATTTACATCAAATACTTTCTTAGCATCAAACTGACAATACTCGTCTTTAATTGTCAATCCACTTGACGGAATAATACCAAATCCTCTCCATTTTGCATCACTTATATCAAAAACATCATTGAGTATATTTAATGCTGTGGTGTTCCCTTCTGGTTGCACAGCCCTCTTATAGCCAATCTCCACTTTTGGTTTACCTTCATTTATTTGACGAATCAACATTAAAATTGCCTGTAATATGTCAATAGGTTCAAATCCTGCAATTACACATGGAATATTATATTCTTGAGCGATAAAGTCGTAAGCCTTAGACCCAATTATTGTGCTGACATGACCAGGGCAGATAAAACCATCAATCTTAACTTCTCCAGCTTCAAGAAGCATCTTCATAGCAGGTGGTATCAATTTATGAGATGATAATACAAAGAAATTCCTTATACCTTTATTCTGTGCTGATAGGATCGCACTTGCGATAGTTGGGGATGTTGTTTCGAATCCTATACCGAAAAATACGACCTTCTTATCGGGATTAAGACTGGCAATACTGAGAGCATCCAATGAAGAATAAACAACTCTGATATCAGCACCATTAGCTCTTTCATTTTCCAGATTTGAAAAAGACCCCGGCACTCTGATCATATCACCAAAAGTCGTAAATATAACATTATCTAACTTCGCAATTTCAATCGCTGTATCAATATCTATATTCGGTGTTACACACACAGGGCAACCGGGTCCGGAAATTAAAGATATATTTTTTGGTAAAATATTCTTGATTCCGCTTCTAAATATAGCAACAGTATGAGTTCCGCAAACCTCCATCAATTTTACTTCTTTAATTGATTCATCTTGAATACTCGATATGATCTTTTTTAATAATTCTGGATTTCTGTATTCGTCAAGGTATCTCACCGATCTTCTCCAGTATTTCCAGAGTTTCAAGTGCTTCTTTTTCTTTTAGCACTTCGATAGCAAATCCAGCATGTAATAGAATATAATCACCGACTCTGGCTTCTGGTACAAGCTGAATACTTGCCATCTTTTTTACTCCATATATCGTTACCTGTGCCATATCATTTTCAATGCTTATTATTTTTGCCGGTACAGCTAAACACATTTAATTATTCCTTTATTAATTACATAAGTTTTTGTTAATACTCTAAATAGTTCGCTACAACTGCCTGACCCAGCGATATACCGCCATCGTTTGTAGGTATTTTTTTATGAAAGTATGTTATAAATCCCTTTTTCTCTAATCGTCTGGTAACTTCTGATAAAAGATAGTTATTCTGAAAAGTTCCACCACTAAGAACTACACGCTGTATACCATTTTCTAATTTAAGTTTTTCACACATTGATACAATAAAATCAGCGACAGTATTATGAAATTTTGCTGATATAATTCCTTTTGAGACATTATGTTTCAGATCAGATATAATTTCTTGAAACATATCGTCCAAATTTATTATGTATTTATCCTCAGTGAATATTATGTTATAACCATAAATGTCTGATACACTTGATTCTGCTATCATTTCAAGCTCTATTGCCGGCTGTGCCTCGTAAGTTGCATCATCTCTAACATTTATCAATGATGAGACCGCATCAAAAAGCCTTCCACAACTGGATGTTAGAGGAGTATTAATCTGCTTCTCAATCATACGTTTTATAAGAGTTGTTTTTTTGCTGTCGATTCTATTCAGCAAAGGTAAATCAATATCAAGGAATTTATCTCCAAAAACTGAGTATAAGTAGCTAATAGCCATCCTGTAAGTTTCTCTGGCAGATACGTCACCACCGGGTAGATGAACGTATTTCAGATGCCCACGTCTTTCAAAATTGGCTCGATCTACTATCATAAACTCACAACCCCAGATTGTTCCATCTGTTCCGTATCCAGTGCCGTCACATGCTACACCGATAACTTTTTCATTTAGACCATTCTCAGCCATGTTACTGACAATATGAGAATGATGATGTTGCACACCAATAAGCTTAATGTCTTTTTGCTCAAGCGCATATCTTGTAGAAAGATAATCAGGATGTAGGTCATGGGCTATCAATTCAGGTTTAATTCGGAACAATTTTTTATAATGCTCTATTGAGTCCTGATAATATTTATAAGCCTCAATGTTTTGCAGGTCTCCAATGTGATGACTGATGAACGCATGATTATCTTTAGTAAGGCAAAAGGTGTTTTTAAGTTCACCTCCACACGCCAGTATTTTTTTCATAGAAAAATCCATATCTATCGGGTGAGGCGCGTATCCACGAGAGCGACGAATCATTACTTGATAACCATTCCAAACTTTTGCTACTGAGTCGTCGCACCTCATATGAATATCGCGATTATGGAAAAGAAAGTAATCTGCCAGGTTAGATAATCTACGTTTCGCTTCATCATTACCAACAACAATCGGCTCTTCACTGATGTTACCACTCGTCATTACCAGCGCAAGCAAAGGACTATCAAGTAAAATGTAATGCAACGGAGAATAAGGAAGCATTACGCCCAAATAATTATTATTCGGGGCAACTGATTCAGAAATTGGATTCCCACTTAGTTTTTTCAATAATACTATGGGTCGTTGTATACATTGAAGAAGCTTGCTTTCTTCGTCATTGACAATACAATATTCTTTTATCTTTTCTATATTAGCTGACATGATGGCGAAAGGCTTAAATGTCCTGTGTTTACGTTCTCTCAGAGTTTTTACAGCAGAATCATTGGTTGCATCACAGGCTAGATGGAATCCGCCTATACCTTTTACCGCAATGATCTTCCCATTAATTATAAGTTCAATTGCTTTTTGGATCGGATCTTCACATTCAATTTTTCCGTATAAGCTCTCAAGTGTAACTGATGGACCGCAGGTGGGACAAGCATTAGGTTGAGCGTGAAATCTTCTGTTTAATGGATTATCGTATTCCGCTTGACACAAAGGACACATTTTGAAGTTCTGCATCGTTGTGTTTTCTCTGTCATAAGGAATATCTTTGATTATGGTAAATCTCGGACCACAGTTCGTGCAGTTTATAAATGGGTAACGGTAACGGCGATCATCTGCATTGAAAAGCTCTGTCAGGCAATCATTACAGATACTTATATCTGGAGATATTTTTACGTATTTGCTTTTATCACCTTCACTGTGTCTTATTACAAAGCCATCGTAATTTACAGGAGTAAGGTATTCTATGTCAATAGAGTCAATTACTGCAAGTGGTGGAGGCTGGGCATAAATCTGATTAATGAATTTATCCAGAGAATCTCGATCACCCTCAACTTCGACACTTACCCCTTCTGTTGAGTTTAGCACCCATCCATTCAGCAAATATAATTTTGCAAGACTATAAATGAAGGGTCTGAAACCCACACCTTGCACTATACCTTTAACAAGAAGCCTTGCTCTGGATTTCAAGGACTTGCCACCTCTTTTATCTTACTTCTTAGCCAATTATACCAGTCCGATAACCCTTTTCCAGTTTTACAGGATACCTCGAAAATGGTTAAATCAGGATTAATCTTTAATGATTCGTTTTTTATTTTTTCTATATCACAATCGACAAAAGGAAGTAGATCGGTCTTTGTTATTAAGAGTGCCGCTGACTCATAAAATATTAAGGGATATTTCAATGGTTTATCGTCACCTTCAGGGACACTTAAAAGCATAACCTTGAAGCTCTCACCCAGGTGGAATTCTGCCGGACAGATAAGATTACCAACGTTCTCAATAATGAGTAGGTCAACAATATCGAGATTTAGTTTAGCGAGAGCATTACTGACCATATTTGCATCAAGATGACATCCACCACCTGTATTAATCTGAACTACCTGTGCACCGGTCTCAGATATTTTGTCAGCATCATGAGTAGATTGTATATCGCCCTCAATTACAGCGATTGTCAGATCATCTTTCAGAGCTTTTATGGTATTTTCGATTAGTGTTGTTTTTCCTGCTCCCGGTGAGCTTATAACATTGATAGCAAGGATATTTTTCTCAGAAAAAAGCCTTTTGTTCTGACCGGCAATTACGTCATTTGCTTTGAGTATATTTGTAACTAACGGTACTTTCATCAATACCCCCAATATGCAATTGTCAAAAAATATGATTTTCCATAATCATTACTAGAGTGGCATTTTCAACGATCACGAACCATTAAATTCAGCTATTTCCAATTCTTTTCCAGAAATAATTTCATAACTGATTCCATTACATTCTGGACATATCCCAAATGTATCCCCAGTAATAAACTCTGTTTTACAATCTTTGCAACGAGCTTTTGTTCGAACAATTTCAATGATCAGCTTGGCACCTTCTAACTGTGTTTCTTTGCTTAATACATCAAAACTAAATACAAGAGCATCTGGCATAATACTGCTCATCTCTCCAATTCTAAGTTTTATGGTCTCCAATTTGGTTATATTATGTTTTTTCATCTCTGCGCTTACAATATCAATTATGTTTTCAACAATGGTTATCTCGTGCATATTATACTAATTTCCATTTAAAATTTTGCATAATGATTTATCATGCTGAACAAGAAGGAGAAGATAATTCTAGTCATCAAGATGCTGAGGTAAGTTTGGACATTTCATAAATTAATCTCGTTGTAGATGATAAACAACATTTCCATTAATGTCAACAATATCGATTATAATTGGCATCTGTCCAATTGCATGAGTCGAGCAAGATAGACATGGATCATAGCACCTTATAGCCGCTTCTACTCTATTGAGCATACCTTCTTTAAGATTCTTGCCATCAACATATTCTTTTGCAACAATGTCAACAGCCTTACTCATAGCCCAATTGTTGTGACCTGTAGCAATAATCAGATTGACTTTAGTTAGCTTGCCTGTCTCATCGCAGTGATAATCATGAAAGACAGTTCCACGGGGAGCTTCTATTACTCCAACTCCATGACCTGTAATGCCTCTTGCTTCAGCACGTATATCTTTGGATGTGATCTCTGGATCATCAAGTAATTGCTTGACTCTCTCCACACCATATAGGCATTCTATCATTCTGGCGTAATGATAGTGTAATGAGCCTTCAACAGGACCATTTGCCAATGCTTTAAATTTCTTTAATTCCTCATTTGCAAGCGGTGTTGAGATTGTTTCCGCAATATTTAAGCGTGCAAGTGGACCGACACGATAAACACCCTCTGGATAGCCAAGCTTTTTGTAAAAAGTTGATTTTAGATATGACCAGTCCAGTGTGTGTTCACCAATGTAATCAAGATAATCTTTACCATTGAATCTCTCAAGAACATTACCGTTTTTATCATCCATCTTGACAATACCATCATAAAGCTCAAGGGAATCACACTTATCAACCAAACCCATGTATCCCGATTTGAACTTTCCGATTTTGTCAATAACTTCTTTATTTTGATCAGTCCAGTCTCTGATTATATTGAGTCCAGCCTGTGCATAACCAATCATTTCATCATATTGGCTAAGTATCTCATCGCGCTCTTTAACTGAAAGTGCTTTATTGACACCTCCAGGAACTGCGAAGTTAGGATGAACTCTCTTATCTCCCAATCTCTCGATTATCTGCTGACCAAACTTTCTAAGTTTAACGCCTTTGAGAGCAAGTTCTGGGTCTTTTTCGATAAGCCCGGCTACGTTTCTGATGGCAGGATCAGCATCAAATCCAAATAAAAGGTCAGGGCTTGCAAGATAAAAGAAATGGAGAGCGTGGGATTGAACTATCTGTCCCATGTGCATAAGTTCTCTCAGCATAGCACCTGTTCTGGGTGGTTTGACCCCAATTATCTCGTCACAAGCTTTAGCGGCAACTAGATGGTGAGTAACGGGGCATATACCGCAGATTCGAGGTGAAATTACAGGCATTTCAAAGAACATTCGCCCCTCACAGAATTTCTCAAATCCTCTGAACTGATTAACCTGAAAGTATGAATTTTCGACTTTACCATCGCCGTTAAGTTGTATAAAGACCTTTGCATGTCCTTCAATACGTGTTACCGGCGAGATGGTTATTGTTTCTCCCATTTTTAAATTTCCTCCACGAACATGTTTTATTTATATCATAATCGTTCAAAAATGCCATAAATTATTTATCAATCGTAACGCAGGTTATTACCTGTCAACACAGGCATGCGCCCAGCAATCAATTCAGAAAGCACATAATAAATGGCATCTGCATTCGGTGGGCATCCTGGTAAATAAACGTCAACTTTAACGAATTCATTAATTGGTCTGGTCCTGGTTAACAATTTACATAGCATATTAGAATCTGGAACTTTGCCGTCAACTGTACTTTCTGTTTTAACATAACCGCGTTCAAGCACTTCATCCTTATCAAAAAAGTTACGCAAAGCAGTTATTGGTAGCGGACTAAAAGTAGCACAATCACCAAGAGCTACCAAAATCTTGCAATGCTCTCTCATTTCTTTAACAACTTCAAGCTGATCTGTATTCCCTACCGAGCCGGTAAGTATTCCAACATCAACACCATCTTTTGGCGGATGTTTAAGATCCGTCAAGGGACAGGACGTAAGTTCAACATGCTTCAAAAGCTCTACAATACGTTCATCTATATCTAAAAGCGACATTTCACATCCTGAACATATATCCAACCAATCTGTCGCTATTTTTACTTTTGCCATTGTATCCTCCTCATCTAAATATCGGGCATAAACCAGTTTTAAGCAGATTCATTAAGCAAGTCTGCTTGACAATAATTCCAAAATTGTTTTGTTGGATTGCACACCTTCAGGAGCTTCAATAGTTTTAACAACTTTCTGAACTAGACCATCAATATTAGTAATGCTACCATCTTTTTCTGCCCATATTGTAGAAGGTAATATTACATCAGCTTTTTCAGTTTCTGGAGATAAGTAGCTTGCTTGCAAAACAACAATACTTGCATTATAACGATCTAGATTTTTCAATTCGTCATCACACGCAAAAATGTATAAAGCTTTCGCATTTTGAGCATTAACATTGCTATCAATGCCCATATTACGTAAACCTCTACTATTTGCTCCTGCCGGTAAACCCATCATTTTAGTCTTTCCAGAGATTGCCATCAGGTTTTCAACTTCTTGAGCGTCAGCACCTGCATTATATATTATTACCGGGCTGGATGCTCTTTCTAATAATTCCTTTGCGGAACTGAGTTCGTTTGATTTCAAAACCATGTTTGCATGTCTATTAAAGCTGTTTTCTTTGTCATCTATTACGATTAAATTTGCCTTATGTTTATAAACAGCCAGTTTAACAAAAGAACCTACAACACGGCTTTCCTTATCAAGATCAACTTTATACATCAAGATGCAATCTGATGATTTCACATCATTTAATGTCGCCACTCGCTCTTTATTTTCAATTATAACGGTATGAGGTCCAAACTCAGCTACCTTATCAATTCCAAAAATTTCTAAGAATATACTAGCTTCTTCATTTGTAGCTTTGGGTGATATAACCCCAAACACGTTTTTCATACCAACTTCTTGAAATCTCTTGGCTACGTAGTCTAAAGCTTCACCTAATTCAACTTCTTCGAATGTTCCATTTTTCTTAACCAATGGTCTGGTTATACGCTCTTTTTTGATATGCAGTGGCTCGAACCTTCCAGCAACACAGAGAATACCATTATTAACAGGCGCATCCCAATCACCGTTGATCTTCAGTATGTGGTTATCTCTGGTTATTACTTCTATTCCACATCCAACACTACAAGCAACACAGGTGGTTTTTGTAATGTCGCATTGCTTCATTCTGCCCAAATATGAGCTTGATCTATCAATTAATGCCCCAGTTGGGCATACCTGCAGGCATGTACCGCATGATGTACAGGTTGATTCTCCAAAAGGCACATTGAGGTCTGCAATGACTCTGGTTTCTGCACCACGGTTGCCAAGATCGAGAACATTGTGCCCTGCTATTTCGGAACATGCTCTGATGCAACGCTGGCAAAGTATACACCTGTTTTCGTCGAATACGAAATAATATCTTGAAGAATCAACTCTAACTAAGGGTTGTGCATATTCGTATTTGGCATGTTCTATACCATGTTCATAAGCAAGATTCTGTAATTCACAATCGCCGCTAGCTTCGCAAAACATACAAAAGTGATTGCGCTCAGAAAATAGAAACTCAAGCATTGTTCTTCTGATGTTTTTAATCTCATCGGTGTCGGTCTTTATTACCATATTTTCATCTGCCTTAGTGCAACATGCTGGTCTATAACCTCTGACGCCTTCGATCTCAACAAGGCATAATCGGCAAGCACCTGTATCTGCTAAATGTTTATGATGGCATAATGTTGGTATGTGGATACCGTTTTTCTCACAAACACTTAGTATCGTATCGCCTTTTTCACCGATGACATTTTTGCCGTTTATAGTAATTTTGATTTCCTCCACTAGCAAATAGCTCCTTTCCTGCGAAGATGTTCTAAGAAAAAAGGTTATATTTCTTCGCTCAATTTAGAATGGATGATCTCCTTTCTGCCATATTATTAACGTATCTAAAACCTTTTCGCTAACTGTTTTCTAAATCCAGTTTTAATTATTTAACCCAGGTTGCTAGTTAATAATTGCATAAATCTAAAAAATATAATCTCCTTTGGTATTTTTATAGTAATTTTAGATAATAAAAATTAAAACATTTACCAAAGGAGGAAAAGATGGAAGATAAAACCATCGCTATATATTGTATAATAGATGATATACTTAAAGCAATACTAAAGTTTGGACAATTTCACTTTCATAATTGAATAAAATCGTTTATCCTCTAATATATAAAAAAACAAAAAACAAGGAGGATAAACGATAGACTATTTATATATTATTTTAAACAATTTTCGACATTTATTCAATATCCAAAGCTATAAATTTTACGTCCACGAACTCTAAACAACAACTCACACAGAATATAAATATTATGAACTATCATTATAAAGGTGAAACACGGAGGCACAGAGACACGGAGATGTTTAATCACGAATGTCACGAATTATTAATCACGAATGGCACGAATAAGACTAATTACACGAATAATTTTTTTATTCGTCTGCCTGGATTATTAACCACAAATAGCACAAGTGGCGTTGCACAACGAAAAAGTTACATATCGCATAAT
>FWPV01008155.1_pt1 | contig 18483 bp, 11 predicted proteins | sample 2228371 | NCBI WGS metagenome assembly FWPV01 (sample SAMEA103939776, study PRJEB20133) | metagenome
GCCCTGAGCCTGGCAGAAAAAGACCGTCTCACCGTTGACATCCGGGATGAGCTTCTGGGCTACGGCCCGTTGGAACCGCTCCTCAACGATGCCTCCATTTCGGATATCCTGGTGAACGGCTATAACAGCGTCTACGTGGAACGCAAAGGAAAGCTGGTCAAGGTGCCGGTGCGTTTCCGGGATAATGCCCATCTTCTGAAAATCATTGAAAAGATCGCCTCCGGGGTCGGCCGCCGGGTGGACGAGTCCTGCCCCATGGTGGATGCCCGCCTGCCTGACGGCTCCCGGGTAAACGCCATCATCCCGCCCCTGGCCTTGGACGGCCCGGCCCTGTCCATCCGGAAATTTTCCCGGGACCCTTATAAAGTCCATCACCTGATTGAATTCGGCACCATCACCGCGGACATTGCCAAGGTGCTGGAGGCCATGGTCAAGGCCCGGCTCAATATCCTGATCTCCGGCGGCACTGGCAGCGGTAAGACCACCTTCCTGAACATCCTCTCCGGCTTCATCCCCAACGATGAGCGGATCATTACTATTGAAGACGCAGCGGAATTGCAGCTGCAGCAGGAGCACGTCGTCCGCTTGGAAACCCGGCCGCCGAATATGGAAGGCATGGGGGAGGTGACGCAGCGGGATTTGGTGCGCAACGCCCTGCGCATGCGACCGGAGCGCATCATCCTGGGGGAGGTTCGCCAGGCCGAGGCCTTGGATATGCTCCAGGCGATGAACACCGGCCATGATGGCTCCCTGGCCACCATCCACGCCAACTCGCCCCGGGATGCCCTGGTCCGGCTGGAGACCATGGTGGCCATGGCCGGACTCAACATCCCGGACAAGGCGCTGCGGCACCAAATCGCTTCTGCCATCCATGCCGTGGTGCAAGTGGCCCGCCTAAAGGACGGCAGCCGGAAGATGCTCTTTCTGAACGAAATCGTGGGCATGGAAGGGGAAGTCATTGTCATGCAAGAAATTTTTTATTTCGAAATGCAGGGGCTGACCAGTGAAGGGAAGGTGAAGGGTCGCTTCCGGGCCACCGGTATCCGGCCCAAGTTCATGACGCAACTGGAAGCCCTGGGCGTGGAACTGCCCGGCAACGTCTTCCGGGAAAACTACTAATCATGGGTGAAAATCCTTTCCTGCAGAAAGATGGCGCGCCGTTAAAAGCTGCTGTCGGAGTTGGGGGAGGAGTTGTGAGTGAGGGGGCATGGGGCTGTGCCCCCTGGCCCTCTCCCCTACGAACACTTTTCAACATCCTGATAGGATAACCTGAAAATGCAGCCCCTCTGCCGGATACACCCCGGATACCCACCGGCAGCCGAACCCTGATTGGTGAAGACACCATGTGGAGCTGGTTTGATGCAGTCATGGCGTTTTTCCTCCCCCGCGAGGGCGATGCTCCCGGATTCATCGCCCTGGCGGTATTCCTCTGCATCCTTTTTCTGGTGCAGGGGCTGTTCCTGCTGGTAGGCAACAGCCAGCGGAAAAAGGAAAGACACATCAGAGCCCGGTTGGATTTCATCCAGGATCTGGAAGCCAAGGTGGCGGCGAGTTCGCTGTTGAAGGCCGACAACCTGGATCGGAGCTCCTGGCTGGGCAGGCACCTGCGGAAGGTCACCCAGCTGTTCCATCTAGAGGAACTGCTCCTTCAAGCGGATATCCCTTGGAAATCCAGCCAGGTGGTCCTGTTCTGTCTGGGACTGGGTCTCCTGGGAGGTATTTATGGGTTCATCCAGTTCGGCGCCTTGGGTGCAGTGGGCGGCTTTCTGGGCATCGGCTTCCTCTTGCCGAAGATAGCGCTTACCATCAAGAAGAAGTGGCGGCTGAAGAGGTTTGAAAAACAATTACCCGAAGCCTTGGGTCTCATGGCCCGCAGTCTCAAGGCCGGGCATTCTTTCCCGGCCAGCATGCAGTTGGTGGCCGATGAACTCCCCAATCCCATCGGCATAGAATTCTTTAAGACTTTCAAGGAATATAGCTATGGCCTGGATTTCCGGGAAGTGATGTTCAACCTCTATAAGCGCAATCAACTCAGGGACTTAAAGTTTTTCATCACGGCCATCCTGATCCAACGGGAAACGGGTGGCAATCTCGTGGACATCCTGGAAAAGATCGCCTCGTTGATCCGGGAGCGCTTCAAGCTGGTCAACCATATCAAGGCCTTGACGGCCGAAGGGCGCCTCTCGGGCCTGATCCTGATCGCCCTGCCCATCGTCATCAGTTTTATTTTATATGACCTTAATCCGTCATACATCAGCATGCTCTGGACCCACCCCACCGGCAGGGTCTTGTTGGGCTGTGCGGTGTTCTTCCAGATCCTGGGGATGGTGGTAATCCGGAAAATCGTCAATATTAAGGTGTAAGCAGAAACGAGGTCTGCGCCGCCATGATTCCAGAAATGGTGCTTTTTGCTATCTTTGTGACCCTCTTCATTCTCCTGTCAGGTTACCTCATCCTGCAGAGATTCAGACCTGCTCCGGCCAAGCGTCTGTTTGCTCAGACCGAAGAGGTCTCTCCGGAAGAAAAAGTCCGCCGGGAACTGATCTCCATCAAGTTGGCCCAAAGGTTGAAAAACCTCCTGGGGTTCAGCAAAGATCCCCTGAAAGCCAAGGAACTGAAACAGAAGCTGGTCCGAGCCGGCCACTATGGCGAGCGGGCCATGACGATGTTTGTCCTGGGCAAAGTGCTCGGCCCTATCCTCCTGCCGGTGGTCGCCGTCCCCTTGCTATGGAACGTAAAGGTATCACCGTCACTTAAACCGTTCCTCTTCTATCTGGCCATAGCCGGTGGTTTTTACCTGCCCAATTTCATCCTGAACCGGCAGATCGAAGCGCGACAGAAGATGCTGACCGAAGGGCTGCCGGACGCCCTGGATCTGCTGGTGGTCTGCGTGGAAGCGGGGTTGGGCCTCAATGCCGCCATGAAGCGGGTGGCAGACGATTTCAAGGTGAGCAACCCCGCCATCAGCCAGGAATTCACCATCGCCAACCTGGAAATTCTGGCCGGTTTGGAGCGGGAACAAGCCCTGCGCAACCTGGCCGAACGCACCGGCGTGGAGGACCTGGCCACGCTGTGTGCCATTCTTATCCAGGCCGAGCGTTTCGGTACCAGCATCGCCACCGCCCTCCGGGTGCAATCCGACACCCTGCGCACCAACCGGCGGCAACGGCTGGAAGAGAAGGCGGCCCAGACGCCCGTGAAGCTCATCTTCCCGCTGCTGCTCTTCATCTTCCCGGCACTGATGGTGGTCATCTTGGGACCGGCGATCATCCAGGTGATGGAAAATTATTTGAAGAAGTAAAAAAATGCCCTGTTCCCGGAACAAGGGGGTCCTATGAACGGCCTGCTGATCCCGCTCTTTGCCTGCCTGCTTTGCTGGCTGACGGCCGGCGCCGCCGCCGCCGCACCGCAGATCATTACCGTGAAGGAACATCCCGACGGTACCCTGGTACTAGTTGAAACCGGCCGATCCGCCGGCCGCTTCCTGACCGCCGGCCGTCCGTATGTGCATCTGGGGGCCAATACCTGGCGGATCCAAATCAGCCGGGGAAGGAACCAGGGGAACGTTCATCTGCCGCGGTTGCCGGGAGCCGGGACCCAAACCGTCCAGGAGGCCGCCAACCACCGGCTTGCTGACCTGACACCCCTCCAGATGGGGGAGCAGTCTTTGGAGCAATTCATCGAGCAGACGGCCCGCTCCCATGGCGTGGACCCTTTCCTGGTCCGTCTAGTCATTCAGAAAGAGTCCGCTTTTAATCCCACCGCGGTCTCCCCGAAAGGCGCCATGGGGCTCATGCAGCTGATGCCGGGGACTGCGGCCCTCCTGGGCGTCCAGGACCCCTTCGATCCGGTGCAGAACATAACCGGTGGGGTGCGTTACTTGAAACTGTGTCTGGACCGTTTTGCCCATGACCCGGTTCTGGCCCTGGCGGCCTACAACGCCGGGCCGGAAAATGTGGCCAGATATCAAGGGGTGCCGCCGTTCGCCGAAACCCAGGATTATGTCGCGGCCATCATGGCGGAATATACCGGTAGACCCGTGGTCCTGCCCGCCGCTGCTTCTGGGCCGGCAACTCCGACCTTTGCCGCCAATCCTCCAGCTGCCGGTAACCCCACTTTCTCCCAGCCCGATCTACAGCCGCTGATACTTCCCGGCGGCCAACGCCTGCGGGTCCTGCAGCGCGGCAAGATGAAAATCATGGAGATCCTGCCGCCGTCGTAACCAGTCGATACCGGCATGGCGTCACCGACCGGCGACATTTTCAGCTTTTCTTCCCCGGCGACGCATGGTAGCATGAAAAAAGAATTCCCGGGGGCAGAACCCCCTGCCTTCGACTGCCCGGCTACCATGACCGCTGCTGAACCCCTTGCCCTGCCTCCCCGACTCCGGCAGGAGTTGACCCATTGGGAGACCATCCAGCCCCTCGCTGCAGATGGCTCGGACCGCCGCTTTTTCCGCCTGCAACGGCGGCGCACCGCCTGTATCTGCCTGTTTCAGCCGGAGCCGCCGGGAAGTCCAGTGACCGAGAATGACTCCTATTATTTCATCGGCCAACACCTGCGCCGGCAGGGTCTGCCTGTTCCAGAGGTCTTTGAATACTGCCGGGAGGAGGGTTGGTTCCTGGTGGAGGACTTGGGGGAGACCTCCCTGCAGACGGCCTATCTCGCCGCCGCAGGCTCAGAGGGCCGCCTGGACCTGTACCGGCAGGCGGTGGCGCTGTTGGTGCAGATGCAGGTTCAGGGAAGTGAGGGGTTTTCGCCCCACTGGTGCTTCGATACCCCGTATTATGATGCGAACTTAGCCTATACCCGGGAGTGTCAATATTTCGTCGCCGCCTTCCTGGAGAGGTATCTGCCCGGCGGCTTTGATCAGGCGGCCCTGGAGGCGGATTTCGCCCACCTCCTGGCCCGCGCCTTAGAACCTGGGCCCGTGGTGCTGCTGCACCGGGACTTTCAATCCCGCAACCTCCTCTGGCATCAGGGCCGTCTCTGGATCATAGATTTTCAGGGGGCCAGGCTCGGGCCGCCCCACTATGACCTGGCCGCCCTGCTGCTGGACCCTTATGTCCAGCTGCCGGCAGCTAGGCAGGAAGTTTTGGTGGAAGAGTATCTCCAGCTGTTGGGGGAGCGGGTGCAGGTGGACCCAGCCGCTTGGCGGCAGCGCTACCGCTACCTTGCCATCTGCCGTAACCTGCAGATGCTGGGTGCCTATGGCTTTTTAAGCGGCCAGAAAGGCAGGCCCTTTTTCCGCCAATTCATTCCGGCCGCCTGCCAGAGCCTGGTCCACCGGCTGGACCTGCTGCCGGCCACCGAACTGCCGACTCTCCGGCGGCTGGCCCGGCAAGTGGGAATTCAAGGGACGTACTTGAAATATTGACTTTCTGGATCCTGGAAAAGTAATATCATGCCCAGACCTGCCGGAGAGGCAAGAATTAAGCGGAGAAAATTCCTATCAGGGGGTAGCCAGATTCCCTCCCCTTGCTGACGGTTGGAGGAGCTCCCTGAGGTCAGCTCTTGGTGTAGTCCAAAGCGTTCGTCGGGGACATGGTTGTTGGGGAGGAGCAGGGGAATATGCCCCCTGTCCCCTCCCCTCGGGCGATTAAAAATCCAGGTTAAAGAAGAGGTCGCCGCCGGGGTTCTTCCGGCCGAGTTGGGTTTCCGCACTGAAATATTTGTGGATCTTGTAATTCAACCGCACCTGGTTGACATCCTCCCCCTCCAGGGGATTGAGCCGGCGTTCATAGCTGACCGTCAGTCCCCGGCCCAACCGTTTGCCGACACCCACCGCTTCCTGACTGGTGGTGGGGGAGACCTCTCCCAGAATGGGCAGTTTTTCCCCCAACAGCGTCTTGAGCTGGCGGGCCGTCAGGCTGCCCAGGAGTCCCATGGCCCGTTGGGTGACGGTGATATACTCCTCCCGGGTCATTTTATCAGCCAGATGGTCGAAGAGCAGTAGGGAGAGCTGATCCCGGGGCGGCAAAGGAGGGTTGCTCTCCAGGCCGGTGCGGAGACTGTCCAGGGGGCCGAAGGCAAATACCGACAGGGTGTAATCGTCCACCTGCCGGGACGCCCGGGCCTCGGCCCGGATCGGTTTATGCGGCGCCCCCGGGAAGATGAGCATGGCCTTATCGATGGTGAAGGGTTTATTGTTGATGGCAAAGACTCCCTCTTTGGCTTTCACCCACCCGCCCAGGAACCTGGGCCCGGGGGGTTGCCGCAACACCTGGATCTTCCCCTCCAGGTCGATATTGACATCTTTATCCCGCAGCCAGACGTCACCGGGGATCTCCACGGTCAGGTCCAGGGTGAAATGGCGCACCACCGCAGCCGCCCCGGCTGGAGATTGGCGTTGATCCGGGAGGGTGCAGTGGCGGGGGAGGATGATGATATCCTGGTGCCGGTCCGGCCGGAAAAATCCCAGCCGGAATTGCCCCGGGGTGACCACCAGCCGGCCTGCCACTTTGAAAGCGGGCCAGGTTCCCGAAAGCTGCACCTGACCGTTGGCCACTGCCCAGGAGCCGGCCCGGCGTATGGCCAAAAGGTTCATGGCCTGCAGGACAAGCTGCACCTCGGTCAGGTGGAGTCCCCGTAGTTCGGCGCCACCGGTGATCTCACCCCGGCCTTGACCGCTCTGAAAGACCAGACGCCCCACGGTCAGCCGATTGCCCGCCAGCCTGATCTCTCCCTCTTCCAGGGCCAAAGGGGCGCCGGATTCTCGGATCGTCAGGGTACCCGGACCATAGCGCAGCGCCCCCTGAAAAACCGGCTGACGCAGGCTGCCGGACACGGTCACCTGGAGATCCATGGGACCTTCTCCCACCGATACCTGGGGAATGAGTTGGGAAAAGAGGGCCAGAGTCGCCTTTTCGGTCCAGAGGCGCCCTTGCAGGCCCTGGTCGGGTATCTGCCAACTCCAGGGGAATAGCCGCAGGGTGATAGGCGCAGTCCCCTGCCAAGCCAACCGGCCTTGGTCCGGTTTCTCCAGCAAGTGGCCGGTGATGCTCAGCTGTTGGCCCAGGTAGCTTACCGTGGTGGCAAACGTGTCAAATTCCCATTTGCCGATGCGTCCGGCATTGATCTGCAATTGCCCGCGGGCTTCAGGATGCTGGCCGCTGCCGCCCAGCTCCACCTGGGCTTGGACGGTGCCCTGGAACAGCCGCAGAGGGGGCAACAGTGTGGTGAAATCCGCTAGACGCAGCTTTTCCAGTCTGACCACACCTTCCAGATGGGAGACGGACGCCTGCACCGCGGCGGACAGGACCGTGTCACCATAGTGCAGACGCACAGGAGAGATCTGGAAGCGGCCGGGGCCGAAAGTGAGGGTGCATGGTTCCGAGATGGTAGCCTGTCTGGCCGGCGGCCCCCACTGAAAGGTCTGCAGCCGGATCTGCACGGCACCGGCTTCCCAGGCGGCCGCGCCGGTCGCCCGGCCGCCACCGCCGGGGGCCCGGTCGGCCACCAACTCGAAATTCAGCCGGCCATTCTGAGTTCTGCCGGTCCCGGTCAACAGGCCGAAGTGTCCCAGGGCGGTATCCAGTCCCCGGGCGTTGACGTGGAAGCCGCTCACTTTCCAGGCGCCGGGAGAGACGCTGCCGGCGACCTCAGCCTGGAGTCCTTCCAGACGGAACCGTCGCCAGGACAGGGTCCGGCCCCGTAGATCTGCCCGAAGGTCAAGGGCCTGCCAAGGTCCTTGGATGGTCCCCTGCGCCTCCAAACGGCCCCGGAGATCGGTGCTGATCCCCGGCCAGGGGCTGTCCGGGGATAACGTCAGGGAAGCGGCGGCGTTGACGCCGTCCTTGCCGAGCCTCCCCTGGGCGGTGGCGGCTAGGCCGCCCAACCGCAGGCGGGCCGGGGCAAAGTGCAGCTCCCGACCGTTCCAGCCACCCTGGCAGAAGAATTCCTGCACCTGGGTATCCCGCAGCCGCCCCCTGGCCTGGAGGGTGCCGAGGAGACGCGTCTCTTGCCAGGCGGCCGGAGAGGGGACCTGCCACGTGCCGGTGAAGTTCAGGTCCAAAGCGCCGGCCGGCGCCTGGACAGCGGGGAGGAGGGCGGGATTGAGCCCGGCGGTGGTCAGCCTAATGCTCCCGTGGGCCGCTTGCGGCAGGCCATCCGGCCACCACCAGTGGCCTTGGACCAGGGCCTCCAGCCGGCCGAAATTTCCCTGTACCTCAACGGTTAGGCGCTGATCTGCCGCGCCGGAGCCGCTGAACACCACCCTGGCCCCATCGACCCGGGTCTGTTGCACAGTAAAGGGCTGCAGGTCCAGGCGGGCTTGCCAGACTGCCGGCTTCCAGGGGAGCCCGCGACCGCTGCCGGTCAGCGAGCCGGAGAGCGGCGGCAGCTCCCGCAGCCTTTCGGCAGCTTTACCGGGAATCGGGAGCATCCCGGGCCGCAGGTCGAACACCTGCAGGGCCGCGGTCCATTCCGGGTCGCCCTCGGGTTGGCGCCGCCAAGTGCCGTGCCCCTGCCAGCGGCTTTCCTGGATCTCCCCCCTAGCCGCCCATTCCAGGTCAGAGAGTGGACCCTTCAGGGTCAGATCGGCCCTGCCGGAGAACTCCCCGGGCCAGGCAGGCCAGAGGCGGCGGAGCGAGGTGCCGCTGACCTTCGGCACCTGGACCCGGAGATCCAATCGGGGGGTATCACCCCAGTCGGTGACGGTGCCGGCGATCTCCACGGGCGGCACCTCGGCCAGGGTAAGTACTGCCCGCGGCAGCAGGATCTCCCGCAGCGAGGCCGTTACCTCGGCATCCAGAACCAGGCGGGGCCAGGGCGGGGCCTCCAGGGCCACGGTGGCGTCTTGGACCAGTACCATGAGCTGCGGCCGGCCGGGGTTCTTAATGGTCAGGTTGAGCTGCAGATGGATATCTTGGACGGTCAGAGTTCGCTCCGGCCGCTGCAGTTCTAAAGAGCCGGAGATGACCTGGATATGGGGCAGGTGCAAGCGGGTAAAGGGCGGCGGCGACCGTTTCTGCAGGAGCTTACTGGCATTCCACTGTCCCTGCTGATCCAGGCGCAGGTGCAGCTGCGGCCGCCGGATGATCAGGGTGCGGATGACCGGCTGCAGCCGCACGAAAGAGAGCAGTGCCACACTGATCTCCACTTCGGCCGCCTCCAGGAGGACCTCTCCCTGCCGCCGGACACTCACCCCCGAAAACACCATGCCGGTGAGCAGGTTCCCGGAAACCCGCTCCACCGTCAGTTCGGCCAGCAACCGATCCTGGACCGCGGCGACCAGGCGCCATCCCACCTGTTCCCAGAAGCCCGCTTGGATAACCTGCTGCATCCCCAACGCCAGCAGGCAGACCGCCAGCACCACGGCCAAAACGATCTTCCCTCTCCTGCGACGGGGGGTGCCGGTGGCGGTCATATTCCGTTCCTGCAGGTGTTCGGCAGCATGTTAAGCACCTGCCGGGTGTTGCCAATACTGCTGCCAATGTTGCCGATAAAAGGCGACGGTGCGGTTGATCCCTTCCTGAAGGGGTGTTCGGGGACGCCAGGAGGTGGCCGCGGTAATCTTGCCGAGATCACTGATATAATCCCCGGTTTCGACAAAATACCGGTCTGCCGGCCACTCCACCTGGATCACTTCGGTCCCCGGCACCGCTGCCGCCACCATGGCGGCCATCTCCCGAAAGGGGGTGCCCACCCCGGAACCCACATTGTAAACCCCGCCGGCCGTGGCAGGCGTCTGGGCCGCACACAGAAAGGCCTCGGCCAGGTCCTCCACAAAAATATAATCCCGCTGCTGATCGCCGCGGCCGAAAATGGTCAGCGGCTTGCCTTCCAGGGCCAAGCGGATGAACCAATTGACGATGCCGTATTTGCTGTGTTTCATCTGCTGCCGGGGACCATAGGGGTTGGCGATCCGCAGACTCACTGTATCCAGGCCATGGGCGTCGTAGTAGAACCGGTAGTATTTCTCCCCGGCCAATTTATGGATGCCATAAATGCTCAGACAATTGAAGGGATGGTTTTCATCCACCGGGTTATAGTTGATGGCGCCGTAAACAAACCGTGAGCTGGCAAACACCAGTTTGGCCCGGCGGTTATGTTGCCGGCAGGCCTCCAAGACGGTCAGGTGACCCCGGCAGTTGATATCCAGATCGATGAGGGGGTCATGGTTGCTGTCCACGTAGCTGACCTGGCCGGCCAGATTGAAGATGATGTCCTGTCCCTGGACCAACATATCCATCAGCTCCCGATCCCGGATATCGCCCCGGCAAAGATCAATCTGCGTCGCAATGTCGTGGAGATTAAACAGGTTGCCGCCATACAGGGGCAAGAGGGCATCCACGATGGTGACCTGGGCCCCGGCGGCCACGGCCAAGCGGGCGATATGGCTGCCGATCATGCCGGCACCGCCGGTAATCAGGATCCGGGCCCCGGCAAGGTCGTAAGTAGGTATGGCGTGTTCCTCCTATGTTTTGCTGTTGACACCGCCCCGGGGGCCGGGGGGATGGGAAGGATTACCGGGTGGTCGGGTTACAGCACGGCTTACCGACCTCCCCCAAAACACGATGGCAACACCCTGCCACAGCAGGACGCCGCCAATACGGTCTGAAGAATCATGTTCGACTATAATCCGGCAGGCCGGAGTCTGTCAATCTCCTCTTTTCAGCCCCAGGGATTTTGTGGTATGTAGTCAGACATGGTTTGGCTCGCCGATCTCCACATCCATTCCCATTTTTCCCGGGCTACCAGCCCCCAGTTGAATTTAGAGCAGTTGGATTTCCATGCCGGCTTGAAAGGGCTGGATCTGTTGGGGACCGGTGACTGCACCCATCCCGGCTGGCTGGCGGAAATCAGCGCCCGCCTGGTGCCGGCCGAACCCGGGTTTTATGTGCTGCCGCCGGAGCGCCGCCTCCCCCCGCCTCCCTGGGCGGCGGAGGGTGTAGACCGCCCGCCGGTGCGTTTCGTCATCTCCGGCGAGATCAGCAGTATTTACAAGAAAAACGGCCGCACCCGGAAAGTACACACCCTGATCGTCCTGCCGTCCTTACCGGTAGCCCAGCGCTTGGCGGAACGGTTGGCCCGGCTGGGCAACATCACTTCGGACGGCCGCCCCATTTTGGGGCTGGACGCCAAACATCTCTTGGCGCTGATCCTGGAGATCGAGCCGACGTCGCTGGTCATTCCGGCCCATATCTGGACGCCCTGGTTTTCGGTCCTCGGTTCCAAAAGCGGCTTTGACAGCCTGGAGGAATGCTACGAAGAGCTGGTGGACCATATCTATGCCTTGGAGACCGGACTGTCCTCTGATCCGCCCATGAACTGGCGGTTGCGGGCTCTGGACCGCTTTGCCCTGGTCTCCAACTCCGACGCCCATTCTCCGGCCCGCATCGGCCGGGAGGCCAATATCTTCACGGCGGCATTTTCCTACCCCGGGATGCTGGCAGCCCTGCAAACCAGACAGGGATTTGCCGGCACCATCGAATTTTTCCCCCACGAGGGCAAATACCATCTGGATGGGCACCGCCGCTGCGGCCAACGCCTGGAGCCGGAGGAGAGCAAACACCTGCAGGGCACCTGTCCGGTCTGCGGCCGGCCCCTGACCTTGGGGGTCCTGCACCGGGTCTTGGATCTGGCCGACCGTCCGCCTGCGGAACGCCCGGCCGGCGCCGCCCCTTTCCAGCACCTGATCCCCCTGCCGGAGATCATCGGGGAAGTGCTGCAGTGCGGGCCGGAGACCAAGAAAGCCCGGGAGCTCTACACCCGCCTCCTGGCCAAGCTGGGGCCGGAGTTGACCATCCTGCGCCAGACGCCGCTCCCCGACCTGGCCCGGGAGGGCGGTGCCCTCCTGGCCGCCGCCGTGGACCGGATGCGGCGGGGGCAGGTGCATGTCCAGGGGGGGTATGACGGCGAGTACGGCACCATCAACCTCTTCACCCCGGAGGCGCGCCGGGAGCTGACCCGACAGGCGCGTTTCTGGGAGGTGCCAAGCTCCGGCCCCCCCGAGGCCGACCAACCTGACCAGCCAGCCAAGGCTGCCGTAGGAAGCGTAGCTGACCAGGCTACACCTGCCACGGCAGCTCCGGTCCTGGTCGTCTCCAGACCGTGGCTGGAGGGGTTGAATCCGGCCCAATTGGAGGCGGTTACCGATAACCGGGGACCCCTCCTGGTGCAGGCTGGCCCGGGGACCGGCAAGACCCGGACCCTGACCTGCCGTGTGGCCCACCTGCTGCAGGATCGGGGACGGTCTCCTGAGGAGATCCTGGCCGTCACCTTTACTCGGCACGCCGCGGCGGAGATGCTCACCCGCTTGCAGCACCTCCTGGAAGATGGGTCCGCGGCTGCCAGGGTACACCTGAAAACCCTCCATGCCCTGGGGGCTCAGATCCTCCACGCCGGCCAGCCGGGAAACCGTCGGGTGGCCGACGAAGAGGAGCGCCTGCCCTTGCTGCAAGACTGCGCCCGCCGCCACGGCTGTGAGCCCAGAACCCTGGCGCAGCTGATCAGCCGCAGCAAACAGGATCTCCTCTACCCCCCCGACCTCCCCGGGGACCTGCCCTGGCTGGCCGCCTATGGTGCCTATGAAGAGCGTTTGGCCCGACAGAACTGCTATGATTTCGATGACCTGGTGGCCCAGGCGGTCCTGACGCTCAGGCAGCGGCAGGATATCTTGACTGCCTGGCAGCAGCGCTTCGCCGCCATCCTGGTGGATGAATACCAGGATCTGAACCGGGCCCAATACGAACTGCTCCGCCTGCTGGCCCCAGCAGACCATGCGGACCTCTTCGTCATCGGCGATCCCCATCAGGCCATCTATGGCTTCCGGGGGGCCCGACCGGAGTATTTTCACCGCTTCTGCCTGGATTGGCCCCAGGCCCGCATTCTCACCCTGCCGGAGACCTACCGCCTGCCTGCCCCCATCCTCAGCCTGGCTGGGCGGCTTCTGGGTGCCGCGGACGGCGCCCTACCCCGGATCACCCGTAATCCCCTCCAGTTGCCGACCCTCGTGCTGGAGTCAGCCGATGCCCGGCAAGAGGCCCGGCTCATCGCCGGCATCATCAATGAACTGATGGGCGGCAGTTCCCACCTGGATCTGGAAGACCAGCGGCGGCGCTACGCTCCGGACGCCGATCTGGCCAGCTTCAAAGACTTCGCCATCCTCTATCGGTTTCACGCCCTGGGAGAGGTCATGCAGAAACACCTCCAGGAGGTGGGCATACCCTGCCAACTGGCCCGGGAGAGCGCCGGGCCGGAAATCAGCGGCATCGATGTCCTGGCCGAAAAAGTCACCCTGCTGACCCTGCATGCCGCTAAAGGCCTTGAATTTCCCTATATTTTTCTCATCGGTTGTGAAGCCGGCCTACTTCCCTACGAACCCGAGGATCCTACCGCGGCCGATCCGCAGGAAGAGAACCGACTCGTATACGTCGGTGCGACCCGGGCCTGCCGGCAGCTCTTCCTCTCCTGGGTTCACCACCGTTTTCTCTGGGGCAGACCGGGCTCCGGCCGGCCGGCCCCCTGGCTGGTCCAACACGCGGCTGAATTGACTCCCAACCCCTGGCCCAATGCGCCACAGCGCCGCCGGGGGCCCAAACAACGATGTCTGTTTTAACTGCTGCCGCCCATCTGGGCAGCCGGGGTTTCGGGGAATCGCTGGTCTGGCCGCGCCTCGGTCTGATGGGGTCGACCCGCGGGCGCACTGCCGCCGCTACAGCCGGCCCTCGTGCAGCCCGACCGCGGCCGGCGGTCGTGATCCTGGCGCTTCTCCTCCTCTGTGTCGTCTTCCTGTGCGGTCCCACCAGACCGGCCTGGAGCCAGCCCCCGGAGATGACCGAGGTGAGCAAGCCGCGGCCCATCCACTCCCTCCGCCTGCAGGGCAATCGTTCCATCCCTTCCCGGGAACTCCACCAGGAGATGGTGACCCCGCGGCCGGATTTCCTCCGTTGGCGGCCGCCACCGGTGTTCAACCCCGAAACCCTGGCCGAGGATGTGGAGCGTCTGGAGGCCGCCTATCGGCGGGCGGGTTTTTATCATACGGCCATCCGGACGGAGGTCACCGAGCACCTGGACGAGGTCAGCATCAGGATTTTCATTGAAGAAGGTCCGCCCATCCGGGTAAAGCAGCTGGAGATCAGCGTGGTCGACGCTCCGGCGCTGCAGACGGTGATCAAGGATTTCCTGGCCAAAGGGAGCCTCTCCCGGGGGGAGCGCTTTACCGAAAAGGGGTTCGAAAACCTGAAGAAGGAATTGGTCAGCTACCTGATGGACCACGGCTACCCCAAGGCCCGGGCCGAAGGGGAAGTCCTCCTGGACCTGGAGGAGAATACCGCCGCGGTCTTCATCCAGCTCTGGCCGGGACCGTGGTCGACGATCGGCCCCATCAGCATCCTCGGGCACCAGGCCACCCCAGAGGCCCTCATCCGCCGAGCCTTGCAGGTGCACCCAGGCCAGCCCTTTTCTCTGGCCGATATCATCGCCACCCAGGAGCGCCTCTATGAAATGGATCTGTTCCGCAGCGTCACCGTGACCCCCCAGGAGGTCCCGCCTGAGCAGACGGAAATTCCCTTGGTAGTGGAGGTTACCGAAAGGAAGAAACGCTCCCTCAAACTCGGGGCCGGCTACGGCAGTTGGGACCAGTTCCGGGCCCGGGCCGTACTCCGCTATCGGAATCTGGGGGGTGGGGGCCGGATCCTGGAAGTGGGGGCCAAATATTCCCGTCCGGACACCCGGGTGGAAGGATCCTTTGTCAACCCCATGATCCTGGGGACCCAGATGGATCTGATCGTCAACGGCGGTTTCCTGCAGCGCTACTACCCGACGTTTTCGGATCGGGCCTTTTACAGCCGCACGCTGCTGGAAAAGGAGCTCTTCCCCCGGACCAAAGGCTACCTGGGCCACGGACTGGAATTCGCCCGCCCCTTCGGGGTCACCGACCTGGCCCTACAACTCCTCCGGGAGACCGAATCCGGCAAACTCTATACGGTCAACATGCTACTCTGGGGCCTGACCCGGGACACGGTGGACAACCCGGCCGATCCCCAGAAGGGGGGGCAGTTCTTCCTCCTGGGCGAGGTCGCCCCCAAAGCCATCTCCCCCCAGGTCCAGTTTGTCCAGACCACCCTGGAGGCTCGGCGCTATCAGAATCTGGGCCCCAAAGACCTGGTCGTAGCCGGACGGGTGAAATTCGGGCTCATCCCGCCGATCCAGGGCACTGATCAGATCCCCATCTTCCGCCGCTTCTTTTCCGGCGGTCCCGGCAGTATGCGGGCCTACCGGCTCTACTACCTGGGTCCCCGGGATTTGGCCGGCAACCCGTTGGGGGGAGAGTCCGTCTTTTTGACCAATATGGAGCTGCGCTTCCCCGTCTATCGGGATATCCGGGGGGTGGCCTTCTTTGATGCCGGCAACGTCTTCTACAAAGTGCAGAACACCGATCTGGGGCAGCTGAAATACGGGGCCGGCTGCGGTCTGCGCTATCAGACCCCCATCGGCCCCATCGGCCTGGAACTGGCCTGGCCCCTGAACCCCATAGATCGCCGCCATGACAAGTACCAAGTGATTTTTAACATCGGCCATTCCTTCTAACCGGCTGCCAACGCCGGCAAACCACAGGGAGCAGACCATGTATCACACTATTCAACTGGACGTCACCGGTCCGGTGGCCACCCTGACCTTTCAACGCCCGGAAAAACTCAACGCCCTCAATGCCGAGATGGTACAGGAGACCACCCACGCCCTCAAGGCCCTCCAGACCCAGCCGGAGGTGCGGGTCCTGATGCTCACAGGCCAGGGGCGGGCCTTTATCGCCGGCGCCGATGTCCGGCAGTTCCTGGAGTTTGACAGCGTCCGGGCCTATGAGTTCGCCCGCCAGGCCCAGGAGTTGGTCAACCTCCTGGAAGCCCTGCCCATACCGGTCATGGCCGCAGTGAACGGCTTTGCCTTGGGAGGTGGCTGTGAAGTGGCCATGGCCTGTGATCTGATCTACGCTTCCGAGAAGGCCACCTTCGGCCAACCCGAAATCAACTTGGGACTCATGCCCGGCATCGGCGGCAGCCAGCGGTTGGCCCGACTGGTGGGCAAAGGGCTGGCCAAAGACCTCTGCCTCACCGGCCGTGCCCTGACCGCGTCCGAGGCCCTGTCCCTGGGACTGGTGGCCCGGGTCTTTCCCCCCGAAGCGCTGCTGCCCGAATGCCGCCGCATCGCCGACGAACTGGCCGGCAAGAGCCGGTTTGCCCTCCAACAGATCAAACGGGTCATCAATCTGGGCTTTGATCTGGACCTCCCCAGCGCCCTGGAACTGGAGACCCAAGCCTTTGGCCTGTGTTTCGGCACCCCCGACCCTCATGAGGGAGTACGCGCCTTTCTGGCAAAACGGGGACGTACTTGAAATATTGACATTCTCGAGGGTCTGGACACGGCGAGTCGAGTCCACCAAGGCGGAGAGGCAGGCAGGGCGGGGAAAGTTTTCAGCCAGAGGTCGAGAAACTTCCTGCCATTGATGACAAGGGAGGACATCTCTGCTGGTCAGCGTGCGGCGCCGCCCACAGGGGCCGTCGGGGGTAGGAGAGGGGCAGGGGGTTGAGTCTCCCTGGCCCCTCCCTCATAAACACTTTTTCATTACCCTCCTGGACAGCGTCCGGACCGGGAAAGGTAAGCTTACTTCTGTGTCAGACAGGCTTCAAAACAGGTTTTGGAGAACGTGCCGGTTAGGGGGACGGCATAATCGCCGTTGAAACAGGCCAGGCAGAAGGCCTCCGGGTCCATCTGGGTGGCCGCCACCATTCCCTCCAGACTGATATACCCCAGATAATCCAGCCCCAGGAATTCCCGGATCTCCTCCACCGATTTATGGGCTGCCACCAACTCCCCCTTGCTGGAAAAATCAATGCCATAATAGCAGGGGAAACGGGTGGGCGGACAGCTCACCACCATGCCCACGTCTATCGCCTGCCTGGCGGAGCGTCTGCACCCGGGTGCGGGAGGTGGTGCCCCGGATAATGGAATCCTCCACCACCACGACGCGCCTCCCTTGCAGGACTTCCCGCACCGGGTTCAGCTTCACCCGCACGGCAAAATCCCGCATGGACTGCGACGGTTGAATAAATGTACGGCCCACGTAGTGATTGCGGATCACCCCCATCTCGAAGGGCACCTTGAGGGCTTCAGCATAGCCCAAAGCCGCATAGGTGCCGGAGTCGGGAAAGGGCATGACCAGATCCGTGGCCAACGGGTGTTCCTGGGCCAGCCGGGCCCCCAGGCGCTTGCGGATCTGATAAACATTGGCGCCGAAGATGCGGCTGTCGGGCCGAGCGAAATAAATGAATTCGAAGATGCAGAATTTTTTCGGCGCCGGCGGCAGGGTCTTATGGGAAGTCAGGCCGTGGTCGTCCAGGACGACGATCTCCCCGGGCTCCACGTCCCGGAGGTATTCGGCCTGGATCAGGTCCAGGGCGCAGGTCTCGGAGGCCAGCACCAGGGCGCCGTTGAGCTGGCCCAGGCAGAGGGGCCGGAAGCCATGGGGGTCGCGGACGCCGATGACCTTGTCCTTGGTGGCCAAGACCAGGGAGTAGGCCCCCCGCACCTGGGTGAGGGCCTCACTCAGGGCTCCCACCACCCCCTGGCCCAGATGGCGGGCCATGAGATGGACGATCACCTCCGTGTCCATGGTGGACTGGAAGATGGACCCCTGCCGTTCCAGCCGGTGCCGCAGCTCCAGGGCGTTGACCAGATTGCCGTTGTGGCCGATGGCCAGAGATTCGCCGCCATGGTGCACCACAAAGGGCTGGGCATTAATGGCCAGCGTCGAACCGGTGGTGGAATAGCGCACATGGCCGATGGCCAGGTGACCGCTGAGTCGGTCGAGGATATCCCGGTGGAAGACCTCCGGCACCAGGCCGAGCCCTCGGTGCGGCCGGACCTGAAAGCCGTCCGCACTGACGATGCCGCAGGACTCCTGCCCCCGATGCTGCAGGGCATACAGGCCGAAGTAGGTCAGCCGGGCCGCTTCGGGATGGCCGTAAATGCCGAAAATGCCGCAATATTCTTTGGGATAACCCCCTTTGGCCCACCCTGCCGGGGACAGAAATGCAGAAGGCATGGCTTCCTCAAGCGCCGCGTGCCGCGGTTCAGTGCCACCGTTGACGGCGGCAAAAGAAAAAGGCGGGAGACGCAGGTATCCAGCCTTTTTGCATCATTCTAACAAGAAGAACGGCAAATGGCAGCAGTTTTTTCCATTACGGCCATCATGCCCATCAAGCCAGGTTGGCGGCCAGCACCTTGAGGCTGTGGTCCAAGTCCTGCAGCCGCTGCAGCAGGGGCTCCAGCTCCGTGGCCTCAAGGGCCGGATGTTCCTTGGCAGCCTGCAGGTGACGATGGAGTTGTGCGGACAGGTCTTGCGACATGATCACAAACTCCCGGAACTCCGGGCTGTCGGGATTGGCCTGACCTTCCGTCAGGTTAGTGGTGATGCCCATGGCCGCCCGCCGGGTGTCCATCATCAGGCCGAAGGCCTCCCGGGGCCAGGTGATCAGCGCC
>FWPV01002717.1_pt1 | contig 18472 bp, 19 predicted proteins | sample 2228371 | NCBI WGS metagenome assembly FWPV01 (sample SAMEA103939776, study PRJEB20133) | metagenome
TAATATTTTATTATAATAAATGCTTTTTTTTAATTACAATTTCATCAGGTTCTGCATCAGAATCGCTGCAATTAGCGAAAGAATTGCATAGAATTCCGGAAACGCCGCCAGAATCATTGTGTTTCCGAACACATTAAATCCCTGACCTATAGCAGCTACGCCGTTTGCGCACACTTTCCCCTGATATACGCCGGAAAGTAGACACGCTATTCCAACAGCAATTCCGGCACCAAGCACTACTGCACCCTGAAAAAGGGTAAGCGAGGGGGTAACCACTCCGTTATAGAGGAAAAAGGCTACGAACCCGTATAAGCCTTGCGTACCCGGCACTGCTGTGAGTACCATGCCGCTTCCAAAGGCCTCGGGTTTTTTCTTGAACATCCCTAGTGTGGCGCTTCCGGTCATCGATGTTCCTATTGCGGAACCGATGCCGGCCAACCCGACCATTAAACCCATACCGATTAAAGCTATTATATATCCCATTTTTATACCTCCTTTTCCTTTTTTTGATGGATTGTTACTGGGACTCCTGTACTGATTTCAATTGTCTGAAGGGAGAATAGGGCTTTCCGCCTCCTTTAAAGCCGAGATTGCCGTAAAATTCTACAAACGTCAACCTTAAAGGATGAACAAAAGAACCTATACAGCATAATGCAATATTCAGAGTATGTCCAAGGATTAAAACTATGACGGTTGCAGCCAGTAGAGGTGAGGCGTAGTTGACCACCCCGTCTTTTGTGATGAACATGAAGGCGATATAATTAAAAGCTGCACCCAGCAATCCGCCCGAAAGGCCGAGTGCAAAAAGACGAAGGTAAGAAAGCAGATTGCCCACCACACCGCTTACGAATTGATATAGTTCCCATAGTCCCATAAGAGGACGCACGAACATTTTGAGTTGAAGATTGTTGAATAAAAGGAAAAGAATGAGAGAGGCTGCAAGAGTTACCTTGAGTATAGGAGCCGGGACCGTGGTAAGCAGTTTACCGAGAGCAAGCGGACCTATGGTTAAGGTATGCATATTAAGGAAATGCGCGTTTGCCGCCAGCATTACTCCGCATAGTACCATCAGCAAAGAAGCTATCGGCTGCAGAGCTCCGGCGATATTTTTCATCAGCAACTGGTTGGCGGCGCGCAGTATCATGCCCGTAAAAATCTGCAGCATACCTATTACAAGCGCAAAAGACATCATTGGAAAAGTCTGGCCTTTTTCGGTTGTAAAGGGCCCGAGCGGAGCAAATATTTCCCTGCCGGCTGGTAAAAAGGCGCTTCCTTCCGGAATTCCAGGTCCTCCGAAAATAGTTCGGCCGAAGGCGCTGTTTAAAAGTATCCCTGCAAATGCAGTCGAAATACCCAATACCGTAACAAGAAGTGCAACGGGCCGCATCTGGCGGGGCGCTTTTATTGCAAAAATTATCCCCAATAATACAAGAATCAGGCCGTAAGCAAGATCACCCAGGCATAGCCCTACAAAGATGGTAAAGAAAGGCGCGAAAAACGGCGTCGGATCAAGCTCGAAATAATCAGGCAAAGAATAGATTTTCAAAATAGGCTCGAATAATTTCGAAAAAGGTCCGTTTTCCACCATCACCGGAACTGTTTCGCCGGGTTGCGGATTGCTTATTTTATACCATCCTGTAATCGTCTGAAGCAGTTTAGTTACTTCGTTTTCCTTTACAGCAGGAAGCCAGCCCTTAAGATACAGTATGCTTCCGCCGGCCTGCTCGGTCATCGACAACCGCGCTCGATCCTGAGCCAGTTTCTCTTTCAAAATCGTAATATACTCTGCAAGAGCGTCTATACTCCACGAAAGACCTTCCTGTTCAAGTCTACATGCTGCAACACTATCTTCTTTTTCTTTAACCGTTTTCTGCAGTGAGGAGAGTGAAATATCCGGTAGTCTCACTTCCTCGGCCTGCGGAAGATTTACCGGCTCATCCCTTTCCACGACAACAAAGCAGACCTGACGATCAAGCCTGGTGATTTCTTCTATAGGAATCGTCTTCTTGTCGATTGAATCGAATGCTTTTTCCGAAGCGATAAAAAAACGGATACGGATATTTTTTTTCTCTATCTCCTTTATCAGCCCCGGGTCGAAGTTACCCCAAGGCGCAAGTATCTTTATATCTTTACGAAGTGAAGCTATTTCCTGATTCGTTTTTTCTATCTGTTCCTCGAGTTCTTCAAACCTCCTGATTAACGCTTCAGGAGAATAAGTGGTTTTATGAAGAGCGGATGCCTGAGTACGTCTCTTGCTGAGTTTCGCAAGTTGTGTGAAAACCCGTTCCGCCCGGCGAAGTAAGGAGATGCCGGTCTGAATATCATGAGCTTCGGCAGTTGCTTCAGTCTCTTCGATATGAACCACACCAAGTTTCTTTAGTTTTTCGAGAAACGAATCCCGTTCCCTGTGGTATATCAGAACTTCGAGCCGTTTCATTTTTACTACCATTATGCAGCCTCCGCAGCGGCAATCTTTGCCTTGAGTATCTTTTGGGAAGATTTGGAAAGGTTGTCCTCGTCTTCGAGAAATCTTTTTATCTTTCTTATTGCTTCCTGGTATTCGGGAATCTGAACCTTTTCGTATAAATTTACCTTCTGTGTGGTTTTTTTCCGGGCATATTCGAGTATGTCAACTTTCTTCCTTGCAATTTCCGCCTCTATCGAAAGCCTTACCAGATTCTTGAGAGTCTCGATTCCCTGGGGAATCCACGCCGGCATCAATGCCGCACTGTATCTCGATACGGTAAACGTAACGTTGCGCAGTATCGGCGTCTTTACGCCTGCTATTTTCTTAATGTCAATATCGACGTTTTTTACTTCTAGCAACCCACCGGGCATTTCTGTCCACAAACGGTGAGTTTCAGACTGTGCGACATACCCGTTTTCGAGACGTTTTTCGATTTCCGCCAATTCGTTGCGTGCTTTTTTGACTTCCAGTCTTAGCGCTGCCTCTTTTGCTTCGAGCGTGGGAAGCGCATTCAGACGAACCTTCAATCCTTTATTCAGCTGCTGAAGGTAGGTTTTATTATATTGGAATTTCAATGCCATAAAACATACTCCAACAAAACTGTCGTAATTATACAGACAGCATGGGAACCACTCTCCGTCATGCCGCAGCTCCAACCCAGTATTTGTCCATGAATTCCCGTTTTATTCCTACTTCATCTTTAGTGAAGTATTTACCGAAAAGTTTCCATGCAGTATCGAGCATCTTATCGATGTCGATATTAATATCGATGGCAAGCAATTCGCGTGAATACTCTCTGGCGAAATCCAGCGCTCTTCTGTCGTATTCAGTAAGATCGAATCCGTTTTCGAGTTTGGTGCGGGCATTTGCAGCATCGGCATAAAGACGTACGGCGGTGTTCATTACCTGCGGGTGATCGCTTCGGGTCTTTTTACCTATGACAAGCTGCTTGAGACGCGAAAGACTGCGGAACGGATCGATGATGACTTTTGCGATTTCGGTATCACGACGTAAATATAGCTGCCCCTCGGTAATGTATCCTGTATTGTCGGGTATGGCATGGGTAATATCTCCGCCGGACAAAGTAGTAACCGCAATAATAGTAATCGAACCCCCGTCGGGAAACTGTGCCGCTTTTTCGTATACCTTTGCAAGATCGCTGTAAAGTGATCCAGGCATACTGTCTTTTGACGGGATCTGATCCATACGGTTTGAAACTATCGAAAGTGCGTCCGCATAAAGAGTCATATCTGTAAGAAGGCACAGTACCTTTGCCTTTTGTTCCACCGCAAAATATTCTGCTGCGGTAAGAGCCATGTCGGGAACGAGCAGACGCTCGACCGGCGGGTTATCTGTGGTATTTATAAAAGCAATGATTCGGTCGAGTGCTCCGGCATTGTCGAAAAGCGTTTTATAGTAAAGGTAATCGTCGTTACTCATACCCATACCGCCTAAAACGATAACATCCGCTTTTGCACGCAAAGCTACTGTCGCCATCACCTGGTTGAAGGGTTGGTCTGGATCGGCAAAAAACGGTATCTTCTGACCTGTAACCAGTGTATTATTAAGATCGATACCGGCTATGCCGGTTGCTATTAGCTCCGATGGCTGCTTGCGTCGTACCGGATTTACCGACGGGCCTCCGATTTCAACTTCCTTGCCCTCAATCGCCGGGCCGCCGTCGATAGGGTTCCCATAAGCATTTAAAAACCGACCCTTGAGTTCATTGCTTACCTTAAGGGTAGGCGGTTTGCCGAGAAATACCACTTCGGCGTTGGTTGCAATTCCCTGTGTGCCTGGAAAGATCTGTAGTGTAACTTTTTTCCCCACGATTTTAACCACCTGAGCAGGCCTGCCGTCTACTAATGCCATTTCTTCGTTGGAAACACCTTCAGCTTCCACTACACAGGTGGCCTTTGTAACATTTTCGATATGAGTATAAATTTTCTGAAAAGCTTTAATGCCCATTTATATCCCCTTTCATCCTCCGATCGCAGTTGTCTGTAGTTCTTCGTTTTTTACTACACGCTGCGCCAGCACCTCGTTGATCTCTTTTTCTATCTCTCTGAACTCATCGCTCAAAAATTCCTTGTAATTCATCTGTTTGAAAAGGTTGATGAGCTTTTTAAAATAGCCACCCACCTCCTCAAAATTATCGAAAGTAAAGTCTGAGTTGCATATATCGAGTATTTTGTTTACCATATACTGCTGCCGTTTTAAAGGGGTGGATGCGTCTATTTTGTCGAAAGCATCCTGCTGCAGGATTACAAAATCAATAAGTTCCGCCTTGTTAAAAGTCACATGATACTCGAGGGGCACTCCGTCATCGCCGAGAATATTTATCTGATCCTGCGCCTCTTTGCCTCGTAGAAGAAGGTCTTTGAGCCTCAATACTTTGTCAACCCAGCCGGGTTCGATCGTTTTATCCAGATATTCGATTACTTCAGGATACTCAAGGTATTTCGAATAACTTTCAATAGGGTCTATTGCCGGATAACGTTTCGAATCGGATCGGTTCTGGGAAAGAGCATAGAAGCAACGGGCCGCTTTCTTAGTGGATTCCGTTACCGGCTCTTTGAGGTTTCCTCCTGCCGGACTTACTGTTCCAATAAACGTAATGGAGCCAGTTTTTCCGTTGTTAAGGTTGACAAACCCTGCACGTGAATAAAAGTTTGCAATAATTGCAGGCAAATCCATAGGGAATGCATCGGGGCCCGGCAACTCTTCCATACGGTTCGACATCTCACGCAGTGCCTGAGCCCATCGGGATGTGGAATCGGCAAGCAATAATACCTTTAATCCCATGTTACGGTAATACTCGGCAATTGTCATTCCGGTATAAACGCTTGCTTCACGCGCGGCTACCGGCATATTCGATGTATTACAAATAATAATAGTTCTTTCCATAAGTTTCCGGCCGGTTCTCGGATCTTCCAGTTCCGGAAATTCAGTAAAGAGTTCCACCACTTCGTTGGCGCGCTCACCGCATGCTACCACGATGATCAGGTCGGATTCAGCGTATTTCGAAAGAGCATGCTGAAGCACTGTCTTACCACATCCGAAGGGACCGGGAATAAAACCTGTCCCTCCTTCCACTATAGGATTCAGTGTGTCGATGGTCCTTTGACCGGTTTCCAGTATCTTAAACGGCCGTGGCTTGTTTTTATATGCCTTCACTTCTATTTTTACCGGCCAGCGCATGGTCATGTTAAGATTGCGCTCATTGCCGTCATCATCAATAACTACCGCAATGGTGTCGTTTATTGTATAGTCGCCCTCTGATACTATCGATTTTACTGTGCCATTACCTTTATAATCGAAAGGAACCATTATTTTATGATCAATCCATCCCTCTTTTACGCTTCCCAGCCAATCGCCTGCGACAACCCTATCGCCTGTTTTTATAAGAGGGACAAAATGCCATTTTTTATCCGCATCAAGCGGAGGCGTATATTCTCCCCGGCGTAAGAAAACGCTTTCCATTTTGTTAAGATCGTTCTGCAGCCCATCATAGTTTTTGGAAAGCATACCCGGCCCCAGCGTTACTTCAAGCATATGACCTGTCAATTCTACTTCGCAGCCAACATAAAGTCCCCGTGTACTTTCGAAAACCTGCACATAGGCGTTTTTCCCGCCTATTTTTATAACCTCGGCCATTAACTTTACTCCCGCGAGATTTATATAGCATATCTCGTTCTGAGCAACCGGACCGTCGACTTCAACGGTTACCAGGTTCGCGACAATGCCGACTACTTTACCTTTGGTGCTCATCGTCTCCTCCACAATCTGTCGATATAGTTCATAACAATATCCATGATATACCTTTTAAAAGGAAGCCGGAACAGAATATGTAGCTTTAAGTTCTCCCAGCAACTTATCGAGCCTTCTCTTCCCCTCATCCGCATCCAGCGCTTTCCAGCGTTCTACAATGTTAAGTTTTAGATAAAATGCATAAACGGTTTCAGCCTGAAAATAAGATGAAATAGTCATTTCGTTCAGAATTTCCCACCGGAGCGTATCTATACCCTTTTCGAACTCCAGCGCACTGCTGCGCGATAGAGCCAGAAGCCGTTCTATCCACGGGAGCTGAGCGGAGAGCCCGAAATCCGGAGCATTCGATTTGAGGATAGCATCGGAAATATCGTCGCGGCCTATAATAAGCATTGCCGCAGGTCTTTCTCGCTCGGTGGCAAGCGCCTCAATATGCTCAATATTCCTGCGACAGTTCAGTGCCACAACTACATTCCGTAAATGTAAATCGAATTCATACCAATGTCGTATGAAATCTGATTTTTCATTGAGCATAGCTTCGTAGAAAAACCATGCGAGCTGATCTGACGGCGTAAGCCCTGTATAAGGGGAACGGTTTTCGCGCAACGTTTCAAGAAAATGCCCCATATAAGCCGGAAGAGTATCCGGGAATTTCAGACCTTCAGTAAGATCGGCTTCCTCAATAGAGCCCCGCTTGTCGAATTTGAACTGTTTCTTTCCGATAAGGCCGATAAGGTTGTAATTGTCGAAAGGTAATCGCAGCAGATTGAACGTCATATAATCTTCGCTGCTTAACTGCTCTTTTGCCTCGAGAGCAAATTCGATACTGTCAACAGGTACCTTACCTTCATCGAGCAGCAGATCGGGCAATCCGGCAACGAAATAGTAATAATTATGCCTCATCATCCTTTACTCACCGAAAAGCCATGCACGGGTTCTTGGCCGCAGGTACTCTTTGAAAAATTCCGAAAAATCTTCGTCGGTACAACTGATTCTGAACGAACCATCCTGAGGGCCGATCCTGAAACCCGCTTTTATTGAATTTGAGAAGGTTATATTGAGCCCTTTCTTCAGAAGATCGGAAGCTCCCTTTTCAAAAGCTTTACGGAATTCCTCCTGTTTTTGTGCGGGGAGAAGAACTTCTAACTTCAGAGGCTCTGTCCCGCCTTTCCAGTTATGAACTATAGCTGAAACAAATTCTCTCACTGTATTCGGATCGGAAAGAGAAGCCTTCAGAGCATCGTCAACAACTTTTGCCGTTATCAGATCGAGAATCCGCTGTTTGACGGCGGAAAGTGCCTGCTGGCCGCTTATTTTTATCTCCGCTTCCGTATTGCGCTTAATCTCAGCGGCTTGCTGTTTTGCATCTGCAATGATCTTTTCCGCCTGTGACTTTGCTTCGGTAAGGATAGATGCAGCTTTCTCCTGAGCATCAGAGATAATTTTTTTTGCCTGAGCCTCTCCTTTTTCAACGCCTTCCTGATAGATCTTTTCGGTTAATTCTTTGATTTTCTGTTCCATAGGTTTTCCCCTGATGTTATTTATATTTTAGAATTTTTTTCCCTCCTGAATATTTACTCAAACATTATTTGGTTCCGTTAAATCGTTTAAATTTACAAGAATTAGTGAAAATAATTTTTATTATTACTATCATGCAATTCCTTGTAAAAAAACATCATAAAAAATTCTCTTTTTCTATTCAGATTACCTTGCGCTTTTTCTGCATTCGTTATATGCATCATTACATTGAATACGGTATGCTTTAAGAACGCTTTCTGCTTCTTTCCTTTCTTCGCGTGACATTTTCTGATATGCATTTTCGAAGTCTCTGGCTTCTTTGCATATCTCCTTCATATGCCGGCAGTAATTGTTGTCGGGCAGATCAGCCGTATTAATAAGATCCGGCCCCCCGCAGCCGCTTACTGTAATCACTGCAAACAACAAAGCCGCTAAGTATAACAAACACCCATCATATTTCATAAATATTTCCCTCTGAATTTTTACATATAATAACTTATTATAACTTACATCATTTTTTCAATAAGCTGCACAGAGCGAAATTTTAAATATAAATTCTTACAATGTCAAACAATTCTTTATTTATAATTTATAAAATCTTTAATGATATTTTAGACCATCATTATTAGTTAGTATGATAGAGTAGGAAAAAGGTATTTTTTCGCAGCGACAATGAAATTCAGGCGGGTTTTCCAGAAAAATGGCTCTCGTATCGGTCGTTATTCCCGTTTATAACCGTGCCGGATTAATCAGAAGAGCGGTTGTATCGGTGCTTAATCAGACATTCGGCGATTTCGAGTGCATAGTGGTTGATGACGGATCGGAAGTGGATTGTCTTTCAGCAATCAGGGGCTTGGATCCGCGAATAAAAACAATAAAATTGCCTTACCGGTGCGGGGTATCACATGCACGTAATACAGGAGCAGAACATTCGGATTCGCCTTGGATCGCATTTCTCGATTCAGACGACGAGTGGCTGCCTAAGAAACTTGAACAGCAACTGGACTGGGCGCATCGTAAACAGCAGTACAGCATACTTCAAAGCAAGGAGGAATGGATAAGAAATGGCGTATTTGTTAATCCTCCGTATACACATTGTAAACAGGGGGGAGATATTTTCGCTTTAAGTCTCGAACGGTGCATGATAACTCCTTCTTCCGTACTTATAAAAAGGGATCTTTTCAGATATTACGGCGGATTCAACGAGTCGCTGCCTGCATGCGAAGATTACGATTTGTGGCTGCGTATTACCGTTAAACATCATGTAGGGCTGGTGGATGAGGTGCTTTTAAAACGATACGGCGGCCATAGCGACCAATTAAGCACTACTACGCCGGTACTCGACCGGTTCAGGATCAGAAGCCTGCTTGGCCTTCTTTTCAAAGAAGAACTTACTTCGGAACAAAGGAGTATGGTCAGACGGCAGATTAAAAAAAAGGCTTTAATATGTGCAAACGGTTACAGGAAAAGAGGAAATAATGAACTTTTCAGACGCTATAAGACAATTGCCGAAAGATTCGGTGAAGACTGAACCGTCACTGGAATTCCGTTCTGTTGCTTTAGATCAGTTCCGTTTCCCGGATAGTCTTTTCGATCCGCAGTCGATAGAAGATGTTTATGTACATATAGAACCGTTGGTCCCTATTATCGTATATCAATCAAGCGGACACTTTACGGTAATCGACGGTTGCAAAAGGCTTATGTCGGCGCAGAAAAAGGGGTTTGAAGAATGCTTATGCGGAATCGTCACTCCTTCACCGGACAATCAAGGCGCCGCGCTTCTGCGCATTATACTGAATTGCCGGCGAAAGCTTAGCTTTAGAGAAAAATATCTTTTTATCGGATGGCTTAAAAAAAACTGCAGCATGAAGCAATATAGCGAAATATGCAAACTTTTATCTCCGGACAAGACTGAAATTTTTGAATTCGAGCAGCTTTTATTATGCGACAAAACCGTATTCGAGGCCGTTGCCTGCGGTGCGCTCGAGGCCTGCCTTGCTCCAGAAGCAAACAGCCTGGAACAATCCGACCGTTCAGCAATACTGGACTTTTTCCGGCGATACCGGTTTTCCCGTCAGACTCAGCGGGAACTTCTCGAGTGGCTTCCGGAACTTGCCTTCAGGGAAAACCGTTCCGTAAGGGAACTTCTTAACTCGGAATGGTTGAAACAAATAGAAAACAACGAAAAGCTTAACGGGCCGCAGAAAATCGAACATATTTGTACGGCCATTTTCAACCGCCGGTTTCCTCTTCTGGCACGCACGAAAGCCTTCTGGAAAGATCTGGCAGCCACCCTCAACCCTGATCCTTCCAATGTGACTTTCAGACACTACGAAGCATTCGAAAAGAACCGGCTCGAGATAAAAGTTTCTCTCTCCTCTGCCGCCGAAGCAAAAAATATTTTCAGTCGTCTATCTGGGATATCTGAGCAGCAGTGGAGCCGTCTTATTTATCCGGTAATTCTGCCTGAGAACGAACATAAAAATTTATAAGGTTCGTATTTGAAAAAATTCACGACAGAAACGATATTATATATTTTTATTAAAAGGTAAAAAACATGGTTCAGAGACTCTATCTTTTCCTTTTAAATCATGGAATGATAATAATGGGAGCTGGTTTTATAATGGCAATAATAAGCCTTTTTGTATATATGCAGACCCGTTTCTATGGTACGCCGACACCTAAGATCGCTTTCGGATGCACAATTGCCGGTTTTGGAATATATGTACTAGGCCGCATATTCGTTGAAATCGCACGAAGATCAAACTATAAAAAAGAGAAAAGGCAAGACGGTTTCGAGGAGGAAGAGGAGTGAAAATTCAGGATCTGCTTCAGAAAAACGCCATTCTTCCTGATATAACCCTTACCGAAAAAAATGAAGTGCTCTCTACAATGGCCAATTTCATGGCAACTCTTTACGGACTTCCCGACGGTGAGGGGATTGCCCAGAAAATTATAGAGCGTGAGGCAGAAATATCAACGGGCATAGGTTACGGTATTGCAATACCGCACGCAAGAATAACCGGAATCGACAGGTTATATCTTTCGGTAGGCCGTTCACTAAAAGGAATAGAGTTCAAAGCAATAGATGAACAGCCTGTTCATCTGCTCTTTATGATGTTGTCGCCGAAGAATACATCCTCGGAACATACCCAGATACTCTCAAAACTATCCCGTATCATGTCGTATGAAGAGGTGAGAACGAAAATGCTCGAAGCAAAAACAGCCGAACAGATGATGGATATTATAATTAAAAGCGAAAATAAATATATTATATAAAAAAGATTTTCGAAGCCGGATATTAAGCTTTTTCTCTATATATTTTCCTCGTATACTTTACAATTCATTTATTCCATTTTCCATCATGTAACCGGATCAGTTTATATTTCTTTTTACCACAGAGATTATTGCAGAAGTTAAGAGAGGAATATTATAACCACGAAAGACATAAAGATAAGAGTATAATTGGATATTGTTTGTCAAGATTCATATTTTATTATAATTTTTTCATCACGGAGAACACGGAGAACACGGAGAAAAATAATATCCATTTAGTAGACACATACCGTAAAAAAAAGATTCTTTTCTGATATTTTAAACACGAAGTTCACAAAGAAAAAACATAAAGAACACAAAGAAATCGGAGATATTTTATCTTAAATATGTTTTTGAATATTTCGTAAAACCTTCGTGGCCTTTGCCGTTAAAGATATAGGCTCGTGGAGACAGGATCTATTGACTTACACAGATTCACTCCGTGCTCTCCGTGTTCTCCGTGGTTTTTATCTTGTTTCTTGGTTTATGGATAGTGTATTATGTAAAGTAATAGTCAAAAAGATATGTTTTATATTTCTTCGTGCCCTTCGTGGTTAAATAATCAAAAATATCGTTCTTGCCGGATGGTAACCGGATATATTTCTCTGCGGTGTTTTTTCTCTCCATTTCCCGGCGTTCTCTGCGTTTTTTATTATTGATATGAATAAGAAAAGTATTGATTCACAGAACGGATACGTTTATTCGGCTAAACTCAACTCTTCTTTTCGGTCAGATATTTTTCAACCGTCTGCGCGCATTTGTTGATCGACACTATAGCTGGGAACTCGGTTTCGGGAATTGAGACGCCGAACTTTTTTTCCATGGTAGCCAATACCTCGAGCAGCGCCATTGAATCGAAACCCATATCTTCGATAAAATGGGCGTCATCGTTAATGGTTGTTTTATCGATATCCATATCTTCCGCGATTTCGTTGATAAGATCGCGTATTACCGTCTTTATTGATTCTTGATCCATGCAAAATACTCCTCATCTTTTTGAGAGGTGATTATATTATCATTTATTATCTAAAAAATATATTATCCACATCAACACTTTCTGATAATAACGGCACTGCAGTTACCGTCACATGAATATGAAGAAACCAAAACATAATCGGCAGCCTTTTCCAATACCCCAAAAACCACATTGATCGATGAGATCACCGGATAGGGGGAATAAGGTATTCCGTGTACTCTTTTTTTGTTCATATCTGCAAGGGCGCAAAGGATACTAATTGCTCCTGAAGCTCCGTAACACTCTCCGGTAAAAGCTTTGTATGATACAACAGGAGTCTTGGTGCCGAAAACCGAAGCAATTCCCGCAGCCTCAAGAGCATCGCCCCTTTTGTTGCCGCTTGCCCCTGATGCAATAAAATCTATGCTGTCAGGATCGATCCGTGCCTGTTCGCAGGCAGAAAGCACGACCTGTTTATAAACCGAACCGTCATTAGCCTCTGCAGTACCGGCCGCCGCAGGGTCGAATCCGTTAGCGCATCCTGCAATCTCGGCAATCGGGACGGCGTTACGATTGCGCACTGACTCGGCTGTCTCCAGTAAAAAAAGAGCGCACCCTTCACCCAACACTACCCCTCTGCTGTCGGATGAGAAGGGGCGCACCTGACAGCTATTAGCAAGTAAGCCGCCGCGAAGGAATCCCAGAAGGGAATAATAACTTATTTCTTCAAAACCACCGGCGATTATCTGTTCGAAATAACCGCTGCGCAGCAGGTCGGATGCATATATGACAGCGTCGAGACCACTGTTGAATCCTGTTGACAGTGTGGAACTAAGATTTCTCAGTCCGTAACGGATGTTTGCATTACCCGTGGGAGCGTTGATGACGGTATTAGCAAACGACTGGGGATTTACGGCGTTTACTCCGTTTACAATTGAGTCGCTTAAAAAATCTCCTATACTCTCGAGGCTGCCGAAGGCTGTTCCTATACACAAACCCGGACGCCTCTCTTCGGGGCACCCTTCAAGTAGTGTTTTAAAGCCCAGTTCAGCGGCACAAAGAAGCATCTTGGTGGCTTCGTCTTTATTGCGTAATCCCTTCTTTCCTAAAATAGAAACAGCATCAATTCCTTTTAATCTGTAGCATGGAATGGGTTTTTCGAATGAATGGTAAGGAAATGTCTGAACATCTGCAATACACCTCTCGCTCGAATCGAGAGCCTGTTCTACCTCCTCTAAGCTTTTTCCCAGCGGGCTTACGGTGCCTATTTCGCTAATGAAAATTGATTTTTCTTCCATTACTGATTTTCGTTTAGTTTTTCCTCATATCTTCCAAGAACAATTGAAGAAGCATTTCCTGCAAAAGCATAAGCATTCGAGACTACCACATCAAGATCCATGGGACGAGCGCTGTTGGGGATACAGTCGATATCGCATTCCGGATCGGGTTCCGTATAATTAATTGTCGGCAGAGCCAACTGATGCCGTATCATAAGCGCGCATGCAGCGGCTTCGATAGCGGATGCAGCTCCCATTGTATGTCCAAGCATCGATTTGATTGAAGACATGGCGATTCGCTTTGAAAGGTCTCCGAATACATTTTTAACTATCAAAGTTTCGGTTTTATCGTTCTCAACAGTACCTGTTCCGTGGGCGCATATATATCTTATTGACTCAGGAAAAACACCCGAATTATAAAGCGCCCTTTTTAAAGCAATTATACCGCCGCTGCCGAAAGGATCGGGAATAGTCATTTTATAGGCGTCACATCCCAGACCGTAACCAAGAATCTCTGCATAAATAGGCGCTTTTCGTTGCCTTGCAATTTCCAGTTCTTCTATAAAAAGCACACCGGCACCTTCACTTACCCCCATACCGGTACGGTTCTTATCGAAAGGCCGCACAACATCATGGGTGGTTGCAAGAAGCCGGTTGAAACCTGTAAAAGCAATTGAAGAAAATGAGTCGCTGCCTCCTACAACAGCAGCATCGATTCTGCCGAGTCGGATCATATCGAACGCATATCCTATTGCATAATTTCCTGCTGCACATGCGGTAGGGATCATTATATTTGGGCCGGTAATGGAAAAATATCTGGCAATATTTGCAGAAATCGACGAACATGGGTATTGCCGCGGAAGTGTTGCCGGGATACTCTTTTCATTACCAGTGGAATATTTTGCTTTTATACCTTGTTCCAGAATCTGAGGTTCTCCCATTGTGGTTCCCATGCTGATCCCGATACGCGCTCTATTCCAAACCGTTAGATCTGTTTTTGCATCCTCAAGCGCCATTTTTGTTGCTGCTATAGCAAACTGACTCGCACGTCCCATAGACGCCTGTTCGTTTTTCGAAAAATAAAAATCCGGATTAAAATCCAGTACCTCTCCCCCTGTTTTGGTTCTGAATTCCGATGCATCGAAGTTCTTTAAAGGCCGGACACCGTTCTTTCCCGACAAGGCTGCATTCCAGAACTCTTCTACACCGCTGCCTATCGGAGTAATCAACCCCACGCCGGTTATAACCACTCTCTTCTTCTTCTGATCCATATTAATCAAAAATATTATAATTTTTTATCAGATTCAAAAAGTCCATCATCTGATTATTAAAACACTTTCTAACCTTAACCTCTATAACCTCTTTAAAAGAAAGGTGTCCATATTTTCCTGTTTCGAAAAAATTAAAATGTTTGTTAATTGTTAATTATTAACATTCCTGCAACTACTCCTTTCTTCCGGCAAAATTACTATTCCACAGGCGCCTTGGTAGATTAAATTAATAAAATATAGTTTATTAGATGGATAAATAACAATTACCCGCGATTGTAATCATTATTTTACATTATGAAGAGTCTAATTGCCAGCGTCATTATAAGAAGATTATTTATATATGTGATATATCGGGATGGTTTGCAGGGTTATTAAACCGCTTTGTGCGAAATCAATCTTTTCCAAGCTTACGAAGCCCGAACATCAGTTCGCCCCTGGCGACGATATTTCCTTCAACAGATGCCTTTCCGGATACTGCTGCGCTGTCGCCTACTATTTTATCCACAGTAATAGTCGTTATTAGCTGGTCGCCGGGGAAAACCGGATTTATGAAGATGAATTTCAGAACTTTTCCTAAGACATAAACCATTCCCTCTTTTAAACTGCCCGCCGACTTAGCCAGAAGGAAACAGGACGCCTGAGCCATATTTTCTATAAGGTAAACGCCGGGAAAAATGGGCTGTTCCGGAAAATGCCCCTGAAACTGCGCCTCATTGATAGATATATTTTTTAATACCGTCACAGAGTGGTTTGGGGTAAATTCCAATATCCGGTCGATCAGAAGAAATGGGTACCGGTGGGGAACATTTTTCATTATTTCCTGAATATTGAACATAAATAACCTTTCTTTAATATGTGATGTTGTCAGGCAGTAAGGCCTCCGTCGACGCAGAAAACCTGTCCGGTAATGTAACGAGCTTTATCGGATGCAAGAAACGCAACCAGTTCAGCCACCTCCTCTGCTGCGCCCATTCGTTTCATAGGTATCATTTCTCTGATCTCCTGTAGTTGTTTTGCAGGTATTGCCCTTGTCATTTCGGTGTCAATATATCCTGGTGCAATGCAATTTACCGGTATGCCTAGTTTAGCCGACTCTTTTGCAAGCGCCTTTGTAAATCCGATAATTCCTGCTTTCGACGCGCAGTAATTGGTCTGCCCCGCAACTCCGGAGAGTCCGCTTACCGATGTGATGTTGATAATGCAGCCACGTTTGTATTTATAAAAATATCCTATGATATTACGGGTAGTATTGAAATAACCGTTAAGATTCGTATCGATTACCTCATGCCAATCCTGCTCCGACATAATAAAAAGAGAGCGATCGCGGGTAATGCCCGCATTGTTGACAAGAACATCCACTTCCGTGAGAAACTCCTTCGCACTATTGATAAATTTTGTTGCAGCTTGGAAGATTCGCAGATCAGCCTGAAAAGCAGCAACCCTTCCCCCTTTTTCTTTAAGCTTTTCGACTAGTTTCTCAGCCGCTTCTTTTTGTGAAAGGTAGCTGAATGCCACGTCGAACCCTTCATTAACCAGTTTTTCGACTATTGCAGCTCCTATGCCGCGTGAGCCGCCTGTAACGATTGCTTTTTTTTTCATATTGCTCCTGTTTCTGTAGACTTTTCCATAGGCTTTTTCGTTTCAATATTCTGCATCTGTTTTTTCAATCCCCGAGCCACCGCATCCTTGACCTGGCGCGAATACTCCCTTGATTTAAGTATGTTTTCGAGTTTCTGACGGAAGGTATTATGTGCGGTTTCCACACTATTGCGGCTGAAGAACTCTTTCCACAGGGTAACGAACCCTTTTTCTAGCCTTTCGACTGAAGTAGACTTTGGTTTGAATACCACATTTGCGCAATTGAACTTTTTCCAGTCACTCGTAATAAAACGATTCTCTTTTTTGATTCTGTGCCAGAAAGGAGTATTGGGAAAGGGTGTTGCGATGAAAAATTCCGCGGTTTTTACTTTTGCTTTCTCACAAAACTCTAATATCAGATCAAACTGGTTTTCATTGCATGTATCGAACCCAACCCCGAAAGAGCCGAAAAATCGTATACCCCTGTCTTCGAGTTTGTGTACAAGATCGATTGTTCTCTGCCATATACCTTCATGTCCGGCATAGAAACGTGCGCTGAACGGATCCGAAGCAAAGACAGTATACATACTCTTTGCTCCTGCAGCAGCTATAGCGTCTAGAAAGGCCGGATCGATGTTCATTGCCGGGGAACAGGAGAGAAACATCTGTACATTGAAGGGACGTATTCTTTCGCAAAGTTCCATCATATATTTCTGGATACGCGGACGGTTGAGCATTATCATGTCGTCGGTTATATAGAATTCTTTTCCGGAAAATTCTCTGATTTCCTCTACAACATGCTCTATGGGACGCAGGCGTATCTTATCCCCCTGATAATGGGGTACATTACACCAGTCGCATCCGAAGGGACAGCCGCGGGTGATCGAAACAAGTCCTGCATGCCAGTCGTACTTATCCTCGACGTCAAAAATACCTTTCTTTCCGGAGGAAATTTCCTCTGGTTCAGGAAATCTTTCGCTTCTATAGAGCGGTTTAAGGGTTCCACGACGGGCGTCCTCGATTATTTCCGGCCATATCAGCTCCGCTTCACCGATACAAACCGAATCGCAATGAGCAGAGCAATCCTCCGGAATCATCGACGGATGCATTCCTCCCATTACAACCTTTTTACCTAACGCCTTAAGTTTATCGCCTATATCATACGCATATGCGGCCTGAGGTGTAAAAAAACTGATTGCAAAGAGATCAGCGTCGTCTCCGAAATCGATCGGCTCTATGTTTTCATCCATAACCCGCCAGGAAATATCATCAGGAAGGAGATTTATTAAAATAGGGATACCCATTGCGGGAGGCATCCGGAATGCCCAGGTAGCCGCTATCGCAGGCATCTCTGCAAGATCAGGATAAGTTTCGAGAAATTTGTCGAATTTCGGGTATATGAAAGTAATTTTCACTTAGTCAGTTGACTTCTTTGCGGTTGATATATTAATTAATCCTTCTTTTATATCATTTCATTACGTCAAAAATTTAAATATAATAAAAATTCTACTTTCCTTCTCCTTACCATACTCCGGGATAATATTCCGAATAAATACGCCTTATCTCTTCAATTACTTTTTTCGGTTCTCTGGATTGGTTGACCTGCCGCACCATACAGAAATTTCTCGCTCCGCCTTCGAGCACCAAACGCAGATTTGTGAGATCAATACCACCTATTGCCACCGCCGGAACGGTCGCTTCATCGAGCATGGCTCTCATACCGTCAATCCCTATAACCGGATCCGGAATTTTTTTGGTAGGAGTAGGGAAAACCGGGCCTATACCGATATAGTCGGGTTTGAAGGTGCATGCAGCTCTGGTTTGTCCCACTGAGTGAGTCGATATGCCTACGATTGCTTTAGGTCCCACTATCGATCTGGCCTCATTATAACCAATATCCTGCTGTCCTATATGAACGCCGTCGGCCCCGCACGCCCACGCTATTTCGGGTGAATCGTTTACAATAAAACGGGTTGCTGTTCCGAGGGTTATTTTTCTCATCATCAGTGCTATAGGGAGAATATCCGACGGCTGCCGGCCTTTGATACGCAATTGGACAAATGCTACTCCCGAGTCGACAAGAATATTCGTGCACATTTCGTAACCAAGCAGCGGTTCGGTAAGAATGGCATAGAATCCGAATTTTTCGGGGACTAACATAATAGGCTCCTTTTTAGGAGGATATTTTAATTAAAATATGATTTAAAATATGATAATGAAATATTTGCTTATTGCAATTCCAATACTTTATAATTAATTTTCTGAAAATTAAAAAGTCCAATTGAAGCTATAATTTTTTTAACATTTGAACGGGAGCTTG
>FWPV01005782.1_pt1 | contig 18472 bp, 7 predicted proteins | sample 2228371 | NCBI WGS metagenome assembly FWPV01 (sample SAMEA103939776, study PRJEB20133) | metagenome
CAGCTTCCACAACCAAATATTATTTGCAAAGAAAATAAAAATATGGTATATTTTTTTATCCCAACTTCCCCATACATAGGTAAATAAAATCCCCTACGGAAAGGGATTTTTTATTAAAATATAATTTTTGCCTCATATTATTTGCCTTGGGTACTTTTTCCCTTTCTTCCCTAATTGATAATTTCCTATCCCTCCCATGAATTATAAAAATTTCGTCTTCAAAATAAGTTATTAAATCATAAAAATAATCATCATCTATTTGATCAATTATTAAATCATTTGGTTTATTTTTTAATTCAAATATCTCTGGTTCTCCTTTATATGCTCCTTTTGGCCATTCAAAAATCTCTATAAAATATTTTTCTTCCTTATCCCATCTTCATCAAAATCAGATGAAGATAAAGCTATTGTTCCATAATCTAATTCTTTTATTTGAAAAATTGAAAAAGGAGTATTTTATCACGTCTAAATTCTTTATCAAATGTCTATTTATATTGTCTTCCTTTGAAAAATTTGGAAGAAATAAGTTCCATCTTCTTCTTGGGCTAAATTTATATATGTATCTTGAGAAATATGGCATTCTAAGGAAATTATATCTTTTTGATTTGTTATGGGATTATATGTATAAGACAATGTACAGTTAGGACTAATTTGCTTTAATGCAGTAAGGCGAGCTGTTGTTATATTTGTTTCTCCAAAGACAGGTTCTATTCTTATTCTATCAAGCCCAAAGATTGAAGAAGATTGCTTAGATAATTCTTCAGAAATTTGTTGAGAAAGCAAAAGGGAAGCACCAGAAAGCCAAGTTCCACTCTCTTGAGAAGCAACCTTTCCTGTTGCAAGTAAGGAAATTATATCTGATTCAGGCAAATAGGGCTCTGAAGAAAATTGAGGTGTTAGGTGACTTAAACTCCCTTTTAGTTTTAAATGGATTAAATAAGATCTAATGTTTGAAGTAGCTTCCAATTCAATTAGGGGGTCAAATTCTTGGGGATTTGACATAATAACTTTTGCCTTTTCTATTTCATAATTTACACCATTAAAATATATTTTGCTCTTAGGCAAAGTTTCTAAGCTTCCTAAGATTATGGGATTTGAAATGGTACCCAATATTTGTATTTTTCCTTTGCAAATTAAATTTAAAAGTTGATTTTTTACCTTTAAACTACTTGGAACATCTATGCTTAAATTTAAATTAATTTGAGGCAGTTCCTTTGTTTGAAAAGTTGTCTTCGAGGGAGTTAAAATTTTTGAAATTTCACCTAATATATTTAATTCCTTTGTATAATTTCCTTCAAGAAGTGTCAAGTTGCCATTTATTTGCTTTAAGTTTTCTGACCATATGAATTCTGAATTTCCATTTAAAAACATAACAAAACCAGGAAATAGGGAAACCCTTAAGTTATTTCCCAAACCCTTTAAAGTAATTCTTTCAAAATTTATTTTTTCCCTTAAAAAAGCTTCACCTTTTAAATTTAACTTTCCATCTCCTGTAAAACCCTCCAAGTTTTCTAAGATAATTTTATTTTCTTTTAGTTTTATTATGCCTTTTGGATTTAAGAGGAAAAAGTTTATGGGAGCGTATCTTAATTTATATCCAGAGATTTTTAAAGTTCCTTCTGTTTTTAAATCTTTATTTTTTTCTAAGGTGAAATTTAAAGAAGCCATCCCATCATAATAAAGTTGAGGGACAAAATAATTTACAATTTCATCTCCAAAATCAGCAGAACCCTTTATATTTAAAGATAACTTAGGTAAAATACTTAAAAAACCAGAAAGTTCTATGTAAGCCAATTCATGAAAAATTGGATTTTCCAAAAAAGAAATTTTTCCCCCTTCTAATTCTCCTTTTATCCCTTCTGAAAATTTAAATTTGTTTTCTTTGTAAACTAAATTAAAGGAGTTTAAATTTATTTCTCCTTTGGATCTTTCAAATTCCTTTAAATTTCCCTTTAAACTTATCTCCCCCATTAAGGGATTTTCTAAATTTAAATCTGATATTAGATCTAAATTTTGTATATTTAGATTTGTTTTAAATAAAAAGTTATAATTTTTATCTAAGAATCCCTTAGATTTTAATTCAATTCCCTTTCCATTTTCCAAATTTAACTCAAAATTTTCCTCTTCAAGGGAAGTATTAAAAGTTAAGGGAAAGATCTTTAATTTTTCATATTCAATTATTCCATTTGCACAAAAATTTATATTTTCTCCAAAACTACCTTTAATTTCACTGGAAATTTTAAAATCTTTAAAAATAGGAAATTGCAAAGCCCTTGCTTCAAAAACAAAAAAATCTTTGTATACCCCTTCCAAATATAAAAAACCCTTATCTTTTCCCCCTTCAAGTTCTTTTATTTTAAAAATTTTGCCATCGTAATCATAAAAAAACCTTAAAAAATCAAAATTAAAAAAATCAACTTTTGCTTCTTTAATTTCTCCTAAAATTAAGAATTTTGGTTCAAAGAGAAGTTTCCCTTTTCCCGAAAGTTTTGAAGAAAAGGGAATTTTAAAGTTCCAATTTTTATGTTCAAAATTTATCCCTTCCCTTAAGTCCCCTTTTCCTTCCAAAATTCCATCATTTAATTGGAAAAATATTTTTTCAAATTTCAAATCTTCATCTTTTAAGGATATTTGGGAAGTTCCATTTCCAAAGGGTAAGCCATCAAAAATAAAATTTTTAAAGTTTAAAAGAGCTTCTATCCTCATATCTTCATAGTTTCCAGAAATTATATAATCCCCTTCCACTTCTCCTTGAGCATAAGGAATTTCAGGTAAAAAGGGGGATAAAAATCTTTGAAGTTTTTCTGTTGATGTATTGGAAATCTTTCCTTTAAAATAAAAAGGATCTTCAGAATTTAAGGGAAGTTGAGCTTCAAAGTTAGCTATAAATTTAGTTTCCTTTAAAGTTCCCTTTAATTCTTTTATTGAAAAATCTATAATTTTCCCAGAGCCCTTTAATTTTTCATTTAAGGAAGAAAAATTTAAAATTCCTTCCCCTTTTTCAATATTTGTCCCTAAAAAATTATAATTTCCCTCAATACTTAATTTCTCATTATAAAGGGGTTTGGGAATTGAAAAAAAGGAAAGAATATTTTTTAAATAAATACTTTGAATTTTTGAAGAAAAAAAAGATGGCTTATCAAAAAAAGATAAAAATATCCTGCCCCAATCTTTTCCCTTCAAAAGTTTTAAATCCATTTCCTTTGAATTTAAATTTAAATCTAAATCTAAATCTGTAAATTTTTTATCTAAGAAAATAGTATCTTTTATTTTTCCCTTTGCTTTTAAATTTAGATTTTTTCTCAAAGAAAGTTTTCCAAAAACTTCACAATCTCCATCCAATCCTATTTTTAAAAATTTAAGAAAATTTTTAATTTTGGCTTTTAAATTAAAATCAATTTCAAATTCTGGATTAAAATTTTTTAATATTCCCGATGCTTTTAAATAAAATTCCTTAGAATTTACATAAATTTTTTTAAAATTTATGCCTTCCTTTGTATTTTCAAAGCTTGTTTTTAAGGAAAAATTTATTTCCCCAACCTCTGGAACTGTAACTTCTCCTTCTTTTATATTTAAAAATCCCCTATCTTTCCACAAAACCAATGAAAGATTTTTAAAGGAACCTTCAAGGGGTATTTCTTTCTCCTTAAATTCTATAAAAGATTTTTGCAAAACTAAATCTTCTAAAAAAAATACTTTCAAGCCACTTTTTTCTTTTTTCTTTTCCTTTTTGCTTTCAAGATTTATTTTTAAACCATAAATAAAAACTCTTGAATGAAGTAATTTTAAGGAAGGGGATATGTATAATCTTTCAACTTTTCCCATAGGAAAGGTTAAGTTTTCAAAACTTAAACTTGGGGGAAGAAGTTTTAAGTTAAATTTTTACCAATTTAATTCAATATGATATGTTTTTTTAAAAAAAAATTTTATTGCTTTGGCTCCAATCCTTTCCTTTAAGCCAGAATTTAATATAAAAAGAATAATTAAAAAAACAATAAAAAAAAATAAAAGAATGGGATTTGTTTTAAGAATTTTTTTCAATTTATGTAATACCCCAAGAAAGTTTTTTTCTTAAAACATCAAAAAAGTCATAACTTTTTGGAACCACAAGGAGGGTCCTTTTTTCTGATTTTCTTATGATTATTTTCTCCTTTGGGAAAATTTGGAAACCCTCTTGACCATCTAAGGTCAAATATACCTCTTCCCTTTGGGTGAAAAGTTCTATGTTTATTTCCACATCATCGGGTAAAACTACTGGTCTATAAGTTAAATTATGGGGGCATATAGGAGTTAAAATAATATTATTTATATGTGGGGAAAGAATAGGACCATTTGCAGCTAAATTATAAGCTGTTGAACCTGTGGGAGTTGAAAGGATTAAGCCATCGGCTCTCAATTTTGTTAAAAATTTATTATCCAACTCTATCTTTATTTCAATTATCCTTGCAAGGGCTGCTTTTGCAATTACAACATCATTTAAAACATCATATTCCTTTCCCTTAAATAAAACTTTTAAATTAATTCTTTCATCTATTTTATATTTTCCTTTTAAAATTTCCCTTAATAAATTTAAACAATCCTTGGAAGGATTTGGTGTTAAAAATCCCAAAGTTCCCATATTTATTCCAAAAATTAAGGTATGAGAAGTAGCTGCCCTTGCCATAGAAAGCAAAGTACCATCCCCCCCTAATACCACAACTAAATCTGCTTCTTTCCCCATCTCCTTTAGGGACAAAACCTTAAACTTTTTATTATTTTTGCAACTTATTGAATCTAAAAAAACCTCATAGCCATCCTTTTGTATTTCTTTTGCTAATTCCTTAGCTTTTTTTATTGCTTTTAAATTTGAAGCTTTTGCACAAAATCCAATTTTTTTAATCTTCACATTAAAATTATATAAAAAACTTTTTAAATTTTCAATTAAAATTTTAAAAATGCAAAATTTAAAAAATTATAAGACCCATAAAGTATCCTTTGAAGGAGTTTAAATTATTAAAAATAATTCTTATTATTTGAATGTTTAAAAAATGGTTTGCAATGTGTGTTTTCTAAAATCTATAAAAAAGGTAAAAAAAATATAAAAGCGTTTAAATAGACCTTCCACTCAACTTTGAAAGGGCAAATACAATCTTAAACTTTTCTTTTAAAATTTAAAGGGAAAAGGAGTTATTATTTCTTAAAAATCTATCTTTTTTGAATTTTAAAAGGTACCATTTAAAATTAAAAAATATGGCAAGACATTTTTATATTTTTTTAAAAATTTTTGACATTTTTCAGCAAAGCATATAAAATAATTTTGAATATGAAAAACAAAATCTAAAATAGAAGCAAATCTTATTTTTTAAAAAAATATTTTGTTAAAGAACAATTAAGTTTTTTTGAGAGAAATGAAAATAAAAATTTGGCAAATGTTTTTGTTTATATTGGGGATGTTGTCAGATCCTTAAAAATGCTTCCTGATAAAATTGTAGATTGTGTAATAACAAGTCCGCCTTATTGGAAACAAAGGGACTATAAAAATCCGCTTCAAATAGGCCAAGAGATTTCATATGAGCATTATATTTAAAACTTACTAATTGTTTTTAGTGAAATTAGAAGAGTACTTAAAGATACTGGAACCTTTTTTTAAATGGGGGATACAAGTATAATCATAAAGAATTGTTACTTATTCCAGAATTGCTTGCATTTGAACTTCGAAAAAATGGCTGGGCACTATTAAATAAAATCATTTGGTACAAACCAAATGCAATGCCTTCTTCTTTTGAGAATAGATTTTCAAATGTGTGTGAGCCAATTTTTTTATTTGTAAAAAAAGAAAGTAAATATAGGTATTATCTTTCCTTAGATGAGTTGAGATTAAAAGTAAAATATGAAAATGATAAAAAGGTTGAAGACATTGTATTGGTTCAACGGAAAATGGACAAATTGAATTTTTGAAGAAAGCTTTCAAACATTCTAAATTAGCAGGATGCATTTCCATCTCTTTTATTTTAATTTTTTTGCCTTAGACCGTCAAAAAAATATATCTTTTCAATTAGATGGAAATGCATTAAAAACATCATATCTGTTTCATGATACTTTATACTTACCTTAAAAAAATTGCTTCCCCCCTTCAAATAACTGCTTCTTAAATTTGGTAAATTCAAATAGGGTGAATCCCTTAAAGTTTTTCAAATTTTAAGAAATTGGAACTTTATTCTTTAAATATTCCTAAAGAATTTCTACTTTCTTTTTTATCACTAAAAATTTTTATTCTTTCTTTCAAACTTTAACCTTTCATTAACTAATTTTACACCTTTATTTTGTCCTTTTCCATCTGAAGCGGTACAAATGTTTAATCATAAAAAATTTGCATTTTCATTCAAATATAGTATTTTTAAAAATATGCTATAATATTATTATGACAATAGAGGTTTTTCTTTTATTACCTTGCTTTCCTTTTAAAAACAAATTATCTTTATACTATAAAAACTGGAAAAAAATTTTAAATTTTGAATACATAGAGGGAGAGAGAGAGAGAGAGAGAGAGGACCTCCTAAAATTAATAATTAGGAGAATTATCTCTTTAAAGTAAAAAATAAAGGAGGTCAATTATGATTAAAAGAACTAATATAATTTTTACGCAAATTAAAATAGGAGAAGTGGAAGAAATTTTAATTGAAACTGATCATCCTTACAAACCCGCCTATACAGAAGAATTTCCAATTTGGCAGGACTTTATTTGGTACCCTGGTGCAAGTTATATAAAAGTTCATTTTTCAAAATTTGATTTAGGACCTGGGGATTATGTGATTGTAAGGTCAGAAGATGGAAGTCAGGTTTATAGGTATGAAGGAAAGGGAAAAGGGGATTTAGGGGATTTTTATGCCACACACATAAAAGGTGATCTTGCAATAATTGAACTTTATGCACCTGGAGAAAAAGGAGGTTTTGGTTTTATTATTGATCATTATGGAAGGGGATACACAAAGGAAGAATATTATGCTTCACCTGAAGCTGTTTGTGGTTCAAGGGATTGGAAAAATGCAAAATGTTATAGTGGAACATATTATGATAGAGCAAAGGCAGTTATAAGATTACACATTGGAGCAAATGGTGCTTGCACTGGATGGCTTGTAGGGTGTGCTGGGCATTTACTTACAAATAACCACTGTATTTCAAATCAATCTGGAGCCAATAATACTGATTATGAATTTATGGGGGAAGGTTCCACTTGTAATACAAATTGTGATAGCTGGATGGCTTGCCCTGGGACAATTTGGTCTGGAACACCTACATTTATCCAGACAGATGCAAATTTAGATTATACATTAATACAATTATCAGGAAACCCACAAAATACTTATGGATATTTACAATTAAGGCAGTCAGGACCTGTCTTAAATGAAGCAATTTATATACCCCAACATCCAAATGCTTGGGGAAAAAAGATAGCCATAGATTCAGATCAAGATTCTGGGGGAAAATGCAAAGTAAATGCTTTAAATTATAATAATTGTTATACTTATGATATTGGATATTATTGTGATACTGCAAGTGGATCCTCTGGTTCACCTGTAATTGCTGATTCAGATGATTATGCAATTGCTTTGCACCATTGTGGAAGTTGTATGAATTCTGCAACCCCAATAGATGATATAATTGCAGATTTGGGTTCAAATTTACCCCCTTGTGCAGTCCCTGGTGGATGTTCTCCACCTTCTGCTCCTTCTGGTCTTACAATTACAGGAAATTGCAATCAAGTGGGGCTTTCTTGGAATTCTGTATCAGGTGCTTCAGGGTATAATGTTTACAGATATCAAGGTACTTGCACTGGGGCAAGCTGGACAAAGATTGGAACAACAACTTCAACAACTTATACTGATTTAAATGTAGCTTCTGGAACAACTTATGCTTATGTTGTAAGGGCTTATGCAGGGACAGATACTTGTGAGTCGGGAAATTCAAATTGTGTTTCCATAACTGTTCAATCAACGCCTCAAGCCCCAGCTGCTCCAACAGTGACTGATGCATGTAATGGGCTTCAGGTTTCTTGGAGTTCTGCAACAGGTGCAACTTCTTATAATGTTTATAGAAGATCAGGTGGTTGTGGAAATACCGGTTGGAGTCAAATTGCAACAGGAATTACAGGGACAAGCTGGACAGATACAGGTGCCACCTTAGGCTCAACATATGGATATTATATAGAAGCAGTCAATTCTTGTGGAAGTGCAACAAATGGAAGAAATGCCTGTGGGGAAGGTACTCATAATTTGACAACACCCTCAGCACCTACAAACTTGACAGCCACAGGAACTTGCAATTCAATTAACTTATCTTGGAATGCTTCAACTGGTGCCACATCTTATAACATTTTAAGGACAACCAATTCAAATTGTTCAACGGGTCTTTCACAAATTGGAACTTCTACAACTACTTCTTATTCTGATACAACTGCTCAAGCAGGGACAACATATTACTATGTAGTTCAAGCAGTGAACTCTTGTGGAACATCTTCTAATTCAAATTGTGCAAATGCAGTAAGATCTTCAGTTCCCTCAGCTCCTACAAACTTGACAGCCACAGGAACTTGCAATTCAATTAACTTATCTTGGAGTGCTTCAACTGGTGCCACATCTTATAACATTCTAAGGACAACCAATTCAAATTGTTCAACGGGTCTTTCACAAATTGGAACTTCTACAACCACTTCTTATTCTGACACAACTGCACAAGCAGGGACAACTTATTATTATGTAGTGCAAGCAGTGAACTCTTGTGGAACATCTTCTAATTCAAATTGTGCAAATGCAGTAAGATCTTCTGTCCCATCCCAGCCCTCTGCCCCAACTTATACAAATGTCTCTTGTACAACATTGACTGTAAACTGGTCAGCTGTTTCAGGTGCAACAAATTATGATTTATACAGGAGAACAGGTGCCTGTGGAACTGGTTCAATTATTGCATCAAACTTAACAAATACAACTTATAATGATAGTGGACTTACACAAAACACCCAATATTCTTATTATGTAGTGGCAAAAAATTCCTGTGGAAATTCACCTGATGGTTTATGTTCATCTATTACTACAACGGGTGCTCCCTCTGCCCCAACTGGCTTGAGTGCCACTGGAACTTGTACTTCAATTGATTTATCTTGGAATGCTTCAACTGGTGCCACATCTTATAACATTTTAAGGACAACTAATTCAAATTGCTCAACTGATCTTTCACAAATTGGAACTTCTACAACTACAAATTATTCTGATACAACTGCACAAGCAGGGACAACTTATTATTATGTAGTTCAAGGAGTAAACTCCTGTGGGACATCCTCTAATTCAAATTGTGCAAGTGCTACTCGCTTGACAGCCCCTTCAGCTCCTTCAATTACAAACATAACAGATGAATCCCAATGTGCCCAGAGTGGAATTAGAATATATTATAATTCAGGGACAGGAGCCACAAGCCATAGTTTATACAAAGATGGTTCCCTTGCCCAATCAAATTATACATCTGGCTCTTTATACAACCCTGGGGATTCTTCAAGCCACAATTATTTTATAAGGGCAACAAATTCCTGTGGTTCAAATGATAGCTCCCCTCAAAGTTTTACAGATGTAAATAATTCAACAACCCCAACAATTTCCGGACCTTCTTCAAATACTTGTCCTTCCACATCTGTAACACTTACAACAGAGCAAGGTATGTCAAATTATCAATGGTATTTAAATGGAGATGTTATATCTGGTGCAAATTCTTATACTTATAATGTAATTCAAAGTGGAAATTATACTGTATCTTATACAAATTCTTATGGATGCAGCGGGACTTCTGCTCCAAAATCAGTTACAATAAATCCCTGTATTCCAAATATTGTTTATTTGAGCAACTCTGGATTAGTTTCAATAAATGAAGATGGTGACGGAATTCCAGAGGCAGGAGAAAAATGGCAATTGACAGTTACAGTTACAAATAATGGACAGGCAGATGCAACAGGTGTCTTTGGGAGTTTGGCTGGAGAAGGAATTACAGTTTGCAATAACCCTGGTTCCTTTGGAAATATAAATGTAGGAGGAAATTCTTCATATACATTCATTTTTATAATTGATTCTAACTACTGGTATAGCACATATCCCTGTGGCTCTTCAATTGGGTTTGATTTAGTAAACAAATTTTCAAATGGAGGAAGTTATAATTATGCAGATGATTTAAACTTTTTAACACAACAAATAGGACAGCAAGGTGGAACAACAACTGAAAATTCAAATGCACCTGATATTACAAATGTAAAAAATAATTCAAAGACATCTACCTTTTCACCTTCTTTTACATTAACCCCAAATGTTGATTCTGCAACTGTCTCCTTCACCCTATCAGGCACAACAGATCTTGTAAATTGTGTCCTTGTAGAACTTTTAGCTCCTGATTCTTCTGCTTTGATTTTAAAAAATTATGGAGAAGCAGCTCAAAGTTCTTATGATGTAACTTCTTTTTATAATACCAAAGGGGCAGGAAGTTATACATTGAGCGTAACTGAAGCAGATGGATGTGGTTCTGCAAATCAAAATGCCAATTGCACTTCAAACACAATGAGTGTTTCAAAGACAACAGGGTCACAAAATTGTGATACTTCTTCTTATAGTTGCTTAAACATAGCAGGAGAGGTCTCTAATGACTCTTTACACCACTTTAAGGTTTATAAAAATGGAACAAATGTGAACTTACAATTTGAAGACATAGGTGCTTTATATTACAATATTTATGTTTCAAATAAACCCTCAACCCATAGTTTTGCTGTTTCAAGCTCTCTTGATGGAAAAAAGGCATGTCATATTACAATTGATAATGATTTAGGTGAAATGCTGGAAGTTTTAAATTTCAATTTAGAAAGTGGAATTACAGGTGATACAAGTAAATTATTTATTTTAATTTCAGCAGATAATGGAAGTTCAACTGAAGGTTCCCATGGTTTTGATTCATCAAATATAGAAAGAGGTGCAGATAGTTACTGTAACAAATAATTTTTTAATTTACCCTTACCCATTTTATGGCATCAGCTATAACTACAAATCCAGATGGAGCAGAATTTAAAATTTCCACATAACCTTCTGCTTCTGGTAAAAATTCAAAAGTTCCAAGATAAAACCATTGGCTTCCATTTATCTGTTGATTTACATAAATAGTACTTGTTCCATTTTTGTGATGAATTAAATAAGGAACTTGGTTTGATCTATTTGAGCCTTGAGTATACCAGGTATAAACTGACCACCTGCCTCCCTCTTCCAAGCTTGGATAAAAGGTTGCTTTATTTGTTCCAGTGGGACTTGTAGAAGAGACATAGTACCCTCTTCCATAATATCCAGAAGTTGTATTTGACCACCACCATCCAGAAGTAAATTCTGCATAATCGTCATCTAAGATAAATTCCTTTGCTTGAGATATAAAAGATATTCCATCAGCAATTAAAACAGAACCACCGGGGGCATCATCTGAAATCTTTAAATAACCGGTTGTTCCTTTAATAAAATTTTTTTTATCAATATAATTCCACTTTCCTCCATTTTTTCTTTGATCAATTGAATATAAACTTGAACCCCCATTAAAGTAAATCCTATGGGGAACTTCTGAAGACCTGTTTGAGGCAGCCGGATGCCATTCATAAAAAGAATAATCAGAAGAACATTTTAAAAAAGGTATAAAATTTACATATTCAGAGCCAGAACCATTTGAAGTATGATAAAGATAATTTGATAAGTACTTATCGGGTTGGCTTGAAGCAATTGTCCAGCTTCCATAAACTTCTGCACCTGTATTATCAATTATAGTTTCCCCACATCTGTTTGAAATATTTCCTATAAGATCCTTTGCATAGGCTCTATAAAAGTAGTTTTGCCCATCTAATAAAACATCATCTGTAAAATAATTTGTTAAAACTTCTTTTAAATAAAAAAGTTTTTTTGGATCATTTCCTCTAAATACCATATAAGTTATATTTTCTTCAGTTATATCTAAGACATCTTTTGAAATTTCTTCATAAGAAAACCTTAAAAGCCCACTTGATTTTTCACCATAAATTACTTTTACATCTTGAGGCCTTATGCTATCTTCTGGGGTAAAAGTCAAGTTTAAAGTAAATGATTCTGCAGAATTTAAAGAATCAACTAAAATGAAATATGTGCCTGGTGGAAGATTTGAAGTTTCAAATTGAACTCCTTCTCCAAGACAGGAATACCAGTTGCAATTAGAAAGGACTGATGCTTTCAAATTTGAGCCAGTTAAATTTAATGTAATTTTTCCCTTTTGATTTATTGTAAAAGAATAGACAGCTTCAGGTCCAAAATAATTTATAGAAGTATCACAATTTGTGGAAGAAAAACTTTGGGGACCATTTAAAGTAGTAAAATTATCTGTATAGGGAAAGGAATTTATAATTTTTGGATTTTCACAGGAAGTGGGAACCCCACAACCAGATAAAAGAAAATTTAAAATCCTCAACATAACTTGATCCCTTAAAGAAGAATTCAAAATTGTTTCAAAGGGAAAGCCAAGATTTACAACTTTAAAATTTCCATTGTATTGGATCCCAGCAGAAATTGAAGGGGTTGAAGCATTTTGATAATTTAAATTGACAATGGAGCCGCCATTTGCCCCAATCACATCAGGCCAATCCACATAATAATAGGGACCAGAGCCATTTTCAAAATAAATATTTGTCAAACCTTCAAAAATTGTTCCAGAGACACCTTCTGCAAGGTTATATCTTGTTTCATAATAGGCACTATCATACAAATAATTTGCTTTTAAGTAATTTTCATAAAAGTTTCTTCCATTATTTGAGTAATCCAAATCCCATCCAATTTCAGAGCCAGAGACAAAAAGATTTCCTCCATTGTTTAAATAATTTTGAACAACTGCTTGTTCTGTTGAATCAAAGGTCTTATCAGCTGTGGATTCCTCTCCCAAAATCCAGTCAATTGCACAATAATTTGATAAAGATATATCCCCATCCTTCACTGCTTCATTTGAAGAAGAATCAAAGGCAACTCCATAATTTGAAATGGAAGAAGAATGTTCAATTATATAATTAAAACTATTCATTTTTTCCAAAACCATTCTCTTGTTTTGACCAATTGTGTCATCTTTAAAGATAAGATTTGAGGTGTCAATCCTGTCATAGCCCTGAACAATTAAAACCTTTGGATCTCCAACCTTAATTGCTAAGGTTTCAGTTGGGAAGGACTCCCCTCCTGAATTTGTTGCAGAAACCCTAAAAAATAAAAGAGTCCCTTGGGGAAGATTACTTAATTGATAATAGGTATTTGTGGTATAAATCCCATCCTGAAAGGAAAAACCATCATAAGATAAATAGACCTTATATCCCGTTGCAGGATCCCCACCAGCTCCTCCAGAAGGAGGTGTTCTCCAACCAATTTTTACAGAGCCACTTCCCAAATTTTTTCCATATAAATGTGTTGGGGGCTCTGGAAGAAGGGTTGCATTTGGATTATAGTATTTGCAAATTCCTTGATAAATTGCTCTTGCTGCAATTTGGGCAAATTTTGGATTTTTCAAAGCATTTGCATCTGTTGGATTGTCATGAAAAGCAAGTTCAATTAAAACCCCTGGCATTGTGGAAAGGAGGCGAAGTTCACCAAAATTTGCACTTTTTTTCCCCCTATCCACCCAGGAAGAATCATACTCTGCTCTTATATCATTTATGAGTTCATTATGGATTGCATTTTGTAATTCTAAGGAACCAGGAGTTGCACCACCAGAATAAATAAATGTATCTGTTCCTCTTGGATTACTTGTAGAGCATCCACCATTTAAGGCATTTGAATGCCAAGAGACAAAAACCCCATCTTCTCCCGTATCCTTTTCCCATTCAGAATAACGGGGTCTGCAAGTTACATCATCATCATTGTCTTCACCACTTGATACAGAATCATAAACAGTTGCAGGGGCTCCCATATATTGGGCATAATATCTACAACACTCTTCCCATTTTGGTTTTTCTGAAGTGGATAAGCCCCTCTGGATTTCTCCAAAACCACCTCCAAAACGCACAGCATCAGCACTTACATACTTTCCAGATAAGGAAGAATCGTTATACAAAATTACAGAACCCAAATCAGGGTTATATCCAGAATAAAAATAAAAGGTTCCAAGATACTTCCAAGTTGAACCATCTATTTGTTGGTCTACCCTAAAATGGGTCTCTCCACCTGAATGTCTTACAACATAATGGGCATCGGGGGCTCTTGAAGAATATTGAGTAAAGGATACATAGACAGAATAATAGCCACTTTGAGGAATTGAAGGTGTCCAAATTGCATAAGCATTTGGGGAACCAACAATTGTTTGAACAAGACGGTTTGTTCCATAAGAGAAAGGATTTTCACCACTCAAATAAGGTGAATTTCCATTTTCAAAAGCTGGAAGGGAAGATTGGAACCAGCCACTTCCAAACTCTTGATAAGTTGAAGAGCCATTTAAACCATCATTGTCTATAACTACCATATTTTCTTGAAAATCCCTTTCCCTTGCAGTTACAACTTTTGCTCCTGCATTTGTTAAATACTTAGTTAAAAAATAGTTTAACTTTTCTGCATTTTCAAAGTCTTCTACAATATCACAAGTGATACCCCTTTGAGTTGTAAAAGTTCCAGAACCAGAATAATAATACCAACCATGGCCAGCAGATAAAAAAATTGTCTTTCCAGACAAAAAACCAGTAGGTTGTGGCTGTCCCTCTGCTGGGGGAGAATATATCTTTTCTTCTAACTTTTTTTCTATGGGAATTTCCTTTAAAAAATAACTTATTATCTTTTCCTTTTCATCCTCTGGATCAATTGCTCCAACCCAAAAATTTTTTATTTCATTTAAAACTTGAAAAGTTGAGACAATTTGAAAATTTATCTTTTCCACTTTCATTGTTGTTAATTCTTTTAAGTCCTTTTCTGGAATTTTTAAAATTACATAAATCCAGTCCTTTTCTATTTTAATATTATAAATTTCACTGGAAAGGGGGAAAGTTCTTTCATAGCCATCTTTTTCCATCTCTTTAGTAGGAAATTCAATCAATTTTTCTAAAAGATAATAAGAATCTAAGATGGGACTGCCTTTTAAATTTTCATCTATTTTATATCCTATAGGGCTTCCATCTTTAAATAATTGTATTGTAATTTCTCCTTTCAAATTTATTGAAAGGAAAAAAAAGAGTAATAAAGTTCCTTTTCTCACAATATTATTTTAAAATTTTATTAAACTTTTCTCAAGTGCCATTAAAATTTTATATTTATTTGAAATGGCTAATTAAAAATGATAGGATATTTTAAATGTTTAAAAGGGAAATTTTAAATGCTTTAAAAAATGAAAAATTAAAAGAAAATTTGTGGAAAGCCACAAGACACACCCTTGAACAAAGGGAAAGGGTTTTAAAAAATATATTTAACTGGGAAATTTTAAGAGAAAAAGCAAATCTTATAAGAAAATATTCAATTGAAAATTTATGGGAAAAAACAAAAGAAAAAATTGAAGAAAGGGGAGGAAAGTTTTACTTTGCAAAAAGCGAAGGAGAGGCCAAAATTTTAATTGAAAATATTTTAAAAAAATATAAGGAATTCCCAATAGTTAAATCTAAATCTATGGTTTCAGAAGAAGTGAATTTGAGGGATTTCCTTGAAAAAAATGGATTTGAAATTTATGAAACAGATTTAGGAGAGTTAATTGTTCAATGGGAAGGAAAACCTCCTTCCCATATAACTGCCCCAGCTATCCATTTATCTCGCTTTGAAGTTGCAAAAATTTTTGAAGAAAAATTGAAAATTAAAGTGGAAGAAGAACCAGAAAAAATTACAAAAATTGCAAGGGAATTTTTAAGGGAAAAATTTTTAAAGGCAAAAGCATCTATTGTAGGTGCAAATTTTATTGTAGCAGAAGAGGGAATTTTAGTTTTGTTAGAAAATGAAGGAAATATTAGATTTTGTTTAGAACTTCCACAAGAAGTCATAATTTTAACGGGTTATGAAAAAGTTATTCCAGAAATAGATAATTTAAAATACCTTTTAAAACTTTTACCCCCTTCTGCAACGGGACAAAGCCAAAATGCTTATACCTCCTTTATAAATTTATCAAAAAAACATCACTTAATCGTTTTAAAAAGTTTCAGAGAAAGGATCTTAAAAGAAGAAAAAGAGATTTTATATTGTATAAGATGTGGTGCTTGTATAAATGTTTGCCCTGTTTTTACAATAATAGGAGGGCATTCTTATAGTTCCGTTTATCCAGGTCCTATAGGAATTGTTTTATCTTTTTATCAAAAAAAGGAAAATTTATCTATGGAAATTTTAAATTTGTGTTCCCTATGTTTAGCATGTACAGAAATTTGTCCCGTTAAAATACCTTTGCACAAAATAATTTTAAAGGAAAGAGGAAAAGTTAAAAAAAATTTTTTTGAATTTCTCTTTTCAAAAATATTAAAACTTTTTTCAAAAAGTTTTTTCTTTAATTTTAGCTTTAAAATTTATAACCTTTTTCCTAAGTTTTTAAAAGATTTATTTCAAAAAAATTGGAAAAAGGGGAGGGAAACTTTAAAAATTAAAAAATTGGACTTTTTTAAGATATGGAAAAAGAAAGATTAGAAGATAAATTAAAGGAATTGGGTATAAAATTTTTTTGGATAAAGGAAGATATTTTAATAGATAAAATCCTTGAATTTTTAAGGGATAAAAAATTTTATGTATCATCAAATTTAAATCTTATAAAAAGTAATGCAGATATAAAGGAGGCAGATTTTGGTATATTTGAAGGAAAATTATTGATAGAAGAGACGGGAACTCTTCTGGTTTCTTCTGAAGAATTATCTTCTTTAATTCCACCTATTTCTTTGGCAATAGTTAAAAGAGAAAATATAAAGGAAAAATATGAAGAATTAATTGATTTTATAAAAAATAATAAAGGAAAATCCTTTTGTGCTATAACTGGCTCTTCCAGAACAGCAGATATTGAAAAAATAATTGTAATTCCAGCCCATGGACCAAAAGATTTAATTTTATTTATAATTTGATTTTTTTTACAAAATTTTTTATATTATAAATGTGAATTATTATACTTTAATATTTTTCCTTTTATTTTCCTCTACCATTTTTTCTCAAAGGGTTTTAAAAGATGGATATATTTATCATAAAAAGGGTTTTAAAAAATTGGATATTTTAATTGAAGGAGAAAAGATAATAAAAATTGGAAAAAATTTAAAGGGAAAAGAAGAGGAGTCCTTAAAGGGTTTATTTATTTATCCTGGTTTTGTTGACTCCCATTTGCATATCTACGGAATTGGGAGAGAAATGGAAGAAGTTAATTTAAAGGGCTGTAAAAATATAGAAGAAATTCTTGAAAAGTTAAAAGAAAAATATAAAGAAGTTGAAAAGGGGGTTTGGATAATTGGAAGAGGATGGGATCAAAATCTTTTTGAAAATAAAAAGATAATTGATAATTTATTAATTTCCAAGGAATTTAAAGATAATCCCCTTGTTTTATATAGAGTAGATGGGCATATGCTTTTAGCAAATGAAAAGGCAATGGAAATTTCTAAGATTTATAAAGATACAAAAGTAGAAGGGGGAGAAATAATATTTGAAAAGGGTTTATTTTCAGATAAGGCAATGGATTTGATTTTAAAAAACATACCTGAACCTGATGAAGAATATATAAAAAAAACCTTAAAAAATTCTTTGGAATATTTGAAAACCTTAGGTTTTATTTCTTTAAATGATGCAGGTATTGATAATAAAACCTTAAAGGCATATCTTTCCTTAGAAGATAAGGGGGAAATTCCCCTAATTGTTTATGCTTTCTTAGATGCAGATGATAGGGAATTTGAAAATGTTTTAAAAAAAGGTCCCATAATTAAAGAAAATTTTAAACTCATAGGTGTTAAGGTTTTTATGGATGGGGCTTTAGGTTCTTGGGGTGGTTTTTTAAGTGTTCCTTATAAAGATAAGCCAAACTTTAAGGGAAACCTTGTAACACCCTATGACAAGCTTTTAAAAATTTTATACCTTTCAAAAAGATATGGCTTTAAAGTTGCTATTCATTCCATTGGAGATGAAGCAACAACAATTGCATTAAAGGCAATTGAAAAAGTAAAACCAAAACCTTTTACTGTTCGTTTAGAACATTTGCAAATTTTAAAATATTCTGATTTAAATAAAATGAAAAATTTAAAGGTTGTAGCATCAGTTCAACCATACCATTATTTTTCTGATTTAAAGATGCTTTATGATAGAATAGATAAAAATCTAAAATTTTTATTTTATCCTTGGAAATCCTTTTTAAAAAATAAAATATTGCTCTTGGCAGGAAGTGATGCTCCCGTTGAAAATCCTGACTTTAAAGAGGGTTTTTTTTCTTTAATTGAAAGGGAAAAGGAGTTTTTGGAGGGTTTTGAAGCAATTGAAGCATATACTTTAAACAATTTTATTTTTCATAA
>FWPV01008157.1_pt1 | contig 18464 bp, 20 predicted proteins | sample 2228371 | NCBI WGS metagenome assembly FWPV01 (sample SAMEA103939776, study PRJEB20133) | metagenome
GCGCCGGCGCGGCGATCAACGCCCTGACTCATACCCTGACCCTGTCGGACCACAACGCCCGCTGGGTGACGACGCCCAACAACGACACGCTCTACTCGTCAGCCTTCCTGGACCTGACGAAAGGGCCCGCGACCCTGACCGTCCCGCCGCTGGGCAAGCGCTACTACTCGGTGGCGGTGATGGATATGTTCACCAACAACAACGTCGTCCTCAGCACCCGCACCGTTGGCGGGGAGGGCGGGACCTTCACCCTGGTCGGACCCGGCCAGACGTCGACGGGCCCCAATCCCACGCGTATCGCCACGCCGCATGCGTGGCTGCTGATCCGTATCCTCACCGATGGTGGTGATGATCTAGCGGCCGCCCACAAGGCGCAGGACGGCTTCAGTCTGAAGGGCGCGCCCCCGGCGCCGGTCGCCACCTACGCCGCGCGTGACGCCCAGCCCGCCGACTACTTTGCGACCGCGCGCGCGCTGCTGGCCGCCGATCCGGCGCCGTCCACCGACTTACGCATCCTAAAGCGTGCGGCGGCCTTCCTGGGCGCGGGACCTTTCGATGAGGCTGCAGCAGCGAAGGGCGTCCAGCAGGCGCGGATGATCACGCTTCTCGCCCAGGGGCGGCAGACCTTCATCAACGGCTGGTCGTATCCGCGCCCCAACCTTGGCGACTACGGTCAGGACTATCTGTACCGGGCCATCGTCGCGCTGCAGGGGCTGGGCGCGCTGCCCGTGGCCGAGGCCCTGTACATGAAGGCGGCCGGCGACGACGGCGTGGGAACCTTCACCGGCGACGGCCCGTATCGCTTGACCATGCCGGCGCAATTGCCCGTGGACGGGTTTTGGTCGTTGTCGATGTACGAGGCCACACGCGATGGCCAGTTCTTCTTCACCGACAACCCGCTCCATCGCTACACGATCGGCGACCGCGCCCAGGGACTTAAACGCAACGCCGACGGCACGCTGGACATCTGGATCGGCCGCACGGATCCGGGCGGCGACAAGACCGCCAACTGGCTGCCGGCCCCCCAGTCCGGCCCGTTCGCGCTGTTCCTGCGGGCCTATCTTCCCAAGGCGGAAATGCTGGACGGCCGTTTCCGCGTCCCGGCCGTCGTGAAGGTCTGATCGGGGCTCGACCCGGACCGCGCGCGGCGGCAAAGTCGCGCCGACTCGTTTGTGAGGAGACCTCCCGATGAAGACCCGCGCCGCCGTCGCCTTCGAAGCCAAGAAGCCGCTGGAGATCGTCGAGGTCGACCTCGAAGGCCCCAAGGCCGGCGAGGTGATGGTCGAGATCAAGGCCACCGGCGTCTGTCACACTGACGCCTACACCCTGGACGGCTTCGACAGCGAGGGCATCTTCCCCTCGATCCTGGGCCACGAGGGCGCGGGCGTGGTCGTCGAGGTCGGGCCGCGCGTGACCAGCGTCGCGGTCGGCGATCACGTGATCCCGCTCTACACGCCCGAATGCCGCCAGTGCAAAAGCTGCCTCTCGGGCAAGACCAACCTGTGCACGGCGATCCGCGCCACCCAAGGCAAGGGGCTCATGCCCGATGGGACGAGCCGTTTCTCCTATAAGGGCCAGCCGATCTATCACTACATGGGCTGCTCGACCTTCTCGAACTACACGGTCCTGCCCGAGATCGCGGTCGCCAAGATCCGCCGCGACGCGCCGTTCAAGACCGCCTGCTACTGCGGCTGCGGCGTGACCACCGGCGTCGGCGCAGTGACCAACACCGCCAAGGTCGGGCCGGGCGCCAACGCCATCGTCTTTGGCCTTGGCGGCATCGGCCTGAACGTCATCCAGGGGCTCAAGCTCGTGGGCGCCAACATGATCGTCGGCGTCGACATCAATCCCGACCGCGAAGAATGGGGCCGCAAGTTCGGCATGACCCACTTCGTCAACCCGAAGGACGTGCAGGGCGATCTCGTCGCGCACCTGGTGGCCCTGACCGACGGCGGCGCGGACTACACCTTCGACGCCACGGGCAACACCGGCGTCATGCGCACGGCGCTGGAGGCCTGCCACCGCGGCTGGGGCGAAAGCATCATCATCGGCGTGGCCGAGGCGGGCAAGGAAATCTCGACCCGTCCGTTCCAGCTGGTCACCGGCCGGGTCTGGAAGGGCACCGCCTTCGGCGGCGCGCGCGGCCGCACCGACACGCCCAAGATCGTCGACTGGTACATGGATGGGAAGATCCAAATCGACCCGATGATCACCCACGTCCTGCCGCTGGAGGAGATCAACAAGGCGTTTGACCTGATGCACGCGGGTGAGAGCATCCGGACCGTGGTGACGTTCTAGGAAAGGGCGTCGACGCCCCCTCCGTCACGGCGCGTGGCCGCGCCGCGCCACCTCCCCCGTTTCACGAGGGAGGATGAAAATTGACCGGCCTTCTCATCCTCCCCCGCGCGCGGGGGAGGGGGACCGCGAAGCGGTGGAGGGGGCGTTCCTCGGGAGTTCCCCATGACCGTCGAAACCCTCTCCACCCACCGGGTCCACGGCGGAACCCTCCGCTACTGCAAGCACGCCAGCGCCAGCACCGGCACGCCGATGAAGTTCACGGTCTGGGTTCCGGACGGCGAGGGCCCTTTCCCGTACCTCGTCTGGCTGTCGGGCCTGACCTGCACCGAGGACAATTTCACGGTGAAGTCGGGGGTCTACGCCCATGCGGCCCAGCACGGGATCGCCATCGTCGCGCCGGACACCTCACCGCGTGGGGAAGGCGTCGCCGACGATCCGGCCTACGACCTCGGGCAGGGGGCGGGCTTCTATGTCGACGCCACGCAAGCCCCCTGGGCGCCGCATTTCATGATGCATTCCTACGTCACCGGCGACCTCTTGGTGGCGGTCGAGGGCGCCTTCCCACTGGACGGCGGGCGCAAGGGGATCTTCGGTCACTCGATGGGCGGCCACGGCGCTCTGACCATCGCGCTGAAGCACCCCGAGCTCTTCAAGTCGGTCAGCGCGTTCTCGCCGATCGTCTCGCCGCTGAACTGCCCGTGGGGCGACAAGGCGCTGAGCGCCTGTCTCGGCCCCGATCGCGCGGCGTGGCGCCCGTACGACGCCTGCGCCCTGATCGAGGACGGCAAAGGGGCGAGCTTCGACGATATCCTGATCGATCAGGGGCTGGCCGACAGCTTCCTGGAAAACCAGCTGAAGCCGCAGCTGATCGAAGCCGCCGCCGCCAGAGCCGGCCGCAAGGTCACCGTCCGCCGTCAGGATGGCTACGACCACAGCTACTTCTTCATCTCGACCTTCATCGGCGACCACGTGGCCTGGCACGCCCAAAGGCTGTGACTTTTCCGTAATTCATCCTGGGTTCAGGCGGCGAGCGGTCCTCTCACGGTCAAGCTGACCAAAAAGAGGGGACAACAGCATGAAACTCGCATCGCTCGCCGCCATCATCGCCCTGGGCCTGAGCACCTCGGCCTGCGTGATCATCGACGCCGACGACGTTCGGCATGAGTCCATCACGGCGCAGGGAAGCAATCAGCCGCTGGAACCCCTCATGGCCGCGCGGGTCGACGGCACCGATCTGGTGGTGCGCGTGACCTCCAACGGCTGCACCCGTCAGGAGGACTTCTCGGTCGAGACCCAACGCCGCGACGGGCTCACGGCGTTCTCGTTCGTGCGTAAGCGCCCCGACAACTGCAAGGCCCTGCTGCCGGAGGGCGTCGAGCTGCGCTATCCGCTGGACGCGTTCGGCGTTGAGCGGGGCGGCAAGATCCGCGTGCGCAACCCGCTGGTGCGGCCCTAAGCCCAAGGGCGGCGGAAGATTGACTCTCCGCCGCCGCTCGCTCATAAACCGCGCCTTCAACCCGCCGGCTCGCCGTGCGGGGCGATACCTTTATGACGGATTGACCCGACGCCGCCGTTGCGATCGCGCCCTCTCGGGGGAGCCGGCCCGGATCGTTTTGAAAGACTGACTATGTCGAAGCGCCATAGCGGCAAGTACAAGATCGACCGCCGCATGGGTGAAAACCTGTGGGGCCGTCCGAAGTCCCCGGTCAACTCGCGCTCGTACGGTCCTGGCCAGCACGGCCAGCGCCGCAAGAGCAAGGTTTCGGACTTCGGTCTGCAGCTGCGCGCCAAGCAAAAGCTGAAGGGCTACTACGGTAACCTGACCGAGAAGCAATTCTCGCGCACCTACGAGGAAGCCGCCCGTCGCATGGGGAACACCTCGGAGCACCTGATCGCTCTGCTCGAGTCGCGCCTGGACGCCATCGTCTATCGCGCCAAGTTCGTGCCGACCGTGTTCGCCGCCCGCCAGTTCGTGAACCACGGCCACGTGACCGTGAACGGCAAGCGCGTGAACATCCCGTCGTACCGCTGCAAGGCCGGCGACGTGATCCAGGTCCGCGAAAAGTCGCGCAACATGGCTCTGGTCCTCGAAGCCGTCGCCTCGAACGAGCGTGACTTCGCCGAGTACGTCTCGGTCGACGCCAAGAGCCTGTCGGCCACCTTCGTCCGCGCTCCGGAACTGTCGGAAGTTCCGTATCCGGTGAAGATGGAACCGAACCTCGTCGTCGAATTCTACGCTTCGTAAGCGTCGGATCCGAAGAGATACGGAAAAGGCCCCGGAGCGATCCGGGGCCTTTTTTGTTGTGCGCGCCGGCGCCGTCCGGATGGAAATCCTCTTCCTTCGACAGGCTCAGGATGAGGATTTTGCGCGAACCGAGGCCGACAGTCGTCCTCACCCTGAGCTTGTCGAAGCTCCTGCGACGCCATCAATACCCAAGGCCAGAACAGCTTTTTGTTTCCATCGGCTCTTGAACCGGATCGCGAGGGCGCCTAATTGCGGTTCAGCGGGACCGGGCCCCTCTGGCGAGCAATGCAAGTGCTCGTGATGTCGGACCGCATCGGGTGTTCTCGATGTCTTGGGTCCGGCCGCCTAGCCCCCCTCCCCAAAAGGCGCCGCCTCACATCGAGAACACCCGAGCATCCTTTTTTGGACCGGAGGTTCTGAATGCCGCTTCTGATGTGCCCCAACTGCGACGCCTCGATGCAGGCCGTGCAACGCGCCAGCGTCGAGTTCGACATGTGCCCCCGCTGCCGGGGCGTGTGGCTGGATCGGGGCGAACTCGAGAAGCTGATGGCGATGGAGCGCGACGAGACCCAGGCGGTCTATGGTCAGCCCAAGCCCTACAGCCGGCCCGATCATCATCACGACCAAGGCTATAGCCACGGCTACAAGCGCCACGATGATGACGACTATCGTCGCCACGGCTCGCATGGCCACCACAAGAAAAAGCGTTTCGACCTGTTCGACATCTTCGACTGACGAAAGACGATGAACCACTTCAAGACCTACATGCTGCTGGCGGGCCTGACGGCCCTGTTCATGGCCGCCGGCTTCCTGATCGGCGGCGCGACCGGCATGATGATCGCGCTGGTCTTCGCGTTGGCCATGAACGCGTTCTCGTACTGGAACGCTGACAAGATCGTGCTGCGGACCTATGGCGCGGTCGAGGTCGACGAGAGCCACCCCGAGCCGCTGATCCGCAACTATGTGATCGACACGGTCGAGATGGCCCGCTCGGCCGGCCTGCCGCGTCCGCGCATCACGGTGATCGACAGCGCCCAGCCCAACGCCTTCGCCACCGGCCGTGACCCCGACCACGCCGCCGTGGCGGCCAGCACCGGCCTGCTGCAGCTTCTGACGCGCGAAGAGATCCGCGGCGTCATGGCCCACGAACTGGCCCACGTGAAGAACCGCGACACCCTGGTCATGACCGTGACGGCGACCATCGCCGGCGCGATCTCGGCCCTGGCCAACTTCGCCTTCTTCTTCGGCGGCTCGCGCGATGAAGAAGGCAATGGCGGTGGTCTGGGCGGCATGATCGGCGCGATCCTGATCGCCATCCTGGCGCCGATCGCGGCCATGCTGGTGCAGATGGCCATCAGCCGCGCGCGCGAATACGAGGCCGATCGCATCGGCGCGCAGATCGCAGGCGACTCCGAGTCTCTGGCCCGCGCGCTGCAGAAGATCGAGGCTTATGCCCGCGGCGGCTACGAGAATGTCCAGGCCGAACGCAATCCGGCCACCGCCCACATGTTCATCATCAATCCGCTGGCAGGGAAGGGCGCCGACAACCCGTTCTCGACCCACCCGGCCACCCACAATCGCGTCGAGGCCCTGATGCGCCTGGGCGCGGAGCGCGGCGCGCGTCGCCCGGTGGTGGCGGCGACGACGTCGTCCAGCGTGCCGCTGAGCGGCGGGTCGCGCGAGGCGGGGCCCTGGGGCTAGGGCCTCTGGTCAGCGCGCCGCGCTGCTGCGATCCTAAAGGCGGATCATGCGCTTTGAGGATCGGTGAGCGGCGTGCCTTCGCGCAGAGTTTTCATGGGGACGCTCGCGGCCCTTTCGCTGGCGGGCTGCGCCACCCTGCCGACCTTATCGACGCCTGAACCTGGCGAGGCCTGGCCAGAGCTTGAACCTCTGCTGTCGGTGACCCCTGGCCGCGAGGGGGTGTCGATCCGCGTGCGATCCCAAGGCTGCGCGGCGAAGTCCGATTTCGTGTTCCGCGTCGATCGCGATCGAGGCCGCGCGGTGGTCGCCTTTGCGCGCCGGCGGCTTGAGACGTGCCGAGGCGTAAAGGGTGAGGCGATGCTTTCGTTCAGCTACGCCGAACTGGGCCTTTCAGCGCGGGATCGGATCGTGGTGGCCAACCCCATCGCGCCACGGCCCTGAACGCGCGCACCATGGTGTCGTGAGGGTCTTGAGGCTTTCTCAGGCGAGCCTCGAAGGGGGATCGGTAACGGCCTCTAGCGCCTCTCCCGAAACCCGACCTTCCCGGCGAATGCCGGGATCCAGATCGAAGCCACGCACGTCCATCCGGCCAGCGCGGCGGGAGATCGGATCATCCTCAAACCTCACCGGATGAATCTGGGCCCCGGCGTTCGCCGGGGAGGTCGGTCGATTTGAGATACTCGACGAGCGTGAGCCCTCAGCCGCAAGCGGGGCGAGAGCGCTGCAGCCTCTACTTCAGCCCTTCGGCGTGAACCGCTCGATCATCCAGGGCAGCACGCGGGCCGGGCGCTTGGCGGCGATGTCGATCAGCACCCAGTCGGTGCGGACCTGGGCGCACATCTCGCCGTCGGGTCCATCAATGCGGACGTAGCGCTCGAAGCGTGGTCCCTTCAGCTCGCCCACCCAGGTGTAGCCGGTGGCGACTTCGCCGGGCAAAAGCTCGCGGCGATAGTCGACTTCGTGGCGGCGCGCGACCCAGCTCCAGGGGGCGCGCTCTTCCGGCGAAGTCCAGGCGTCCCAGTGGGTGATAGCCAGATCCTGCGCCCAGCCCAGATAGACCACGTTGTTGACGTGGCCATTGGCGTCGATGTCCGACGCCTTGGGCGTGAAGGTCAGGGTGTAGGCGTCCGACGGCGGGACAAACAGGCGGCTCATGCCGAGACGACCGCCTCTAGGCGGCGATCACGCCCTGTTCGGTCAGGAAGGTCTTCAGTTCACCCGACTGGAACATCTCGCGGATGATGTCGCTGCCGCCGATGAATTCACCCTTCACATAGAGCTGGGGAATGGTCGGCCAGTCGGTGAAGGTCTTGACGCCCTGGCGCAGGTAGTCGTCCTGCAGCACGTCGACGCCGACGAAATCGACGCCCAGGTGATCCAGGATCTGCACCACCACCGACGAGAAGCCGCAGCGCGGCTGGTCCGGCACGCCCTTCATGAACACCACCACCGGATGGTCGGCGACGGTCTTGGCGATGAAGTCCAGGGCGGGGGAGGCGGCGGCGTCGGTCATGGCGGTATCCTAGAGTGCTCCTGTCAGCTAGGCGCCGCGCGGGCCGGGGTCAAGTCCGGTGGGCCGCCTTCTCGCGTTCCTGCGCCGAGAAGCGGGCCATCTCGATCTGGGCGCAGACGCCGGTCGGCAGGTCGCGCTCGACCACCGCGGCCAGGCGCTCGATCTCCTGGCGGCTATCGGCGGTGATCCGCACCGTGGCCAGCGACGGCTCGGTCAGGGCGTAGCCGAGACAGATGTCCTCGGCGCTCCAGCCGGGCGTGTTGGTCAGGAACTCATAGCCGCCGACATCGGCCAGCGGGTCGGTGCGCCGTTGCCAGAACGAGGGCTTGGGCGGGGTCTTGTCGGCGACTTCGCGCAGGGCCTGGGGCCAGAAGTCCTCGCCGATGACCGCGAAATCGTTCTTCGACGCCTGGCGAATACGATGGCGCTCAGCCCATCCCGAGGAGAGGTTGTAGGGCGACGAGACAGCGGTCACCAGGTTGTTGGCCAGCAGGCCCGGATCGATGTCGCCGCGGCTGGCGATGCCCACCCCTCGGAGCGCGCGTCCTTTCTGCAAGTCCTGGAGGCCGGCCTCGAAGGCGACGGGCAGTGACGCCGATTGCGGGTCGTTGATCAGCACCAGGTCCAGATAGTCCAGCGACAGGCCCTCGAAGGCCGATCGGCGCAGGACGTCCAGAGCCTGTTGGCCATGCTGCATCGCATCGCCACGGATCCGCCAGGTCAGGAACAGCAGGTGGCGCTCGACCGACGCAAAGGCCTCACCGGCCCCCTTCAGCAGCTCAGGCGCGTCGCCGTCGACCTGGAAGCTGTTGACGCCGTTCTCCAGCGCGGTGAACACCAGGGCGCGCCAGTCATTGGCTCGGAGCCGCGGGCTATCGGCCAGGCGCAGGGTCAGCGCCGAAACCGCGATGCCCGTTGTTCCGAAAGGACGATAGCGCACGGTGCGAAGGCTCCTACTCGGCGGGGGCGGCGGTTTCGAGGGCCAGGGCGTGCAAGGTTCCGCCCAGGACGTCGGCCAGCGCCCGGTTGACCAACTGGTGCTGGCGCACGCGCGGCAGGCCCTTGAACGCCGGCGAGACGATCCGCGCCTTCCAATGATCGTTGTCGCCGACCAGATCCGTCAACACGATCTCGGAATCCGGAAAGGCCGCGACCAGGCGGGCTTCAAGCTCGGCGTGAGACATGGGCAAGGGACAGACACTCCGATCTTTCGGCCGATCTTCTGGCCGAGAATCCTTAAGAACAACCATACGTGGCGCATTCGAATGACAGCGCTAGCCATGGGGCGAACCGCCGTCATGACCGAGAATTAATTGAATCCCGCGCGCGACGCGAGGCATGTAGCGGCCATGATCATCTCTCGTCGCTCGCTGAGTCTCTTCGCCGCAGCCTTCGTCGCCGTGGCCTCGCCCGCCTTCGCCAATCCTGGCGACAAGGCCCTGGATGATGTCCGGATCCTGTCCGCCGACGACATGCAGGGACGCGGGGTCGGGACGCCGGGTTCCGAGAAGGCGCGGGCCCATATCCTCTCGCGCTTCAAGGAAATCGGCTTGGCGCCGGTCAGTGACCGGTTCGAGCACGCGTTCACCTTCACCAAGCGCGACGGCTCGACGGCGCAGGGCGTGAACCTCATTGCGCGGATCAAGGGGACCCAGTCGGGCAAGGCCATCGTCGTCACCGCGCACTACGACCACCTGGGCGTCCGCAATGGCGAGATCTACAACGGCGCCGACGACAACGCCTCGGGCGTGGCGGGCCTGCTGGCGGTGGCCGAGGCTTTCAAGGCCAAGCCGCCCAAGCACGACGTGATCCTGGCGGTGGTCGACGCCGAAGAGAGCGGCCTGCGCGGGGCCCGGGCGTTTGCGGCCGCGCCGCCCGTTCCCCTGGAGTCGATCGCCCTGAACATCAACTTCGATATGCTCAGCAAGAACGCCAAGAACGAACTCTTCGTCGCCGGCGCTTCGGCGTTCCCCGTCCTGCGGCCGATCCTCGAGCGGGTCGCGGCGACGGCGCCGGTGACCTTGAAGCTGGGCCACGACACCGACGCCGATGGGGCGCAGAACAACTGGACCAACCAGTCCGACCACTACGCCTTCGTCGAGAAGGGCGTGCCGTGGGTCTATTTCGGGGTCGAAGACCATCCCGAGTACCACCGTCCCAGCGACGACTTCGCGACCATTCCCCAGGACTTCTTCAAGCGGTCCGTGGCGACGGTGGTGCAAGCCAGCGCCGCGCTGGATGCGTCGCTGGACGCGGTGGCCAAGAGCGCGGGGCGCTAACACCGCGCATCTGGCCCGGCGCTAGGCGCGACGGATTGTCTCTAGTCTGGCTGGAGAGACCATCTGTCCCTACTCTGGATGTAACACCGTGATTCCGGTGACCCCAGGAGCTGAGCGATCATCCCGCCCGCCATCAGAGCCCGGATTGCCAGAGCCGTGCCGACGGTCTGCTTCATCGTGGGCGTGGCCATGGTGCTGGATTTCGTCATCGACATCCTGCTGCTGGACAACCGCTCAGCCTATGCGCCGCTGACGACGCTGGCGATTTCCGCGATCATCGCCGCGCCGTTGGCCTACTGGCTCGGCAGCCAGAACATCCGGCTCGAGGAGATGCACGCCGACCTCAAGGCCAGCCTCGACGCCAAGCAAGGCGCGATCGAGGAGGCCGAGGCGGCGCTAGCCAAGTATCGCGAGATTGACCGCCTCTACCGGCTTCTGGGTGACAATCTGACGGATCACGTCGCGCTGTGGTCTCCCCAAGGCGAGCGGCTCTACAGTTCGCCCAGCATTGAACGCATCACCGGCTATACGCTCGAAGAGTTCATGGCCCTGCCGCCGCAGGCCTTGGTCAGCGAGGCTGATTTCAAGCACGTGCAGGGCCTGATCCGGCAGCTTCAGCCTGGCGGGGAGCTGGTCAGCGCCGACTATGAAAGCCTGCGCAAGGACGGGACGCGGATCTGGGTGGAAAGCACCTACTCCCTGCTCGGCGACGGATCGGGCATCCTGCTGGTCACCTCGCGCGACATCACCGAGCGCAAGCGCCTGGAGCTGGACATCGCCAAGGCCTTGGAGATGGCTGAGGCGGCGTCGGCGGCCAAGTCCGACTTCCTGGCTAATATGACCCACGAGCTGCGTACGCCTTTGACCGCAATTATCGGCTTCGCCGAGTTGCTGCGTCGCTCGCGCAATCTGAACAAGACGTCGGCCCGCCAGATCGGCCACATCCTGGACGCCAGCAACACCTTGCTCAGCGTCGTCAACGACGTGCTGGACTTCTCGCGGCTCGAGGCGGGCGGGCTGGAGCTGGACCCCGCGCCCTTCGATCCGGCCGCCATGGCCTTGTCCTGCGCGGGCCTGGTGGCCGAGCGTGCGGAAGCCAAGGGCCTTGAAATCCATGTTCGTGCGGCGCGCGGCGTCAAACCGATGAACCTTGATGGGCCAAGGCTTAGCCAGGTGCTGCTGAACTTCTTGTCCAACGCGGTGAAGTTCACGCCTACCGGCTCCATTACCGTGGCCCTCCGCCAAACGGTTGAGGGGAATGAGGCGGTCTTGCGGGGCGAGGTCATCGACACCGGCATCGGCATCGCGCCGGAGCACCGTGAGAACATCTTTGATCGCTTCTCCCAGGCCGACGCGGCCGTGTCGCGGCGCTTTGGCGGGACGGGCCTGGGTCTGGCGATCTCGCGCCGGATTATCGAGCGGATGGATGGCCGTATCGGCGTCGACAGCGTCGAGGGCCAGGGCTCGACCTTCTGGTTCGAGGTACGCGGACCGCTCGCCGAACTGCCGACCCAGGAGACCCAGGAAACCTCGCCCCTCGCGGCCGACGCGGACGTGCGGTTGCTGCTGGTCGAGGACAACGCCGTCAATCGCGAGCTGATCTGCGCGATGCTCGAGCCGTTCGGCGTGGCCGTGGAGACCGCCAACGACGGCGTGGCCGGCGTCGAAGCCATGCGCCAGGGCCAGTACGACCTCGTACTGATGGACGTGCAGATGCCGGTCATGGACGGGCTGACCGCCACCCGCGAGATCCGGGCCCTGGAAGGCGCGCGCGGCGCCTCCACCCCGATCATCGCCATGACCGCCAATGTCCTGCCCGAACAGGTCGCCAATTGCCTGGCCGCCGGCATGGACGATCACCTGGGCAAGCCGATCAGCCCTGGCAAGTTGCTGGAGGCGGTGGCGCGCTGGGCGGGGCGGTCGCACGCGGCCTAAGATCGCCGCGTGCGCGTGATCGTCGACCCTTACGCCTTCGGCGCGTTCATGTAGCCCGGCAGCCAGGCCTCGTGCGCGGTGCGCAGGGCCTCCAGCGAGACGCTGAACAGGCCGTCCGACGCGAACGCTTCCCCGCCCGCGACGCCAGCGACGCCAGCGTGCACGCCGGCCTCCTTGGCCGCTTCCAGCACCGCGTCCGGGTCGGGCGTGGCGATCAGGTAGCGGGCCTGGTCCTCGCCCAGCAGATAGGCATGGGCGTGCGCTTGGCTGGCGGCGTTGAGGGTGATCCCGACCTTGCTGGCCAGGGCCACGTCGGCCGCAGCGACCAGCAGGCCGCCGTCCGACAGGTCGTGAACGCCGGCGACGAGGCCCGAGTTGATCAGGCCGCGGACGAAGTCGCCATTCTGGCGCTCCAGCGCAAGATCGACCGGCGGCGGGGCGCCGTCTTCGCGACCCAGAATCTCGCGCAGATAGATCGAGGCGCCCAGCTCGCCGCGCGTCTCGCCGATCAGCACCAGGGTGTCACCCTCGGCGACATTGCCAAAGCCCGTGCGCAGGTCGTAGTCCTCGAGCAGGCCCACCGCGCCGACGGTCGGGGTCGGCGGAATGGCGACGCCGTTGGTCTCGTTGTAGAGGCTGACATTGCCCGACACGACCGGGAAGTCCAGCGCGCGGCAGGCCTCGGCCATGCCGTCGGTGGCGCGGACGATCTGGCCCATGGTCTCGGGCTTTTCGGGGCTGCCGAAGTTCAGGTTGTCGGTGATGGCGATCGGCAGGGCGCCGGCGGCCGTCAGATTGCGCCAAGCCTCGGCCACGGCCTGCTTGCCGCCTTCGTAGGGGTCTGCCTGGACGTAGCGCGGGGTGCAGTCGCTGGTGACCGCGATGGCCTTGCCGGTGTCGTGGATGCGGACGATGCCGGCGTCGCAGCCCGTGGCGCTGTCTTCCAGCGTGTCGGCCATGACGTGGCGGTCGTACTGCTCCCACAGCCAGCGCTTGGAGGCCATGTCAGGGCAGCCGACGATCTTCAGGACCGCCTCGTTCCAGTCGATCGGCGCAGGGATGGCGGCCGGGTCGAGGCGCGGCTGCAACGCCGGCTGAACCCAGGGGCGATCATACAGCGGCGCGTCGTCGAACAGCGGGGCCAGCGGCACGTCGCAGACGGTCTCGCCGTGGTGCTTCAGCACCAGGCGACCGGTGTCGGTGGTGTAGCCGATGACGGCGGCGTCCAGGCCCCACTTCTCGAAGATGGCGTGGCCGTCTTGCTCGCGGCCGGGCTTCAGGACCGCCAGCATGCGCTCCTGGCTTTCCGACAGCATCATCTCGTAGGCGCTCATGCCGGTCTCGCGCTGCGGGACCATGTCCATGTTCAGCTCGATGCCGACGCCGCCCTTGCCGGCCATCTCGACCGACGACGAGGTCAGGCCCGCCGCGCCCATGTCCTGGATCGCCGCAACGGCGCCCGTGGCCATCAGCTCAAGGGTGGCCTCGATCAGCAGCTTTTCGGCGAAGGGGTCGCCGACCTGGACGGTCGGGCGCTTTTCCTCGGAGTCCTCAGAGAACTCAGCCGAGGACATGGTGGCGCCGTGGATGCCGTCGCGGCCGGTCTTGGAGCCGAAATAGACGACCGCCAGGCCCGGGCCCGGAGCGGCCGAGTAGAAGATGCTGTCGGCCTTGGCTAGGCCCACGCACATCGCGTTGACCAGGATGTTGCCGTTGTAGCCCTTGTGGAAATTGGTCTCGCCCGCGACGGTGGGCACGCCTACGCAGTTGCCGTAGCCGGCGATGCCGGCGACCACGCCGTCGACCAGACGCTTGGTCTTCGGATGGCTGGGATCGCCAAAGCGCAGGGCGTTCAAGAGGGCGATCGGCCGCGCGCCCATCGTGAAGACGTCGCGCATGATGCCGCCCACGCCCGTCGCCGCGCCCTGATAGGGCTCGATGTAGGAGGGGTGGTTATGGCTTTCCATCTTGAAGATGATCGCGTCGCCGTCGCCGATGTCGATGACGCCGGCGTTCTCGCCCGGACCGCAGATCACGCGCGGTCCGTCGATCGGGAACTTCTTCAGCTGGTTCTTCGAGGACTTGTACGAGCAGTGCTCGGACCACATCACCGAGAAGACGCCCAACTCCACGAGGTTGGGCTCACGACCCAGGCGCTTGAGGACAACGTCATATTCGGCGGGTTTCAGGCCGAACTCGGCGGCCAATTCGGCCATGGGCTTTTGGGGCGTGCTCATGGGCGCGCCTTCTAACCCGGTCGATCAGATTCCGCCACAGCCGTCAGGCGATTAGGGGTCTCAAGACTTCGGAGAGGCCTGGCTTTCCTTCACCTGGCCAGCGGCCTCTTCCCACAGGGCCTTGCCCTGGGCGATCCAGCCGTCGACGACCGCGCCGCCTTTTTCGACCGAACCCATGCGCAGGGACACGCCGATCATCACGGCGCCGAACAGGGCGAGAAGAATGACCACCATGCTGACCAGCGGCGGGACGCTCGAGCGTTTGCGGCGCCGGGCCCACACAGGCACGCCGCTGACATAGGTCTCGGGAAACCGAACTTCGGGATCGGCCATGGTGTTTTAACTCTGCGTGTCCGGAAAGGCTCCCGCCGCAGCCTTCAGCCTATTTTTGTGGCGCTAGCAGTGCGGCGCAGAGCAATTCTGTTCCACCGCTCTCACCTGAGCGGGGCGCATTAACCTTAACTATCGCTTAAGGCGCGAGATTGATGTCGCCGATTGCGAAGGGGCGGGTGTTTTTGCGGTCCCTCGACCTGGGGGGCGCTCAGGCGCTCTGGAAGATGCTGCGGAACAGCACCGCGCCGTCTTCGGAGCCCAGATCGGCGTCGAAGGCGCGGTCGGGGTGGGGCATCAGCCCCAGAACGTTGCCGCCCTTGTTGACGATGCCGGCGATGTCGCGGGCCGAGCCGTTGGGGTTTTCCTTGTAACGGAACACCACCTGGCCTTCGCCTTCGAGACGGTCCAGCGTCTCTTCATCGGCGAAGTAGTTGCCCTCGCCGTTGCCGACGGTCATCATCGCCTGGCGCTGTTCGCCGTAGCCGGCGGTGAAGCGGGTCTGGCCGTTGACGATGTCCAGCTCGACCGGCTTGCAGACGTACTTGAGGCCCGCATTGCGCAGCAGGGCGCCGGGCAGCAGACCAACCTCGGTCAGCACCTGGAAGCCGTTGCAGATGCCGACGACGGCCACGCCCTTGCCGGCGGCGGCGACCACTTCTTTCATGACCGGGCTCTGGGCGGCCATGGCGCCGCAGCGCAGATAGTCGCCGTACGAGAAACCGCCGGGCAGGACGATCAGGTCCAGGTCGTCCGGCAGCGCCGTCTCCTGGTGCCAGACCATGTCGACACGCGCCCCAGCGGAGCGCTCGATGGCGACCTTGCAGTCACGATCGCAGTTCGAACCCGGAAAAACGATGACGGCGGCTTTCATGGCGCGGGCGTGTAGCACCGTTCGGGCGGGATGTCAGGGGGCGAGCGTTTTAAAGCGCCCCCTCCGTCACGTCGCCTTGCGGCGCCGCGCCACCTCCCCCGCAAGCGGGGCAGGAGGAAGATCCCGTCCTCCTCACCCGTGGAACGGGGGAGGTGTCGCGATGCGGATACGCATCGTGACGGAGGGGGCGCTTGGGAGGCGCTAAGCGCATTCGTCCAACTCCGGCGCCACCGCCTCGCCGCTGGGCGCGGGGAAGGGGACCTTGAAGGTGAAGGCGGCCGGCGTCGGACCGTGAGCCTCCAGGTGCGCCAGCGTCTCCAGGGCTTCCTCGACGGTGGGCTTGTGGCCGGCCGGAACCCACCACAGCGCCATATAGAGGTCCATATGCTCGAACCACTCGCGGCGGCGGCGCATGACCTCGATATGGCCGCTGCGATAGACGAAGGCGCCGAGCGAGGGGATGTCCTCCCAGACCGACAGGTTCGGGATGAACAGCGGATCGTTGTCGATCGCCAGGTCCGTGGCGTTGTTGCCCTCGCCCGTGAGGCGCCAGACGAAGCCCGGCGAGGCCTCCGCCAAGGCGTTGATGCGATCCAGGTTGTCGGCGAAGTCCTTGATCAGCGGATGATCGATCGGCGCCTTCAGCCGCCCAACATTGACCTGGGCCAGGTGGAACTTGGCGCTCATAGACGGTCTCCCTTCCGCTCGTGTCCGAACATTGTGCGGCCAAGCTTCGAGCGGAAGGGGGCGGGGGATTTTTCTAGAGCTCGATCATGTCGAAATCCGACTTCGGCGTGCCGCACAGAGGACAGACCCACCCCGCCGGGATGTCGGCCCATCGAGTGCCGGGCGCCAGGCCTTCGCCGGGATCGCCCTGTTCCTCGTCATAGATGTAGCCGCAGGTGCGGCACTGCCAGACCTTGAAGGGTTCCGCGCTCATCGCCGTCGCCTCAGTGCATCTTGAAGCGGATCGGCACCGACTTGGGCCCGCAGACAAAGTTGGCGACCATGCGGGTGGGCGCGCCGTCCAACTCGACATGATCGAGGCGGGCGAACAGTTCCTCCCACAGCACCCGCATCTCCATCCGCGCCAGGTGCTGGCCAAGGCAGATGTGAGCGCCGTAGCCGAAGGCGACGTGCTTGTTGGGGGTGCGGTCGACGCGGAACTCGAAGGGCTTGTCGAACACCGCCTCGTCGCGGTTGCCAGACGGATAGGACAGCATCATCCAGTCGCCCTTGGCGATCTTCTTGCCCGCCAGTTCAGCGTCGGCGGTGGCGGTGCGCATGAAGTGCTTCACGGGCGTCACCCAGCGGATCGACTCCTCGATCAGGCCCGAGATCAGCGACGGATCAGCCTTCACCTTGGCGAACTGGTCGGGGTTTTCGGCCAGAGCCCACAGCGCGCCGGCGGTGGTCGACGAGGTGGTGTCGTGGCCGGCTGTGGCGGCGATGATGTAGTAGCTCATCGCCTCCAGATGCCCCATCGGCTCGCCGTTGATCTTGCCATTGGCGATCAGGGTGGCCAGGTCGTTGCGCGGATTGGCCCGGCGATCCTCGGTGATGGCGTTGAAGTACATCATGAAGTCCATGACCACCGACTGGATGCTGTCGACGCCCTCGCCGACATCGGTGACCGACTTGCCGGTGCGGTTCAGGTCCGGATCGGCGTTGCCGAACAACTCCTGGGTCAGTTTCAGCATGCGGGGCTCGTCGCTTTCGGGGACGCCCAGCACCTCCATGATGACGTGCAGCGGGTAGAGGAACGCCACGTCGCGGGCGAAGTCGCAGCGGTCGCCGTGCTCGGCCATGCGGTCGACAAAGCCGCGGGCGATCTCGCGGATCCGGGCTTCCAGCGCCCGCAGGTTCTGCGGCAGCAGCGCGCCTTGGGTGATCTTTCGGTAGGCGAAGTGGTCTGGGTTATCCATCTGCACCAGCGAGCGGACGAGGTGAGGGGACCCGCCCATCATCTCGCGCACCTTCTTATCGGCCTCGATGGTGGTGACGACGGTGGCGCGGTCGCCGTTGTGGAACAGTTCGTTCTGGCGCTCGACCTCCAGGATGTCGGCGTGGCGCGTGACGACCCAGAACGGATCGAAGCCGTCAGGCTGGGCGATGTCGAGCGGCGCTTCGCGGCGCAGTTGGGCGAAGGCGTGGTCGATCCGGTCGCCGTCGGCATAGGTCTTGGTGTCGATAATCGTGTTGGCGATGTCGGTCGAGATCGTCATGCAGGCCTCCTGGCTCCTCCCGAGGATGGCTCTGCGGCCATCTCAATTATTTGCTTGTTGTTCAACAAATAACTAAGTTCGGCAAGATGACACCGTCCCTTAAGGTTCCCGAGCGCCGCACCCAGTCCGACCGCCGCCAGCAGTCGGAGGCCGAGCTGCTACGCGCCGCCGCCGAACTGATCGCCGAGCAGGGGGTGGCGGCGGCGACTTTCGAGAATATCGGCGCGCGGGCGGGCTACAGCCGGGGTCTGGCTACCCAGCGGTTCGGGTCCAAGCACGGGCTGATCGAGGCCTTGATCGCCCGGCTTCAGGCCCGGCTTCAGGCGCAGATGGATGACCGGCGGCTGGACCAGACGAACGGCCTGGAAGCCGTGCTGGGCTTTGTCGACGCGTTCCTGACGACCTTGTCTCAGGATGGCGAGCTACGCGCCTATTTCGTGATGATGGCCGGCGCGGTCGGCGACATGTCCGACCTGCGCGCGCCCTTCGCCGCCGCCCACAAGGAGGCCGAGCAGCGTCTGGAGGCGATGGTGTTGCGCGGGCAGGCCGAGGGTGTCATCCGGCCGGATCTCGACGCCGATGCGGCGGCGCTCATGGTGGGGTCGCTGCTGCTGGGCGTGTCGACGCAACTGCTGATCGATCCCGGCATGGACCTGGAGCCGATCCGGCGGACCAGCCTGTCGACGCTGCGGGTCAGCTTTGGGGGGTGAGGCGCTTGTGGGCTCGTTTTCGGCTCGCTTCGCAGGATGAGAAACCGGAGTTGCTGCAAACCTCATCCTGAGGCGCGCGCTCCTGAGCGCGCCTCGAAGGACGCAGGACTACAAGTC
>FWPV01008158.1_pt1 | contig 18464 bp, 14 predicted proteins | sample 2228371 | NCBI WGS metagenome assembly FWPV01 (sample SAMEA103939776, study PRJEB20133) | metagenome
CAGTGCTGTGGTGCGGCAGCTTGCGGGCGGCCGATGGTTCAACGCGCGCGTGGCGGGGATGGGCATCACCCCGGATGTTGAGATCAAGGTTGTGCAGAACTACGGCCACGGCCCGGTGCTGGTCGACGTGCGCAACAGCCGGCTTGCGCTCGGGCGGCGGGAGGCCTCCAGAATCCTGGTCGAGGCCCAGCCGAGGTCCTGAGCGATGGCGATGCGCGAGTCTCCTCGGATAGACACGCGGGCGACCGTGGCGGAGGCCTCGTCGGAGGCGAGGCGGACGATCACGCTCGCCCTGGCTGGTCAGCCGAACGTTGGCAAGTCGACCGTCTTCAACATGCTGACCGGGATGAATCAGCATGTTGGCAACTGGCCGGGCAAGACGGTCGAGCAGAAGATCGGAGAGATCCACCGCAACGGACGGCTGATCCGCGTGGTCGATCTGCCGGGAAGTTACGGGCTGACGGCGAATTCCGAGGAGGAGCGCATCGCGCGTGACTTCATCCTGCGGGCCAGGCCGGACGCGGTGGTGGTGATCGTGAACGCCGCGGCCCTCGAGCGCAGCCTGTACCTGGTGTCGGAGCTGATGCTCCTGCCGGTTCCCCTGGTGGTCGGGCTGAACATGATTGATGTGGCGGAGCAGCGCGGCATGCGGGTGGAGCCGCAGGTGCTGGCCTCGGCGTTGGGGGTGCCGGTGGTGCCGCTGGTGGCGTCCAAGAATCGAGGGGTGCGGGAGCTGATGCAGGTCGTGGAGCACGTGGTCGACGGCTGGTCGGCGCCGGCCTGCGCGCAGGAGTGCGGCCTGTGCCCGGCGATGGTGCCCAGTCGCCCGATCATTCGACCCGAGCACCTGCCGGTGCTGGCCGAGGTGGGCAAGCTGCTGGCGGGCCGCATCCCGGCGCCCTATCCCGAAGAGTGGGTGGCCTTGAAGCTGTTGGAGGGCGATGCCGAGGTGACGGAGATGGTTCGGCGGGAGGCGCCCGAGGCGTGGTCGCAGGCGCACGAATGGCTGCAGCGGCATGAGGATGCCTACCTGGACATCGTCGGCGCGCGCTACGAGTGGATCGGCCGCATGGTGCGGGCCGCGGTGGTGCGGCCGAGGGCGGGCGCCATCTCCTTGACCGACAGCCTGGACCGGGTGGCGACCCATCCGCTGTGGGGGATGCTGATCCTGATCGGCGTTCTGGGCGTCGCCTTCTGGCTGACCTCGGTGGCCTCGACGCCGATCGTCAATCAACTCGAGGTAGGCCTCCTCGCCCCGCTTCTCGAAGGACTGCGGCGGGCCCTGGTGGGCACGCCGGCCTGGTTCTCGGGGCTGGTGGTGGACGGCCTGGGCAGCGGGGCAGGCATGGTGGTGACGTTCCTGCCGATCATGGTCGTCTTCTTTGCCGTGCTGGCGCTGCTGGAGGACGTCGGCTACCTGGCGCGTGCGGCCTATGTGATGGATCGCCTGATGCACCGGATGGGGCTCCACGGCAAGTCGTTCATGCCGCTCTTCCTCGGATTCGGCTGCAATGTGCCGGCGGTGCTTGGGGCGCGCATTGTCGAGGGACGGCGAGGGAAGTTGATGACCATCCTGCTCGTCCCCTTTGTGCCGTGCACGGCTCGCATGGCAGTCGTCGCCTTCCTGGCGCCGGCCTTCTTCGGCCGCGCGGCGGCGCTGGCGGCGTGGGGACTGGTGGCCGGCAATCTGGTGGCGCTGGCCCTAGTGGGCATGATCACGCATCGGATTGTGTTTCGGGGCGAGAGCAGCGCCTTCATCATGGAGATGCCGCTGTACCACTGGCCCAACCTGCGCACGATCGGGCTTTCGGTTTGGCACAACACATTGGCCTTCCTGCGAAAGGCCGGGACCACGATCGTCCTGTTCTCGGCGTTGGTGTGGACCCTGTCCTGGCTCCCGGGAGGGGATGTGGGCAGCAGCGTCCTGGCGCAAGTGGGGCGCGTTCTCAGCCCCGTGGGACGGTGGATGGGCCTGGCCGACTGGCGTCTGATCGTGGCGCTGTTGACGAGCTTCGCTGCAAAGGAGAACACCATCGCCACGCTGGGTATCTTGTTCGGGACGGGGCAGGGCATCGGGCTGGCGCAGCGGGTGGCGCAAGTGCTCACTCCGCCAGCCGCGCTGGCTTTCCTGGCGGTGCAATTGCTGTTCATCCCCTGTGCCGCGACGGTGGCCGTGATGCGGCAGGAGATGGGGACGTGGCGCTGGGTGGCAGCCGCCTTGGGGTTGATGCTGGTCGTCTCGCTGCTGGCCGGGACGGTGGTCTACCAAGTGGGGCGCCTGTTCTGATGGGCGGGGACTGCAGCCGTGGCCCTGCTGGATGACCTTCTGGCGAGCGTATCCGAGGACGCCCCCGTGCGTTCGGTTCTGGTGGGGGCGCACTGGACCGCAGTCTGCAGCCGGCGCTGCGGCCTGGCTGCCACGCTGATGGGGTGCGGGCCTCATGGGCACGAGCGGGTGCGGGAGGTGGGCCGGCTGCACCAGAAGTCGGCGCGAGAGCTGGCCGGATGGGTGCGTTCCGACAACCTGTTGGAGGCCAGCCTCGGTGCGGCTGCCCTCAACTCCCTGCTCGAGGTGGAGGTCGGGGCGGTGGAGGACGTGAACGCCGCGCAGGTCCTTCTCGATCGGGGGCGAGGCAGGGACGTGGCCGTGGTGGGGCATTTCCCGTTCATCGCGCAGCTGCGCCCGGCAGCCGGGAGGCTGTGGGTGCTGGAGCAGTCTCCGGTGGAAGATGAGCTGCCGGCCGAGGCGGCGCCCGAGGTGCTGCCGCGGGCGGAGGTGGTGGCCATCACCGGGACGGCGCTGATCAACCACACGCTGGAGGATCTCCTGCGGCTGTGCCGGGACGAGGCGTGGGTGATGATCCTGGGGCCGAGCACGCCGCTCTCGCCCGTGCTGTTTGCGTACGGCGTCTCGATGCTTTCCGGGGCGATCGTGGTCGACGAGGCGGCCGCGCTGCGGACCATATCCCAGGGGGCGACGCTGCCTCAGGTGGAGGGCGTGCGGCTGGTCACGATGGCCGCCGTCCGCCCGAAGAGCAGCTAAGCTTGGGAGGGCATGCGGAGGAGGACGACGATGGAGGCGACGGCTTTGACCCCGGTCGAAGAGCTGCGGCGGGCGGGTCTGAGGGTGACGGAGCAGCGGGCGGTCGTGTTGGGGATCCTGCGCCAGAGGGGAGAGCATCTGGATGCAGAGGGGATCTACGCCGCCGCCCGGGCGCAGCAAGCCAATCTGAGCCTTGCGACGGTGTACCGCGCCATTCGGGCGCTGGAGCGTGCGGGCCTGATCGAACAGCGCTACTTCGGCCCCGGCCACGCGCACGATCACTACGAGGCCTCGGGCGGGCCGGAGCACTACCACTTCACCTGTGTGACCTGCCGGCGCGTGTTCGAATTCGAGACGCCCCTTGTGGGCAGGCTGCGTTCGGAGCTGCAGCGAGAGCGAGGCTGGCGGGTGCAGCGGGCGCACCTGACCGTGGAAGGCGAATGCGCATCGTGCGCGTCGAAGCGGACATCGGAGGGAAGATGATGAGGCCGACTCAGACCCGGGGGGAGTCACGGCTTCTCGGGCGGGCGAGGGTGTGGTGCCGATGGAACATGGCGTAGGCTGGAGGGTGGTGTGAGCGAAATGTCCCCTGTGCTCCAGGCGCTCCTGGCGACGCTCTTCACCTGGGCCCTGACGGCGGTGGGCGCGGGTGCGGTGTTCATGGCGCGGTCGGTGAACCGGAGGCTGCTGGACGCCATGCTTGGCTTTGCCGCCGGTGTGATGGTGGCGGCCAGTTTCTGGTCGCTGTTGGCCCCGGCCATCGAGATGAGCCGGGCTGCGGGCGGGCCGCCGTGGCTGCCGGCGGTGGTGGGGTTCCTCGCCGGCGGTGCCTTCCTTTGGGGGGTGGACCGCATCCTCCCGCATCTGCACATGGGGCTGCCGATCGAGCAGTCGGAGGGGCTGCATACGACGTGGCGGCGGATTGTGCTGCTGATCCTGGCGATCACGCTCCACAACTTCCCGGAGGGGTTGGCGGTGGGGGTGGCCTTCGGGGCACTGGGCGCGGGGCTTCCGTCGGCCAATCTGGGCGGGCCCATCGCCCTGGCCCTGGGGATCGGGCTGCAGAACCTGCCCGAGGGGATGGCGGTGTCGATGCCGCTGCGGGCGGAAGGGATGTCGCGCCGACGGGCCTTCTTCTACGGGCAACTCTCCGCGATCGTCGAGCCGATCGCTGGTGTGCTGGGTGCGGCAGCAGTCCTCGCGATGAAGTCTATTCTTCCGTATGCGCTGAGCTTCGCTGCCGGAGCCATGATCTTCGTTGTGGTGGAGCAGCTGATCCCCGAGTCGCAGCGGGGAGAGAGCACCGACATCGCCACCGTCGGCGCGATGGGCGGCTTCGCCTTGATGATGCTGCTGGACGTGGCCCTGAGTTGAGCGGGAGCAGACCAGTGGCGCGCCGGATAGGAGTCGTGGTATAACCTGTCTTGCGGCCGAGAGGTCGCAGCCTTTCGACGGTAGGGTGATGGACGACGGCCCGAGTCATAAACCTGGTGCGGCACGCCTGATGGCGTGCTCACCCTCCTGCCCGGGCGCAGCGACCCCCCGATCCTAGCCCTCGAGGCGGCTGGGCGATCGGTCGGGATGCGCCGGATGGGGCAGGTGGGCATCCGAAGACGACCGGTCGGGAGGTCCAGCCGCCGCGCTTCTCCTCGCAGGCAGCCTCCCAACTGAGTGCGTCTCCCTGGGCAGCCGGTTGGCCGGAGGCGCGCGCCGCGCGGCGCCGCGCCCGACCGTCGAGGGAATCCTGGGCAGCCGGTTGGCCGGAGGCGCGCGCCGCGCGGCGCCGCGCCCGACCGTCGAGGGAATCCTGGGCAGCGGAGGGGATGGCCATGATCACCATCCTCAAGACGACCGATCAGGGGCTGCGGGAGATGCAGGAGCTGGCCGACGGCTCCTGGGTGAACGTGGTGAACCCCGACGCCCCCGAGATCGAGCGGCTCGCCGAACGATTGGCCGTGCCGGCGGACTTCCTCACCTATCCCCTCGACCTCGACGAACAGGCGCGCGTCGAGCGAGAGGACGGCGCGCTGCTCATCATCGTCCGGGTGCCGGAGTACATGGGCGAGGGGGTGGACATCCCGTACACCACGCTCCCTCTCGGCATCATCCTGACGGACCGCATGATCGTCACGGTCTGCCGCCAGCGCTGCACGCTGGTGGAGGAGCTGGCGGGGGGGCGCGTGCGGGGCCTGAGCACGACGAAGCGCAACCGCTTCGTGCTGCAGTTGTTCCTGCTGACGGCCAAGCGGTACCTGCAGCATCTGAAGGAGATCAACAAGAAGGTGGATTACCTGGAAGACCAGCTTCAGATGTCGCTGCGCAACCGAGAGGTGCTGGAGCTGCTGAAGTACCAGAAGAGCCTGACGTACTTCACCACCGCGCTGAAGGGGAACGAGTTGATGATGGCGCGGCTGGAGCGCGGCCACCTCTTTCACATGTACCCGGATGACGAAGAACTGCTCGACGACGTCCAGACGGAGATCGGCCAGGCGATCGAGATGACGACCATCTCCAGCGGCATCCTGAGCCAGATGATGGACGCGTTCGCCTCGATCATCTCGAACAACCTCAACGTGGTGATGAAGTTCCTGGCCTCGGTGACGATCATCCTGGCGCTGCCGACGATGGTAGCCAGCCTGTATGGGATGAACGTCACTCTGCCTCTGGCCGAGCACCCGCATGCCTTCTGGATCACGCTGGCGATCTCCGCTGCCATCTCTCTGGTGGTGGTGGTCATCTTCGCCAAGAAGGACTGGTTGTGAGGCGAGGCCGGTGCGGACTGGCGAGCGCGCCCGCCTCGGCTAGAATGGCCTGGCGCGGCTAGCCTGGCGGGGCCGCCTTCGGCCCCGGGCGCGGCGGGTCGGCTCCGCCGAGTGGGCGAGGATGGGGCAACGCTTGGAGCGTGGGCCAGCGGCGCTGGGCGCGGCGGCCCTCCTCATCACCATCGCAGCGCTGTTCGGCATCTTCTCCCAGCGGCGCGCCGAGCGCGTGCCGACCCCCGCCCCCACCTCTCCCGCAGCCATCGAGCTGTACCTGACCAATCCCACGACGGCTGGAAGTGGCAGGACCGATCGCGGCGGCCCGGATCAGGCGCTGGCCCAGGCGATCGACTCGGCGCAGAACTCGGTCGACCTGGCTGTGTATGCGTTCAACCTGTGGAGCGTCCGCGATGCCCTTGTGAGCGCCCATCAGCGCGGCGTGCGCGTGCGGATGGTCATCGAGAGCGACAACATCCTGGCGCCCGAGGTCGAGGACTTGACGCGCCTGGGCATTCCGGTGGTGGGCGACCGGCGCGAGCCCCTGATGCACCACAAGTTCGTCGTCGTCGATGGCGTGGAGGTGTGGACAGGCTCGATGAACTTGACGGTGGGAAGCGCCTACGCGGACCACAACCATCTGCTCCGCCTGCGGTCGCCCGATGTGGCGGCCGACTTCGAGCGGGAGTTCGAGGAGATGTTCCTCGAGGACCGCTTTGGGCCGCTTTCCCTCGCCGACACCCCCTTTCCGGAGGTGATCGTCGACGGCCGCAGGGTGCAGGTGCTGTTCTCGCCCGACGATGGCGTCGCGCTGGCGATCCTCGCGCACCTGCGCGCGGCGCGCAGCCGGATCGACCTGATGGCCTACGCCTTCACCTCGGACGAGATCGGCGCGGCACTGCTGGAGAACGCGGCCCAGGGCGTGACGGTGCGAGTGCTGGTCGAGGGAGGTCAGGCCGAGGCGGCCGGCTCGGAGTATCTGCGGCTGCGGCAGGCGGGGGTGGAGGCGCGGGCCTATCGCGGCGTGGGGCTGCTGCACCACAAGGTCATCCTCATCGACGACGCGATCGTGGTCACGGGATCCTACAACTTCACCCGCAGCGCCGAGGAGTACAATGACGAAGCGGTGCTGATCCTGGACGACCCCGAGCTGGCGCGGTGGCTCGGGGCGGAGTTTGAGCGGCTGTTCCGCGCCGCCGAGTGAGCGCGGGAGCGGCCGGTCGGAGTGAGGGCAATGGAGGCCTTTGAGAAACTCGGGGTGTTCTACCTTGGCCGACCGTATTCGCTGAAGGAGGGCAAGCCGCTCGCGGGGCTGCTCCTCTACGACTCGCGCGACCTTCTCACCCACGCCGTCTGTGTGGGCATGACGGGCAGCGGGAAGACCGGCCTGTGCATCTCGCTGCTCGAGGAGGCCGCCCTGGATGGCATCCCCGCCATCATCATCGATCCCAAAGGGGACCTGCCCAACCTGCTCCTGACCTTCCCCGATCTCCGCCCCGAGGACTTCCTGCCCTGGATCAACGCCGAAGAAGCACGGCGGAAGGGCCTCGAACCGGAGGCCTTCGCCCGGCAGCAGGCGGAGCTGTGGAGCAAGGGGCTGGCGGAATGGGGCCAGAGCGGAGAGCGAATCCGAGCGCTCAAGCAGGCGGCGGACTTCGTCATCTACACACCCGGGAGCAGCGCGGGACTGCCGGTCTCGATTCTCCGCTCCTTCGCCGCGCCCGAGCCTGCCCTGCGCGACGAGGCGGAGCTGCTGCAGGAAAGGGTCTCGACCACCGTCTCCGGCCTGCTCGGTCTGGTGGGCATCCAGGCGGATACGATTCAGAGTCGCGAGCACATCCTGCTCTCCACGCTGCTCGCGCAGGCCTGGCGCCAGGGGCAGGACCTGGACCTGGCGGCGTTGATCCAGCAGGTGCAGGCCCCGCCGGTGAGCAGAGTGGGGGTGCTGGATGTGGAGAGCTTCTATCCGTCGAAGGATCGCTTCGCGCTGGTCATGGCACTGAACAACCTGCTGGCCGCCCCGGGCTTCGGGATCTGGCTCGAGGGGGAGCCGCTCGACATCGGAGCCCTGCTCTACACGTCCAGTGGAAAACCCCGCCACTGCATCTTCTCGATCGCGCACCTCGGCGATGCAGAGCGAATGTTCTTCGTCTCGCTGCTCCTCACACAGGTCCTGGGGTGGATGCGGCTGCAGCCTGGCACCAATAGCCTGCGGGCACTGCTCTATATGGATGAGGTCTTCGGCTACCTGCCGCCCGTGGCGAACCCGCCGTCCAAGGGGCCGCTGCTGTCGCTGCTCAAGCAGGCCCGCGCCTTCGGCCTGGGCCTTGTCCTGGCGACACAGAACCCGGTGGACCTGGACTACAAGGCGCTCTCCAATGCGGGCACTTGGTTCATCGGTCGGCTGCAGACCGAGCGCGACAAGGGCAGGCTGCTGGAGGGGCTGGAGGGGGCGGCCGTGTCCAGCGCAGGCGGCTTCGACCGCGGCCAGATGGAACAGACGCTCGCCGCCCTCAGCAGCCGCATCTTCCTGATGCACAACGTGCACGAGGACGCCCCGCAGGTCTTTCAGACACGCTGGGCCATGTCCTACCTGCGGGGTCCGATGACGCGCGACCAGATCCGCCTCCTGATGGATGCCCGGCGTCCGGCGGTCGCGGCGGCACCGACCCCCAGAGCGGCCGCGGCACCCGCAGCAGGCGGGGTGAGGGCCGCGGCTCCGACGCTCCCTCCGGAAGTGCCTCAGGTCTTCCTGCCGCGGCGGAGCGGCGGAGCGGAGGCGGCCACGCTCCTCTACCGGCCGATGGTGCTGGGCATGGCCAGCGTGCACTACCGCGATGTCAAGAGCAAGGTCGACCACAGCCAGGAGGTAGCCTTCCTGGCTCCCCTCAAGGATGGACCGATCCCGCTGGAGTGGGAAGCGGCCCAGTCGTTGCAGCTCGGGGCCAAGGATCTGACTCAGGTTCCCGAGCCCGGCGCGGTCTTCGCCGAACTCCCGCCCGCAGCGACCAAGCCCAGGAGCTACGCGACCTGGTCGACGCGCTTCTCCGCGTGGCTGATGCACGCCTGCACCCTCGAACTCTATCGCAGCCCATCCACAGGGGTGCTTTCTCAGCCGGGTGAGTCGGAGCGAGATTTCCGCGTGCGGCTTGGGCTGCTGGCACGCGAGCGGCGCGACGCGGCCGTGGAGAAGCTGCGGACGAAGTACGCCGCCCGCCTCAACACGCTGCAGGAGCGCCTGCGCAGGGCGCAGCAGGCGGTGGAGCGCGAGGCCGAACAGGCGCGGCAGATGAAGGTGCAGACGGCGATTTCCTTCGGCAGCACGCTGCTGGGAGCGGTGGTAGGCAGGCGTGCGCTCAGTGCCAGCACGCTGGGTCGGGCGACCACCGCCGCGCGCGGGGTGAGCCGCTCGCTCAAGGAACAACGGGACATCGGGCGTGCCCAGGAGACGGTGGAGGCGCTCGAGGAGCAGCGGAAAGCCCTGCAAGCCGAGTTCGAGGCGGAAGTCGCCAGCCTCGAGGAGCGCATCGACCCTCAAGCCGAAGCCCTCGAGAGCCTGACCGTCAAGCCCAAGAAGAGCGATCTTGTGGTGAAGCTGGTCGCGCTCGCCTGGGCCCCCTACTGGAGGACAGGACAGGGTCCCGAGGCAGTGGACACGCCCGCCTTCTGAGGTCGGCATGGACTTTGTGGCGCGCCTCGACCCGCACCGTCGGCTGAATCCCCTCACCGGCGAATGGGTGCTGCTCTCCCCGCAGCGCATTGAGCGGCCGTGGCAGGGGCAGGTCGAGGCTGCGGAGGAACAGCCCCGGCCGCCCTACGACCCCGACTGCTACCTCTGCCCCGGAAACGAGCGCGCTCACGGCCAACGGAACCCGCCGTACACCGGGCCTTTCGTCTTCACGAATGACTTCCCTGCCCTCCTCCCTGAGCTGCCCTCGTCCCAGCGCGGCGCGGAGGAGGCGGAGAGCCATGCTCGCTCGCCCTTGCTGCGCGCGGAGGCCGCGTGGGGGACGTGCCGCGTGGTGTGCTTCTCGCCGCGCCACGACCTGACCCTGGCCGAGATGCCGGAGTCGGAGATCGAGGCCGTGATCGATACGTGGGCGGAGCAGACGGCAGAACTGGGAGGGCGCTACCGCTGGGTGCAGGTGTTCGAGAACAAGGGCGAGATGATGGGATGCTCGAACCCACACCCTCACGGGCAGATCTGGGCGGGGACGGCGCTGCCGAACGAGCCTGCCAAGGAGGACGCGCAGCAGGAAGCCTATTTCCGGGCGCACGATCGTCCTCTTCTGCTCGACTACGCCGCCCTGGAGATCGGCCGGGGTGAGCGGGTAGTCCTCCTCAGCGAGCATTGGCTGGTGGTGGTGCCCTACTGGGCGGTGTGGCCCTTCGAGGCGCTGCTGCTCCCGCGGCGGCATGTCTTGAGGCTGCCGGACCTCAACGCCGGCGAGCGCAGGGCCCTGGCGGCCATCCTCAAGAGCCTGCTCACCCGCTACGACAACCTGTTCGAGGTGTCCTTCCCCTACTCGATGGGATGGCACGGCGCGCCCACCGACTATGGCCGCTATCCCGGTTGGCAGCTGCACGCTCATGTCTACCCGCCGCTCCTGCGCTCGGCACGCGTGCGCAAGTTCCTGGTTGGGTACGAGATGCTGGCCGAGCCCCAGCGCGACCTGACGCCGGAGGAAGCGGCCGCCCGGCTGCAGCAGGTGAGCGACACGCACTTCCGCGCCCGCGCCACGGGAGCATGAGCCCAGGTGGCAAGATGGAGAGTCGGGAGCGAGCCCTGCAGGCCTTCCGCGAGCGGTTCGGCGGCGAGGCGGAGGTCGCGGCGCGCGCCCCCGGCCGGGTCAACCTGATCGGGGAGCACACCGACTACAACCAGGGATTTGTGCTGCCGATCGCCATCGAACCGGCCGCCTGGATCGCCGCACGTCCACGCGACGACCAGCGGGTTCGCGTTCATTCCCTCGAGTTCTCGCAGACGGTTGAATTCGACCTGGCAGACTTCCGGCGCGAGGGTCCGCCGTGGGCCGAGTATGTGAGGGGAGTTGCCTGGTCTTTGGATCGCTCCGGGTTCCGCCTCTGCGGCTGGGATGGGGTGCTGCTGGGAGAGGTGCCGATCGGGGCCGGGCTGTCGTCGTCGGCATCGGTGGAGATGGCTGTGGCCCGGATCTTCGCCGCGTTCTCCGGGCTGGCCTGGGACGCAGCTGCCTTTGCCCGGCTCGCCCAACGGGCGGAGAACGAATGGGTGGGCGTTCGCTGTGGACTGATGGACCAAATGGCCTCGGCACTCGGTCGGCAGGGGCACGCGCTGCTGATCGACTTCGAGGCCCTGACCTGGCAGACGGTGCCTCTGCCTGCGGGGACGGTGGTGGCGATCCTCGACACCGGCACGCGGCGCGCTCTGCTGGACTCGGCCTACAACGAACGGCGGTCCGAGTGTGAGGAGGCAGCCCGGCGGCTGGGGGTCCGTTCGCTGCGGGCGCTCTCGCTCGAGGCGCTGGAGGCGTCGGGGGGTTGCCTGGAGGACATGCTGCTGCGGCGGGCGCGGCACGTCGTGACGGAGAACGCGAGAACGCTCGAAGCCGTGGAGGCGATGCGCCGCGGCGATGCGGTCCGCTTCGGGCAGCTCATGTTGGCCAGCCACGCCAGCCTGCGAGACGACTTCGAGGTGTCGACCGCGGAGCTCGACCGGATGGTGGCATTGGCCTGCCGGCAGGACGGATGCTTCGGGGCGCGGCTGACGGGCGCGGGGTTTGGCGGCAGCGCCGTGGCGTTGGTGGAGGGGGAGACTGCGGAGACATTCGCCGACCGGGTTGTCGCAGAGTACCAGGCCGCCACGGGAAGGCGCGCACGCGCCCTTCTCACACGGGCCGCAGACGGCGCCTCTCTCGTCTGATCGGCACCCGGGATTGCCAATCACTCGACTTGCCGGATCACCGCACCCCCGTTCCCTGGGGATGGGCGGCGGGGTGCGCTTCACCTTCCGTCGGCGGAGAAGGCCTCGAGGTGCGGCGCCGAACGCGGATGAGGCTTGCGCTTATGCGCTCGCCAGAGCGCGCACGGCGGCTGCGGCCGCGGCGTTGGCAGCGCGGCGCGCGTCGAGGGCGAGGCGCGCCAGCTGGCCGAGTCGGCGCGGCTTGGCCAGGACGAAGCGCGCCACGGCCGCAAGTCTGGGGCTGCCGTCCAGGCCCGCCAGATCGAAGACCGCCGGGTCAAGGGAGGGATCGGCTGCACGATCGCTGATGGCGCGGAACGCCGACCACGGGCATGCATGCCGCTCGCAGACAGCGGCAATGGCTGCGGTCTCCATGTCCACGGCGGTGACTCCCTGGCGCTCGAGATCAGCGACCCGCGCCGGATCGACCAGCAGCTCGTCCGTGGTCACGAGGGTGCCGCGCGGCAGCGCGTCCCCGAACCGAGCGGGGAGGTACTCCACTCCGGTCGCCAGGTCAATGACCCGCGCCGGGACCACGAGATCTCCGACGTCGACATCATGGCCGATGGCGCCGGCGATGCCGACCACCAGGAGGTGATCCGGGCGGAGCGAGTGGAGAGTCCACTCCGTCGTGCGGGCGGCAGGGCGCGTGCCGATCCCTGTCAGCACGGCGGCAAGATCCACTCCGCCCAGAGTCCCGCGAAAGACGTGGGCCTGCCTCGCCTCCGCTCGCTGCAGATGCAGGCGGCGGACCAGCGGCATGAGTTCAGACCACATCGGGGCAAGCAGAGCCAAGCGTCGGGGGGCGGGTGGGGCATTCATGGGTGGGTGGGGTGTGGAGGTTATGAGCCGAGCTGCCAGGACGGCAGGACGTCGATGTCCAGAGCGTCGCGCTGGCCGGCGAGGAAGCGCCAGTGGCCGACGGCTGCGATCATGGCGGCGTTGTCCGTGCACAGGGCCAGCGGAGGCACGCGGACGGGGAGCCGGGAGCGCGCCAGGAACGTCTGGCGCAGCAGGCGGTTGGCGGAGACCCCTCCGGCGACGAGGATCTGGCGCGCCTGGAAGGTCTCGGCGGCGGCCAGGGTCTTGCTCACCAGGACGTCGGCGACCGCGTCCTGGAAGGAGGCCGCCAAGTCGGCGATGGGCAGGCCCGGGCCGGGAGGATCGACGGCGGCGCGCAGGTCTGGCTGAAGCCGGCGCACCTCGCGCAGGACGGCGGTCTTCAGGCCGCTGAAGGAGAAATCCCAGGTCCCTTCCAGCCAGGCGCGCGGGAAGCGAAAGGCGCCCGGGTCGCCCCCTTCGGCCGCGGTCTGAATGGCAGGGCCGCCAGGGTAGCCGAGCCCCAGGAGTCGGGCGACCTTGTCGAAGGCCTCGCCGGCCGCGTCATCCAGCGTGCCGCCGAGGCGCTGATAGTCGAGGTGGTCGCGCATCAGGACGAGCTCGGTGTGTCCTCCGGAGACGATCAGGCCGAGCACGGGGAAGACGGGCTCGGGTTCCTCGGGCACCAGCCAGATGGAGTACAGGTGCGCTTCGAGGTGGTGGATGCCGAGCAGGGGGATGCCGGCGGCGAGCGCCAGGCCCTTGGCCATGTTCAACCCGACCACGAGCGAACCGGCAAGGCCGGGTCCCCGGGTCACGGCCACGGCGTCGATCGACTCCAACCCCACGTGGCTCTCGGCCAGCGCCTGCGCCACCACTGGGTAGATGACCTCGATGTGCATGCGGGAGGCGACTTCCGGGAAGACGCCGCCGAAGGCTGCGTGCCTGTCCACCTGCGAGGCGACCACATTCGCCAGGATGCGGCGGCCGCCCTCCACCACTGCCGCGGCGGTCTCGTCACAGGACGTCTCGATGCCCAGGATGCGTGTCGGCTGATCCATCGCGTGCCGATTCTAGAGGCTGCGGCGGAGAGGCGCCACTTCACCCTCCGGGCATGGGAAGCACCAGGTCGTACGGGAACTCGGCCAGGACTTCCAGCGACCCGTCCGGCCGCACCCAGACCGTGTCCTCCAGGCGCACGCCGAAGTTGCGTTCGGGGTAGTACAGGCCGGGCTCAACAGTGAAGACCGAGCCGCACTGCACGCGGTCGCGATTGGTCTCCAGGTGACTGAAAAAGGGGGCCTCGTGGACTGCCAGCCCCACGCCGTGGCCCAGCCCGTGCACATAGCCGCGCACGGTCTGTGGGTCGGTGCGCAGGGTAGGATGGCCGCGCTGTTCGAACAGATCGCAGACCGCCGCCTGGACTTCGCGGCAGAGCGTATCGGGGCGCAGGCACTCCATGGCCTTGCGGTGCGCCGCCTGCACCTCCTCGTGAGCCCGGACGACGTCGTCGGGCGCGTGGCCGAGGCACCACGTGCGCGTGAAATCGTAGTAGTAGCCGCCGGGCTCGCAGGGGAAGATGTCGAAGATGATGGGCTGCCCGAGGGCGATGGGCTGGTCGTTGCTGCCCGTGCTGTGAGGAACGGCGGCGTCGTGGCCCTGGGCGAAGATGACGGCTTCCGGGTGCTGGGCTCCCCGCATGGCCAGCCACAGGTGGATGCGGCGCTTCACGCCGCCGATGGTGACGGGCTGGCCCTCGCGCGTCACGAGGAGGCCGTCCCTGGCCTGCAGCGAGGTCAGGTAGGTGGCCACCTCGGCCACGACCCCCACCGTGATGCGCCCCATCTCTCGGATGCGTTCGACTTCGTCGGCGTCCTTCGTCTCGCGCGCCCGGATCAGCACCGACTCGTTCTCGGCCTCGCCGACGAACTCGATGTCGGGCACCTCCTGTTCCAGGCGGCGCAAGACGGAGTAGGCCGGCCCGAGTTCGACCGTGCCGTAGACGGCCACTCGGCCGCGCACGCCGAATTCCTCGAACATGCGGCGCTGGAGCAGCACCGACGCCCGCAGCGCGTCACCGCCGGCCTGCTTCATCAATTCGATGGGATTGTAGTCGGCGAGGTTCTTGGTCTGCAGGCCGCTGAGGGCGGCCTCGTCGCGCTCCATGGAGGCGTGGAACAAGACGGGAGGCTGTCCGCGCTTCTTCAGGAGATAGCCTTGGGTGAGGTGTGCCCGGCCGGTGAAGTAGGCCATCGCCGGGTTGTGCTCCGAGCCGCCGCGGATGAGAAGGGCATCCAGGCGAGCGGCCTCCATCAAGCGATCGAGGTCAGATCTCATGAGGGGTCTCCAGTGGCCGGTGGGGCATCAGGCGGATGGGAGGCAGGCGGCCAGCAGGCGCAGCAGGTCCGCGTCCTGTTCGGGGAGAACGGTGCGCGGGTCGAGCGCCAGGCGGTCGCCTTCGACGCGGGCGATGATCGGAGGGGAGGTCTGGCGCAAGGTTCGAGCCAGCGCGTTGGGGCTGCGGTGGGGCAGGGTCCACAGGAATGTGGGCAGCGTTTCTTCCGGCAGGCTGCCGCCGCCGACGGTGGACAGGCCGGGGATGACCTCGCCGCGGCCGAGGGCGGCGGCCCAGGCCTGAGCTCGCTGGTGCAGGGCTTCCGGCCGAGCGGCGATCATCTGCCACACGGGGATTTCCCGTTCGGCCTCGTCCTTCAGATAGTGCGTGAGCGTGGCCGAGAGGGCGGCCAGGCACAACTTGTCGGGCCGGACCGCTCGAGCCAGCGGATGGCGCCGCAGCCGGTCGACGAGAGCCCTCTGCCCGAGAAGGATCCCCGCCTGCGGTCCTCCCAGAAGCTTGTCCCCTGAAAAGCACACCAGGGCGGCGCCCGCCTGGAGGGATTCTTGCACGGTGGGTTCGTGGCCAAGGCCGAAGCGCGAGGTGTCGAGCAGCGCGCCGGAGCCCAGGTCGTCGATGACGGGCAGGCCGTGGCGGCGGCCGAGGTCGACCAACTCCGCCAGGCTCGGTTCGGCGGTGAAGCCAACGATGCGGAAGTTGGAATGATGCGCCCGCATGATCAGCGCCACCCGGTCGGTGAGCGCCGACTCGAAATCCTCGAGGTGCGTGCGGTTGGTGGTGCCCACCTCCACCAGCCGTGCGCCGGACTGCTTCATCACCTCCGGGATGCGGAAGCCTCCGCCGATCTCCACCAACTGCGAACGCGAGATCAAGACCTGCTTGCCGCGCGCCAGGGCGGTCAGGGCCAGCAGGACGGCGGCGGCGTTGTTGTTGACGACCAGGGCGGCTTCGGCTCCGGTCAGGCGGGTGAGCAGGCCTTCGGCGTGGACATCCCGCTTGCCGCGTGTGCCGCGTGTCAGATCGTATTCGAGGCTGCTGAACCCGGCAGCGTCGAGCATGGCCTGGCGGGCGGCGCGGCTCAGCGGCGCGCGGCCCAGGTTGGTGTGCAGGATGACGCCGGTGGCGTTGATCACGGTCACGAGCGTGGGAGCCAACCACTGCTCAAGGGTGCGGCGAGCGTTGAGCAGGAGGGCGTCGTCCTCGGGGACGGCCGCGCCCTGCCGCAGGCTGAAGCGGGCCTCGTCGAGTGCATGGCGGATGGCCGCCAGGGTCAGGGGACGGCCATAGCAGCCCAGCAGCTGGCCGCCTTCGGCGCGCTGCAGCAAGCGCTCCACCGAGGGGAGGTCGCGCAGGCTCACTCGCCCGGCCTCCAGGTGCTGCGCTCCCGCAGCCGCAGGAACCATTCAAACGCCGCCAGCCCGAGAGCGATGAGCAGGCCCAAGGGGAGGCTGAGGCTGCGGTTGATCTGCAGCCACAAGCACAGACTGGCAAACAGGCCCACCCACAGGCCCTGGCGCAGCAGGACCGGCGGCGGCACGGGCTGGCGCGAGAAGCGGCGGTGCAGCAGCCAGAGGAAAGGAAGCGCGGTGCCCGTCACGGCCGGCGTCCACAGCAGGAAGAAGAGCCAGCGAGGGCCCACGGTGGGAAGGGTGGTGAGGACGACGAGCGCCACGCCCGGCCAGCCGATGGCAGCCATCACCAGGGCGGCGATCATCAGACTGCGGTAGCGAGGGGAGGAGGCAGCGGACATCCGTGAGCGGGGTCCTGAGTGTGATGGGAATTATAGCCCAACGATCCGTGCCCTGGAGCCTCGGACCGGGGTGGTTGGAACAGCGGCTGCGCTATAATGCGCCGCGAGATCCCATGTCGCTCATCACGGCCACCGATCTGTGGAAGTCATACGGCGCGCAGGACATCTTCCAAGCGGTCACCGTGGCCATCCCCCATCAGGCGCGCATCGCGCTGGTCGGCCGCAACGGGGCCGGCAAGACCACGCTCCTGCGCCTCTTGGCGGGCCTGGAGGCCCCCGATCGGGGACGGGTGCATCGGGCCCGCCGCCTGAGGATCGGCTTCCTTCCGCAAGAGGTCACCCTGGAGCCGGCCCTCGCCGGAGCGACGCTCTGGCAGACCTGCCTCGACGCGTTCGCCGATCTGCGGCGCCGGGAGGCCGAGCTGGCACGGCTGGAAGCCGAGATGGCCGATCCGCGCCGAGCGGCCCAGGCCCTAGAGCGCTACGGACCGCTGCAGGAGGCCTTTGAGCAGGCGGGCGGCTATGCCTACGGCGCGCGCATCCAGCAGGTGCTGCGCGGCCTGGGCTTCCGTGAGGCGGACCTCGCGCGCCCGCTGAACCAGCTTTCCGGAGGCGAACAGACTCGCGCGCTTCTCGCCAGGCTGCTGCTGGACGATCCCGACCTACTCCTCCTCGATGAGCCGACCCATCATCTGGACTTGGAGGCCATGGAGTGGCTGGAGGCATGGCTGAGGGAGTGGCCGGGCGCGGCGGTGATCGTGTCTCACGATCGCTACTTCCTCGATGAAGCCGTCGACACGGTGTGGGAGCTCGAGAGCCGCGGCCTCTCTCTCTATCACGGCAACTACGCATCCTATGCCCGGCAGCGATCGCAGCGAGATCTCGAGCGGCTTCGCGCCTTCGAGGCGCAGCAGCGAACCCTCGCGCGCCAGGAAGAGTACATCCGCCGCAACCTGGCCGGCCGCAATGCGCGACAGGCCAAAGGACGGCGCAAGAGGCTGGAGCGGCTGCGGCGCCAGGGCACCGTCGCACGACCCGAGGATCCGCGCCGCCTCCACCTGCAGTTTGCCTCGCCGGGACGATCGGGGGACCAGGTGCTGGCGACGCGCGGTCTGGTCATCGGCTATCCCGATTCGCCAGGGCCGCTCTTTCGGGTGCCGGACCTGGTGCTTCAGCGGGGCGAGTGTGCGGCCGTCCTGGGCCCCAACGGTGTGGGCAAGACCACCCTGCTCAAGACGCTGCTCGGTGAGATCCGTCCGTGGTCGGGTGAGGTGCGCCTGGGTTCGGGGCTAAAGGTGGGCTACCTGGCCCAAGCACATCAGGCGCTGCAAGGAGATCTCACCGTTCTCGAGGAGACGCTCGGTGTCTCGGCTGATCGGCGGCCCGCGCAGGCGCGCGACTTCCTGGCGCGCTTCCTCTTCTGCGGGGATCAGGTGGACAAGAGGGTGTCGGTGCTCTCCGGCGGGGAACGGGCGCGCCTGGCGTTGGCCAAACTGGCCCTCGAGGGGGCGAACCTCCTCCTGCTCGACGAGCCCACCACGCACCTCGATCTTCCTTCCCAGGAGGCCCTGGAGCAGGCGCTGGCGGAGTTCCCCGGGACGATGCTGCTGGTGACTCACGATCGCTACCTGGTGGAGGCGCTGGCGACTCAGGTCTGGGCGATCTCCGCCGGGGAGGGCACCATGGGCGTGCATCGCGGTGGATATCGCGCCTACCGCGAGGCGCAGCAGCAGGCGGTGGTGGGGGAGAGGGCGGAGCGGGCAGAGGCGCGCCGCGCACGGCCGACGGCAGCCCGCTCT
>FWPV01008159.1_pt1 | contig 18462 bp, 15 predicted proteins | sample 2228371 | NCBI WGS metagenome assembly FWPV01 (sample SAMEA103939776, study PRJEB20133) | metagenome
GGAGCCAAAAGCTGCTGTCGGGGTTGGGGGAGGAGTTGTAGGGGAGGGGGCAGGGGGATGTGCCCCCTGGCCCCCTCCCCTACGAGCACTGTTTCAACACCCTGCTAGCCTCCGCCTGAGCAACGGTCTGCGGTCAGGACAGCATGACTCGCCGGCGCCGGTTACCGGTTCACGTTCCCGCGGTCTCCGGCACCAGCAGGGCCACCGGCAGGGTGGCCAAGGCTTGGGCCACCGGTAGGTTCGCGGTGGCAGATAGGCAGCGGCCACTGAACAGCTCCCGCCATCGACGGGGTGCGCCGGCGGGTAGGGCCACGGTGGTATCCTGCCAGACTGAGGGCCCCACTGGGGGGATCTCCGGCTCCGTCAGACCGGCGAAGAGGCGGCCCACGGCCACCACGGCCCAACGATCCTGCCAGCCGCGGGCAAAGGCCACCACGCGGTCGGCTTGGGCCCCGGTCACCGACAGAGGCAGGTAGGCACCCTGGGCGAAGAGGTCCCGTTGCATCTGCCGCAGTTGCAGACCTTTGGACAGGAGGAACATTTTGATCCGGCCGTCCCGCCAGGAGGCCAGCAGCTCCCCGGCCAGGTCTGGATCACCGGCGGCTTCCCGGCGCCGCAACTCGGCCAGCAACTTCTGCCGGCGGGCAAAATCCACCGGTCGGCGGTTGTCCGGATCCACCAGGCTGAAATCCCAGAGTTCGGTGCCCTGATAGATGTCCGGGATCCCCGGCGCCGTAATCTTCAGGACCATCTGGGACAGGGAATTCAAGGCCCCAAACCAGGCGACGGTTTTTTGGAAGGCCAGGAAATCGGGCAGGAAATCGTTCTCTGGATGGTCGGCCAGAATGGCGGCGACAAAGGCCAGGACCGCCTGTTCATAGTCTTCCCGGGGTTCAATCCAACGGGAATGGACCTTGGCCTCCCGCAGGGCCTTGACCAGATACCGTTGCAGCCGCGCCTGGAATTCCGGCACTTCCTGGGAGTCCAGCGGCCAGGCGCCCAGGAGCGTCTGGTAGAGGAAGATTTCCTCATTGGTATCAGGGACTTCCTGGCCGTCCAGGATGGTTTTCCCTGGGGCGTTCCAGGATCGCCAGGTGGCGAGCTTCTGGCGCCAGACAGCAGGCATTTCGGTGAGCACATTGAGCCTGGCCCGCACATCCTCGCTGCGTTTGGTGTCATGGGTAGAGGAGGCGTTCAGGGTTCCCGGCCAGCGCTCCTGCCGCTCCCGGCAGAAGGCATGGAAGGCCGTAGGCGACACCGCCTGGCGGCAGCCGCCCACTTCGTTGAGGGACAGCAGGGGATTATACACATACGCGGCGGTGTCTTCCAAGCCCTTGGCCATGATCGGCCCGGTGAGCTGCTGCCAGCGGCAGACAAAGTGCAGCCAGGATTTTTTCTGCTCCTCCGGGGTATCGTCGCCGAACTCCAGAAGGAGCACTCGACGCAGAAAATCCAAGCCGGTGCCCGGCCGCTTCCAGGGCCGCCAGGATATACCGCTGATCCTCCGGCGTCACCGTGTAGGTGTGGGTGTAGGTGCGGTATACCGGAAGGCAGGCGGTCACCTCCAACAGCACCGCGGCCAGGACGTGGCGGGAGATGTCCATGGCCTGCCGGTCCGCGGCCGCCAGGCACGACAGGTCTTCCACCAGATTGTGGACCTCGCCGCCGAAGAGCGATCGCAGGACAAAGTGCTTTTTCTCATAGACGACCTCCTCCCAGGAAGCGCTCAAGCCGGTCATCTCCTGATAGAGGTCCTCCAGCGCCGCCAACCCGTCCGGGTCGAGGAAGAGATTATTGGCCACCCCCAGAAAGTCATAGCCGGTGCTACCGGCCACCGGCCAGGCGGCCGGCAGCGGTTCCCCGTCGGCCAGAATCTTTTCCACCACCAGAAAGTCATAGCCGGTGCTACCGGCCACCGGCCAGGCGGCCGGCAGCGGTTCCCCGTCGGCCAGAATCTTTTCCACCACCATATACAGGGGGCCATGGTCCGAAGTCCGGGTCTGCACCTCAGCCTGCAGCCGCTGCAGATAGCCGGTGGGGTCCTTCAGGCCGTCGATGTGATCCAGACGCAGGCCGGTCACCTTACCGTCTTCCACCAGCTTCAACAACAGGCCGTGGGTGGCGGCGAAGACCTGGGGATCCTCCACCCGGATGCCGATGAGGTCATTGATGCTGAAGAAGCGGCGGTAGTTGATCATCTCCAGGGAGACCAGCCAATGGGCCAGCCGGTAGACCTGTTCCCGGAGGAGGTTGTCCAGCAGCCGGAAGCTGGCCGGATCTCCCCGACGGCCATTGAACTGCCGCAGGTTTTCGTCCAGAAACTCCCGCAGCCGCGGCGACCGTTCGTAATGGAGCCAGAGGCTCTTCTTGATGATGTCCCGCCAGTGCAGGCGTTCCCGCCGTTTCTTGGTGCTGGCCGCACTCCGGGGCGGCAGATTCTGGATCAGGGAGATCACCCCCATGATCCGGACTACATCCGGGCTGTCGGCGCCCAGGGCAGCCTTCAGGTCGTCCAGGCGATGCGTCAGGACGGCGAGATACGTCTTGGGATCCAGAGGGAAGCGGTGATCATAGTATTGTATGGCCAACCCCTCTTGGGACAGGGTCAGGGTCAACTCTTGATTTTCCAAGCATTGGCCGTAGGGGTGACCCAGGATGGGGAGCAGGATTTTCTGTTTCAGGCTGCGATACGGGGGATCCCATTCGATGTCAAAAAATACCGCATACGGTGAACTCCGGCCATTTTCCAGGACATCTTGCCACCAGGGATTACTGTAACTCAGGGCCATGTGGTTGGGCACCACATCCAGGAGCAGGCCCAACCCCAAGGAGCGCATTTTACGACACAGGGCGTCAAATCTGGCCGGCGACCCCAACTCCGGATGCAACTCCAGGGGGTTGGTCACCGAATAGCCGTGCAGGCTGCCCCGGCGGGCCTGAAATAACGGCGAGGCGTAGACCTCGGAGATGCCCAAGCCCGCCAGGTAAGGCAGGAGGGCGGCGGCGTGGGCAAAGGTGAACCCGGCGTGAAACTGCAGCCGATAGGTGGCCGTCGGCAACCGCTGGGCGACGCTGTTCTGATGGCCCCCCGGACTCATGGTTGCGGCACCGCCAGACGGAGTTTCTGGGCCAGCGCTAGGAAGTCCGCAGCCCAGGACTGGGCAGCTGCATCTCCTCGCCGGGCCGCCACGACTTTGAGGGGATACACCAGCTGCAGCAGCTCATAGCAGTGGTTCTGCACTGACCAGAAGTTGATCTCAAAGGGCAGTCCGGCCGCCATGTCCACCAAGGCAGTCAACTGGCGCAGATATTCGGGATGCTCCGGCTCCTGCCGGAGACCGGCGGACAGCCGCTCCGCCGTCTGCCGCAGGGTGAATTCCAGGGTTTGGGCATCCGGTTCCACTCCGAAGCGCCGCGCCTCTTCCAGTAGGGCGGCGATGCGGTCCAGGTCCAGCTCATCGGGCGTGAAGGCTTCCTGCAGGCTGAGATTGATGACCAGCTCTGCGGCGGTATGCAGACCCTTGGGCAGCGGCACCCGCAGATCCGCCAGGAACCGCATCAGGGGCACGTGGTTCTTGAACAGTTGTTGAAAAACCACCCCCACTTCGTGCAGCGTCGAAGCCATGACCTTGTCCAACACCAGCCGCTGTTCGTCCCGGAATAGACAGCAGAGGGAGTAGGTAAAGTCGCCGAAATACCGATCCAGGCGACGGACCGTCTCGGCAATGTCCCCCTTGGCGAAGGTGTCCTGAAGATCATTGGCCATGGCCGCATACGCCTCCGGGCCCTGATACAAGCGGACACTTCCGGTGATATTGTGGTCGCCCAAGTGCAGCACGGCAAAACTGATCTCCGCGGCGTTGTAGGTGATCTGCGAAGTGACGTTGACCCGTCCGGTGGCGAAGGTGGCCCGTCCCACCTGCTGCCGGCGATAATCCAACTGTTCGATGTCGAAGCAGAAAATGCGGTTACGGCCGCCGTATTCCTCGAACAAGGAACTGATGGCGTAGTGGGCCGCGACCTCGGGCAGGTCCACCACCGTGGGCTGCACCATGGTCTGGTAGATGTATCTGCCGTTCTGAAATTGGGGCAGGTTGCTGGGGGCTTTCTCCAACCGCGCCAGGAACTCCGATTCCAGGTCCGCGGCAAAGAGCTGTTTGGCCAACTGTAAGGCCCGGCCGGCATAGAGCAGGATCTGGACTGTCTCAATCCCGGACAGCTCATCAAAAAACCAGCCGCAACTGGTATACATGAGCATGGTGGCCCGTTGCAGCTCCAGCAGGCGCAGAGGTTCGGGCCAGTCCTGCGGTCCGATCTCCCGCCGGGCCTGCTGCTGCAGGAATTCCCGGATGGTCTCCGCCGAACGGTCATAGATCACCCGGATGTAGTCATTCCGGGCCTGCCAGGGATCCCGGAACCATTGGGCCGCCAGCTTCTCATAACGGTCGCTCAGCTCATCCCGCAGCCAATCCAGGGCCTCCCGCAGCGGCTGCCGCCAGGCCTGGTGCCAACCGGGGTGCACGCCGGTCTGGCAGCCGCAGTTGGTCCGCCATCGCTCCACGCCATGGCTGCAACTCCAGGAGGTATACTCCTGGATCTCCACCTCCATGGCCGGAGGATGATGTTCCAGATACTGCCCGTAGTTGGTCAGTTTGACGCCGGGGATGGTTTTCAGATACTCCAAGGCATAGGACAGGGCCATCTCGCCGTGGCGGTGATGGTGGCCGAAGGTCTCGCCATCCACGGCAATGTGGATCAGTTGCGGCCAGGTGCGCTCAGGATTGCGGGCGCCCAACAGGCGCTCCGCCAGATACTCTCCCCGATTCAACAGGCCTTCAAAGGCCACCGCCCGGGAGATCGGCCCATCATAAAAAAAAACCGCCATACTGCGCCCTGAGGGCAGCCGCACCAGGTAGGCCCTGCTGGGATCAATCCGCTCGCCGCTTACATCCTGCCATTCCCCCCCGGCCAGCGGCCGGACCCGCCGGGCCTGCCGGGGGGCCAGGATGGTGAAGGTGATGCCCAATTCGGCCATGATATCCAGCGTCTCCAGGTCCACTGCGGTCTCCGGCAGCCACATGCCCTCAGGGTAGCGGCCGAACCGGAACTGGAAATCCCGGATGCCCCACAACACCTGGGTATACTTATCCCGGCGGTTGGCCAAGGGCATGATGATATGATTATACCCTTGGGCCAGGGCTGAACCGTGGCCGCCATACCGTTGGCGGCTGCGTTCCTCCGCCACCAGAATGTTATGGTATACCTCCGGCGCCCGGTCCTGCAGCCATTTGAGCAGCGTGGGGCCGAAGTTGAAGCTGATCTCTTCGTAGTTATTGGGGATCTTGACGATGTTGCCATAGCCGTCCAGGATCCGGGAGGCGTAATTGGGCGCATAACACTCCGCGGTGACGCGTTCGTTCCAATCGTGGTAAGGATACGCTGAATCCTGGATCTCCACAGCTTCCAGCCAGGGGTTTTCCCGGGGGGGTTGATAGAAGTGGCCGTGGATGCAGATGTAGGTCAGCATGTGAGTTCCTCCGCACAATGATACACCTGGCAACCTCTGGCTGAGAGGGTGATCACGCCTGTGCCGGGCACCTCCGTGAGGTCTGCCGTCCCGGGGTCATCCGGGTCTGCCGAGGTCGTCAACCGGAGGCGCCAGGGGAGCCCGCCGGTGCCGGGCAGCGCCACCTGGGCCACCTCCTCATTGAAGTTGAACACCACACAATACTGCTGCCCCTGGCCCTGGTAGTGGAGCATCAGCACCGGCGGCGTCCCGGCAATCCGGACCTGGGGATACGACCACCCCAAATCCACTGCGGTCAGCATGTCACGCCGGAGTTGCAGCAGTCGTTGGTACAAGCGCCACCGGGAGCGGTGCGGCTGTTGCTCCTGGAGGCTCAGGTCCAGGCGGGAGGCGGCCAACGTCTGAGGATTCTGGGGATCCGGGACTGCCGCCGGATCGCCGCCACCGGCCAGGGCCTGCCGTCGGCCCTGCCGAACCGCCTCCACCAGCTCCGGATCCGTGTGGCTGATGAAGTAGTGGAACGGCGCCGGCTCGCCGTATTCCTCCCCCATGAAGAGCAAAGGGGTAAAGGGTGACAGGATGACCGCGGCTGCAGCCAGCTCGGCACCAGCCGGGGTGGTCAGCTGCGTCAGCCTCTCCCCCCCGGGCCGGTTGCCCACCTGATCATGGTTCTGGGCAAAGGCGATGAAGCGGTAGGGCCGGATATCCCCGGACCAAGACCCATGCCGCCGCCGCCGGTAGGGGGAGTATTGCCCGGTATAGACAAAACCCTGGCGATAGGCGGTGGCCAAATCCTCCAGGCCGGCGAAATCCTGGTAGTAGCCCTCCCGTTCACCGGTCAGCAGGACGTGCAGGGCGTGGTGGAAATCCTCCAGCCAGTGTCCCTGCAGTCCGAAGCCCCCCAGTTCCGGCGGCCGGAGCAGCCTGACGTTGTTATCATCACTTTCGGCCAGCAGATACAGGCGCCGGCCGCTCTGTTCACCGAAGCGGGCGACCGCCTCGGCCAGCTCCGCCAGGAACGGCCGGGCCGACATGTCCACCATGGCGTGTAGGGCGTCCAGCCGCAGAGCGTCGATATGGTAGTCCCGGAACCACTCCAAGGCATTGTTCAGAAAGAATTCCCGCACCCCGTCGCTGTAGGCCTGATCAACGTTCATCGCCTGACCCCAGGGGGTGGAGTAGCGGTCAGTGGCATAGGGCCCATACTGCCAGGTGTAGTTGCCCTCCGGCCCCAGGTGGTTGTAGACCACATCCAGAATCACCGCCAAACCGTACCGATGGCAGGCATCCACCAGGGCCTGCAGACCGGCAGCCCCGCCGTAGGACTGCTGCACCGCATACAAATAGACGCCGTCGTAGCCCCAATTCCGGTCGCCGGGGAACTGGGCCACCGGCATCAGCTCCAGCGCCGTGACGCCCAACTCCCGCAGCCGGGGCAGGTGCGGCACCAGGGCGGCGAAGGTGCCGGTCGGTGTATACGTGCCCACGTGGATCTCATAGATGACATAGTCCCGCAGCGGCAACCCTCGCCAGCCCTCATCCGTCCATGGAAACCGCAGATCCACCACCTGGGAGGGACCATGCACGCCCTCAGGTTGACTGCGGGAGGCCGGATCGGGAAACTCCCGCTGGCCATCCAGACAGTAGCGGTAGCGGCTGCCCGGTCGCACCCCGTCCACCAGCCCGGTAAAATACTCGCCCCGCCGGGTCAATGGCACCAGCCGCGGCGGTGCATCCAGCAATCTCACCGCCACCTGGGTGGCGAAAGGAGCCCACACCCGGAAAAAACTACGTTCTTCCCCCAGATAGCTGGCTCCGAGTCTCTGCCTGTGTGCCATATCCACCTCCTGGGCTTACCCGGGGCTGCGGGTTTGCTGATTTGTGAAAAACCAAGGCTAAAAAAAGATAGTCGTGGATGAGAAAAAGAACATGCGACGGAAAGAAAGCAGGTTAAGGAAAAAGTGCTTCCCGGTGCAGCCGGTTGGCGGGCCATAAGCCCGGGGGCAGGCCCCCTTTAACCCCGGCGGCTGCCGCCAGCCTGTAAAGTATAACAAAATTCTGGCAAAAAACCAACCACTGCCGGCGTGGCCGACTAGCCGCCCTCCAGATGGCGGCTGTAGAGTGCCTCCACCTGTGCGGTAATCACTTCGGCAGCAAACCGCCGCTGCACCAAGTCCAGAGCCGCGGCCGCCAATCTCCGGGCCAGCCCGGAGTCCTCCAACACCGCAGCCAGCCGCGCCACAAAGACCTGGTGCTCCTGCGGCCCGGCCAGGAATCCTTCCCGGCCGTCGGTGATGACCTCGGCAGTGCCGTCCACCGCCGCGGCCACCACCGGCAGGCCGCAGGCCATGGCCTCCAGCACCGTAAGGGGCGTGCCTTCATAGAAAGATGGCAGGAACAGGACGTCGCTGGCCACATAGAGCGGCCGCATGGGGGACACGAACCCCAGCAGGTGGACCCGATCTGCCAACCCCAGGCGCCGGATCTGGGTCAGCAGAGCTTGGCGCTCCGGACCGTCCCCGGCGATGGCGAAATGAACCTGGGGCAGACGCCGGTGCAGCGCCTGTGCCACTGCCAGGAAGCCGGGGAAATTCTTCTGGGGGTGCAGACGGCCGACCCCCAGGACCACCGGCGCCTCCAGGGGCAGACCGAACCGGCGGCGGCCGGCCTGCCGTTCCCCGCCGCGAGGAGGAAAAAACCGCTTCAGGTCCACGGAATTATAGACCACGGCCACCTTTTCCCGGGGGATGCCCTCCCGGGCCACCAAAAACTCCCGGGTGGAAGCGGAGACGGCGATAACCTGGTGGCACCAGCGGTTGGCCAGCCGGTCCAGGATCAGCAGCCAGCCGTGGCGGTGCCGGGCGGCATCGTTGCATTGGTCCTGATTGAAGATCACCGGCACCCCACAGAGGGCCGCCAGCGGTTTGCCGATGAGGTTGGCCGCACTCAGATGGCAATGGATCAGGTGGTATGACCGCTGTCGCAGCAGGGCCATCAGGCGGGGCACATAGACCGGCAGGTGTTTGTCGACGGCCAGGGAATACACAGGGATCTGCCGCTGCCCAAAAGCCTGCCAATAGACCCCTCGGCCGTGCAGCGCCGCCACTTCCGGTTGAAACCGCCGCCGGTCCGCATAGGTCACCAGATTGAGGAGGGCCTCCTGGGCACCCCCGGGGCCCAGATGGTCAATGAGATGCAGGAGTCGATACGCTTGGGTCATGCCGTTTCTGATGCTCCTCCGAAGCCGGTCGGGGGTGGTATTGGGGCCAAGCCCAAAGGGGCCCTCAAAGTAGGGGAAGGGAGTCTAGCATGGTGTTGAAAACGTGTTCCTGGGAAGGGGCCAGGGGGCACAGCCCGATGCCCCCTTCCCTGCAACCCCTACCCCACCCCCGACAGCCGCTTCTGGCTACGCCAAAAGCTGAACATGAGGGATATCCTCCCACCATCCGCGGTGGCAGGGAGTTTTGCAACGGCCTGCCAGGGGGTGCAGCCCCCCTTCTTCTGCGGCAGGTATCTTTTACCCTTTCAGGCAACCAATTCATATAGAGGCAGATCCAGCCCCACGGCGGCCTGGGACAGCCCGGTCCCCTGCACTTCGCCGGTCCGGCCCAGCCAGGTCAGGAAGGCCCGGATCTTGCGCACCAGAGCGTTGACCTCCGCCTCGGTGCGGAAGAAAGGGGTAGCCCCGGGATGCAGCTCCGAGGAGTGCAGAAACATGGTGAGCACCCGTCCGCCCCGGCGCCGGTGCCACCGGACTGCCCAGCGCATGGAGGCAAGGGGGAACCAGGTGGGATGGACGCCGGCCGCCCCCCAACGGCGGAAGCTTGCCAACAGACGCTGGCGCAGGGCCGGCCTGCACCGGTCGGCCAACCGCTGCCAAGCAACGGCCAGCCCCGGCACAACCTCCACCATGGTCAACGGCACCTCCACCAGGCTGACGCCCGCTCCGGCCGACCCGGCCAGCCGCACCAGGAAGGGGTCAGGGGGGGTAAGGAAGTGCTCCTGCTGGCCCGGGTAGTGCGCCAGGGGCAGCATACTGCTGTCGGTGGTACAGCCCAATGCCGGCAGCAGGGCCAACAGATCCGCCCGCCAATCAAACCGTCCCATCCGAAATGACCGGGGGCGGCAGCCGATCTGCCCTTCTATGGTCTCCAGCAGGGTCTCCAGTTTGGCCCGCAGCCCCTCCAAGGGAACTCGGGCTGCCAGCGGCGAGGTCGGCCCGGTTCCGGATGCCACCGGCGGCGTGTTCCAATGGTGCAGATGAGCCCCGATCTCCGCTCCCCAGACCTCCCGCCAGGTCCGCAAGACCATCGCGGCGGCCGGATCCCGGACCGCCTGGTAGCTCACCAGGAGTGTCAGCGGATAGCCGAATTCCCGGGGAATAAACTCCAACCGGGACAGCCCCGCCACATTGGCCGCAGTTGCCGGCCCCGAGGCATAGCGGCCGCAGAACAGGCCCTCCTCCTCCACATCCAGACTGATGACCAGTCTCATGGCCCTGCCTCACCCGGTGGCCGCAGCCGGTAGCTGCAGGGCCACCTTGACGCTCCGATTGGCCGCCTTCTGCATGGCAGTCTGGAACGCCTGGCGGTAGGCGGTCAGGGGGAAGACGTGGGTCAACAGACCGGCGCTGGGGTAGCGCCCCGAAGCCAGGATTTCCACGGCCAAGGAATAGGTATGGACCCGCCGCCCCTGGAACAAGGCCTGCCCATAAAGGGCGGAGCCCACCACCTGCAGCTGTCGGAACCAGATGCTGGAGATATCCACCCGGCGAACCGTTGCCGTGGTGGCCGTTAGGATGTAGCGTCCCCGGCTGCGCAGTAGCAAGAGGCCCTCCTGCAGGGCGGTGCGGCCGCCGGCGCAGTCAAAGAAATACTCCGCCCCACCTTCCAGGTTGCCACCCCCCAAGGTCGTGGGCAGCCAGCGGGCCGCCACCGCCGCGGCCAACTCCCGGCGTCCGGGCCTCAGCAGGACCTCATCCGCACCGCCGGTGCGGGCCAACTCAGCCTGAAAGGGGTGGCGCGCCACCGCCACGATCCTGGCCCGGCAGCGGCAGTAGCGCAGCAGCCGGATGACGTGTTGACCAATAATGCCTGCGCCATACACCACCACCGTGGCATCATCCGGAGGCAGGTTTTCCAGGACCGGCTGCAGGGCCGAGGCCAGGGAATCGGTCAGCACTGCCTCCTCGTCCGACAGCCCTGCCGGCAGGCGCACCAGCCGTTCCGGGTCCACCGCCATATAGGCCGCCATGCCGCCCCCCGCCCGGCAGTGGTATCCCTGAATGACGCCGGGCCCCAACCCAGGGTCGTTGAACGCTTCGCAGAGGTTATAATCGCCCTGGGCACAGGAACGGCAGAGCGGCAACCCCCGGGTCCGGCAGGATAGGATCGGCTCCACCACCACCCGCGTCCCCGGCTGCCAGGGAGAGCCGGGGGGCGACCAGGCCACCTCGGCCACCACCTCGTGGCCCAGGATGGCCGGAAATGAGGCGTAGGGCTCCAGCAGAAAGGACTCCTGGCCCCGGAGCAGGTTCAGGTCCGAACCGCAGATGCCGCAGAGGCGGTTGCGCAGGATGATCCAATGGGGCTCTGGACTGCTCCAGGACACCTGCCGCAGCGCCAAGGGCGCCAGGCCGGCAAAGAAATGCCTGGGCCACAGCCGGGACGCCAGCCTGGCCGCCAGGTAGCGGGGGATGGAGCGGTAGTATACCAACGCCGGCATGGTGCGGGGAAGGTCGCTCACCGTCACAGGCTCTTCCTCCTGATGGTGCCCGCCGCCGGGAAAATCAATGGTGGCTCCTGGTCCCTTGGGATATAATAAGGCCGGTTGTTCCCCCGGCGTTCACTGCCGCGCCCTCTGCTCAGCAGGCGGTTACCGGACTCTGGGCCACCGGCGCTGGTGCGCAGAACGCCCGGCTGGGAGGCCTGCGGCAACCCCGCCAGCCCCCGCCGGGGTGGGGAGACGCGGTTTTCATAGTATGTCTGCAGGAGACCCATTATGCCGGCTCGCAGTGCCGTGTCCATCGGCCTGATCATCAAAAATCTCCTCCGCCTGGCCCGCCACCCCTGGATCAGCGGCAAACTCATCACCCTGGAGGCGGAAAAGCGCTTTTTCAATGCCCTCTATCCCCGGCACCGGCAGGGTCTGGCCAACAAGATCCGCCAAGCCAGCTTCCGCCTCACCGACCGCTGCAACCTGCGCTGCCATACCTGTGGCCAGTGGGGGGACCAGGGCTTCCTGCACCATCAGGACCTGAGTCTCCTCAAACAGCAGGAAGTGCCGGTGACCCGTTACCAAGAGGTCTTCGCCGATCTGGTGGCCCACGGCCATCGCCCCCTGGTGTACTTCTGGGGCGGCGAGCCCATGCTCTATGAAGGCACCTTGGACCTCATCGATACTGCCAGCCGGCTGGGGCTGCCATGTTCCATCGCCACCAACGGCACCCGGGTGGCCAAAGCTGCCCGACGGTTTGTGGAGGCGCCCCTGTTCCTCCTGCAGGTGTCCATCGATGGCCATACCGCCGAACTACACAACCGGGTCCGGCCGGGTGCCGCCGGGGGTGACAATTTCGCCGCCATCCAGGCCGGCCTCACCGCGGTCCGCCAAGCCCGGGAGGAACGACGGCAGCACCTGCCCTTGTTGGCCTCCCTCACCGTCATTTCCCGGGACAACCATCACCATCTGGTGGATATCTACGAGGCCTTTCAGGACCGGGTGGATCTGTTCGTCTTTTACCTTTCCTGGTGGATCGACCCCGCCAATCTGGCCCGCCACCAGGAGGATTTTGCCCACCGCTTCGGTTTTGCTCCCAGCCGTCCCCAGGGGTGGCTGAGCTCCTGGCGGCCCGATGATCTGGCTGCCCTGGAGGAGCAGATGCAGGAACTCCAGGAGCGCTCCCGCCCCTGGAAGGCACCGCCGGTAACCTTCATCCCCGACATCCGGGGAGCGGCGGCTCTGGAACGTTATTACACCGACCACCAGGACCGCTTCGGCTATGACCAGTGCATCTCCATCTACCAGGCCGTAGAAGTCAACAGCAACGGCGACCTCTCCCCCTGCCGGGATTACCACGACTATGTGGTGGGCAACATCAAGGAGCAGACCATCACCCAGCTCTGGAATGCCCCGGCCTATCAGCGCTTCCGCCAGAGCCTGGCCACCCGGGGGTTGATGCCGGTCTGCAGCCGCTGCTGCGGCCTCATGGGCTACTAAAAAGGGGCTGCAAACCTGTTTTTGCGGCGGGGTGCCAAGGGGTCTAGCCCCTGCCCTCCCCTACCCCCGACGGCCGCTGGGGGCGCCGCCAGGCACTGAACATGAGGGATCTCCTCCCACCATCAGCAATGGCAGGGAGTTTTTCCACCGCCTGCCAGCAGATCGAGGCCAAGAGAGGGCCGGTGACACCCGTAATCATGACCTCTGCCGCGGCCAGGAGACTCCGGCTGCTCTTCCTCCTGGAGGAACTGCACTTCGGCGGCACCCAACGCCAGACCCTGGAGCTGGCCCGACGGCTGCCGCCCCAACAGTTCAGCAGCACCATCTGCCTCCTGCGCCAGGGGGCCGGGCTGGCGCCCCTGGCGCAGCGGTGGCGGCTACCGGTGCAGTGGCTGGCGGCCACCGACGGCGTCGGCCTCCGCAGCTTGGCCAACCTCTACCGGCGTCTCCGGCAGGGCGATATCGACGTCCTGATCCTGCTCACCGCCATCCCCAACATCTGGGGCCGCCTCCTGGGCCGTCTGGCCCGAGTGCCCTGCATCATCGGCAACGTCCGCAGTCAGACGGCCCACCGCCAGCATGAGCGGTGGCTCTGGCCGCTAGCCCACCACCTGATCTGCAACAATCAAGCCCTATGGAAAACGTTGGTCAGCGGCTATCGTATCCCTCACCACCGCCTGAGCCTGGTCTACAACGGCGTAGACACGGAGTTTTTCCGCCCCGGCCCCAACCCTGCGTCCCCGATGCCGCCCGTGGTCCTGAGCGTCGGCCGGCTGGTGGCGGACAAGGACCACCAGACCTTGATCCGGGCCTTCCGGCTGGTCCTGAACGAGCATCCCACCGCCGCTTTGTGGCTGGTAGGCGACGGCCCCCGGCAGCCATACCTCTTGGACCTCTTGCGTCGGGAGCTGCCGGCCGGCCGGGCCCGATGGTTTCCTCCCCACGTAGATCTCCGGCCCTTCTACCACCGGGCCGCCTGTTTCGCCCTCAGTTCCGTCACCGAGGCCCTCCCCAACGTAGTCCTGGAGGCCATGGCCTCGGGGTTGCCGGTGGTGGCCACAGATGTCGGTGGCGTCCCCGAAGCGGTCATTCCCGGGCAGACCGGTTGGCTGGTGCCGCCCCGGGATCCGGCTGCCCTGGGCAGTGCCATCAGTCAGATCCTCACCGACGACGCCCTCCGGAGCCGCTTCGGCCATGCCGGCCGGGAACTGGCAGTCCGGAACTTCTCCCTGACCCGGATGGTACAGGCGTTTGCGGCGATCCTCCAGCAGGTAGTCGGCTCAAAAGAGGGGAATCCGGTGGGCGGATGAAAGCGGGTGCAAGGTGAGGGGTCGGCAGAGGGGTGTGCTCCTTTACGGCTGGCAGGGACGGGACTGGCGCCGCGGGTTGTCCGACCGCTCCTTGCCAGGCCTTGACCCCGCGTTAGCCCTGGCCTTCCTCTTTGCCCACCAATTTGGCCAGAGCCCGGGCCAAGGCAAACAATACCCCAATGGCCACCACCCAAATGCCCAATAGATAGGCCACCATCAGGGGAATACCCGCCACCGTGGCGGTGGTGTTGAAGATCTGCAGCAGCGGATAGTTGGTCAGCAGCACTCCCAGGGTGAAACAGATGAAGCACCAGGCCTTTACTTTAGCGGCCCGGCGGGCATGGGTGGCTTCTTCCGGTGGCAACATAGCCTGCCTCCGTCTGGCTGATCCGGCCGGCCTCGGCCAGCCTGGCCAGATGTTTGCTGATCATCTGCCGTTCTATATGATCATAGACAAAGGGCGGCTCCAGCTCTCGCCGGTATATCAGCCGCTGCCGCACCAAGGCGCCGAGGCTGCGGGGAGTGGCCAGCAGCTGGACTAACTCCTCTTCCCGCTCCAGAATCACCTGCCGGAAGCGCCGCAACCCCGCCCGCCCCGCCTCGGCCGAAAACATCCCCTGGCCGTGGGCGGTAAGGTAGATCCGGGCCGGGACCTCCTCCAGCCGGGCCAAGGTCTCCAGGAAGGCCTGCACATCCGAGGCCTGGTCGCCATACCAGGGACCGAAGGAGGTCAGATCCACGTCCGCTAAATAGAGTATACCCTGGTCCGGGAAGTAAAAACAACTATGTCCCGGGGTATGGCCCGGCGCCGCCAGGACCTGGCAGCGGACCCGGCCGATGCGCAGCTCCGTGTCGCCGGCAAAGGTTTTGACCTGGGGCCGCGGCCGGAAGTGGAACTCCTCCACCAGGGTTTTCTGCCAATACTCCAGGTAGTCCTGGTCTTCCAATCCCATCAGGGCCACTACCCCTTCCATGCCGGCAAAAGCTGCGGCCTCCACGGCCGGCACCCACAAGCGGTCATCCGGGAAGTAGGTGAGGTATTTCTGGTGATCCTCATGGAAGTGGCTCACCAGCACCGCGGTCAGGCGGGGATCCTGGGCCAACCGACGGCATAGAGCCCGATCAGCGCTGGGATCGATGACCGCCAGGTCGCCGTCCTCCACCACCAGGGTGTGACAATAAGGATATTTTCCCTGACGGCGGCCCCGCACCAGCGTTATCGGCCCGAAGGACTCCACTTCCGGAGGCTCTGGTAACCCCGTCCACAGGCTCTCACGTGCCCCGGTCCTGACCGCCATGGCAGATGCTCCGCCGTGGCTACAGGGTCTTGAGGATATCTTTGGCCACGTAGAGGACGCGGTATTTCCCGCGCAGCACTTCCTCCAGCTTCTGGAGCTGGTCAGGGGCCAGGTCCCGGATGCGGATGTAGACGTTACGGCTGCCTTCAGGGGCCATATCAGTGGAACTCAGGATGCTGACCACCCGGCCGCCGTATTCCCTCATGGTGTCGGCCACTTCTTTGATGGAGCCGGGACGGTCCTCCAGGCAGAAGGCGAACTGCACCCCGCCCTTATAGACCCCGGTGATGTTGACGAAAGCCCGGAAGACATCTGATTGGGTGATAACCCCCACCAGCTCGTTGTGGTCATCCATCACCGGCAGTCCCGATACCTTGTGTTCCAGCATCACCACCGCAGCCCGCTCCACGGTCTCGTCAGGATGAATGGTCACCGGGTTCTTGGTCATGATCTCCTTGACCTTGATCTCCGCCAAGAGATAGTAGAGTTCGTGCACATCCAGGGTAGTGGCCTTGGAAGGGGAGGCCTCCTTCAGGTCCCGGTCAGAGACGATCCCCACCAGCGTCCCCCGGGCCATCACCGGCAGCCGGCGGATGCGGTTCTCTTTCATGATATGGAGGGCCTTCATCATGGAGGTATTCTCATCCACCGTGATCACATCGGAGCTCATCCATTCCCGGACTAACATAGCAACCTCCTTGCGACATGGAAAAGGGAAAACCGGCCCTGGTAGCGGTGAGGCCTGCCGCACCAGCCTCCGGCGGGTCAGGTCAACCTAACGGGCGGTTGAAACAGTGTTCGTCGGCGAGGGGGCCAGGGGGGACTGCCCCCTGCCCCTCCCCCAACCCCGACGGCCGCTTTTGGCGGCGCCACAAGTTGTTACACCTCTCCGGCTTGCGGCTCCTCCGCTGCGGCCAAGTCCGCCGGCTGCCGGGCGTGGTCCGCGGCGGTCAACTCCGGTTCCAAATCCCGGCACAGACGCAGGATGTTCTCCTGATGCCGCCACAGGACCAAAGCTGACAGGACGCCCCCCAAGAGCAGATAGATTTTCTGGCTGGCGAACAGGCCCACCATCACCGGCAAGGCCCAGGCGGCAGCTAGAGAGGCCACCGAAGAAATGCGCCAGCGATGGAACACCAGGGCATAGAGAGCCGCCAGGGCGGCTGCCGCCAGGGGGGCAATGACCAGGATGACCCCGAAACTGGTGGCCACCGCTTTGCCGCCGCTGAAGCCCAGATAGATCGGCCAGATATGGCCCACCACGGCGGCCAACCCCACCACTGCCACCGCCGCGGGATGCCACTGCTCCAGGCCAGTCAGGCCGAAGCGGGCCAGGAAGACGGGTACTGCACCTTTCAGGACATCTCCGCAGAGGGTGAAAGCGCCGGCGTTGCGGCCCAACAGGCGGTAGACGTTGGCCGCGCCGATGTTGCCACTGCCGGCCAGCCGGGGGTCCGGTCCGCCCATGAGTTTGGCCACCACCAGACCGAAGGGGATGGAGCCCAACAGGTACGCCGCCGCGGTTAACAGCAAAAACGCTGACATACTAATTCCTTCGCTGAGTTAAGAACTTTTTAGCACACAATTCAGCGGCTGACAATCATTGTTTGGCCCCGACCGCCTGTGCCGCCGCCGGAGAGGACCACCTGGCAGGGTGTTGCTAACGTGTTCGTAGGAGCGGTGGCCCGGGAGCATAGCCCCCTGTCCCCTCCCCCGCAACCGTTTGGCCATTTTTCCGCCGATTTCCCCTTTCCCCGGCCCGGCGCCGTGATATAATCGCACCGTATGTCAATGCCCCTGGAATCGGAGAACTGCTGCGTGCCGTCCCTGCCTTCCCGCCCGCTGGTCCTATGGGCCGTGGTGGTCCTCACCGCCCTGAATCTGTTGGACTATTTTGACCGCTATATCGTCGCGGCGGTCAACACCCTCATCAAACAGGACCTGGGCCTGTCCGATAAGGCCTTCGGCTTTCTGGGCAGTGCCTTTTTTCTGGTCTACCTGGTGTCCGCCCCTGTCTTCGGCTATCTGGGCGACCGCTTCGGCCGGCGCACTTTCATGGTCCTGGGCGCCGCCCTCTGGAGCCTGGCCACCAGCCTGGCCTTCTGGGTGACCTCCTATCCGGCTTTGGTGGTGGCCCGAGGGCTGGTGGGTCTGGGCGAAGCTTCCTTCGGTACCCTGGCGCCTGCATACCTGGCAGATATGCTGCCTCTGGCGCAGCGGGGCCGGGTTCTGGGCATCTTTTATACCACCATCCCGGTGGGTGCGGCCTTGGCTTACTACTTCGGCGGCCTGGTAGGGACAGCCTGGGGCTGGCGGTGGTCCTTCCTGCTGGCCGGCCTGCCGGGCCTCATTCTGGCCTGCCTGGTATACACCTTGCCCAGCCAGTCGAGGCGGCAAAGTCACGCCGCCCATACCCTGGATCGTTCCCGGTTGCAGAGCATTGTCGCCCTGTGCCGCATCCCCACGTTTCTCCGGGTTACCATCGGTTACGGCTTCCTCACCTTTGCCCTGGGCGGCCTGGCCTTCTGGATGCCCCGATTCCTGGAGGTTCACAAAGGCCTGACCCTTAAGGAGGCCAACCTCCTCATGGCAGTGGTGACCACCGTGGCCGGCGGCCTGGGCACCCTGGCCGGTGGTTTCGGCGGTGACTGGCTCTACCGCCGCACCCCCAAAGGCCACCTGCTGGTTTCAGCCCTGGGCGTGGCCTTGGCCCTCCCCTGCGGCGCTCTGACCATCTTCTCCCGCCAGCCTGAGGTCTACCAGCCCAGCCTCTTCCTGGCCGTCTTTCTCCTCTTCCTCAACCCGGGCCTCCTCACCACCCTCATCGTCACGGTGGCCGGACCGGCCCGCCGGGCCACCGCCGTGGCCTTGAACATCATCATCATCCACTTTATCGGCGACTTGCCTTCCCCGTTCCTCATCGGCTGGGTCGCCGATCTGGCCGGCCTGACCTGGGGCGTCTCCCTGGCCCTGGTGGCCCTGGTGGTCAGCGCCGTCATCCTCCTCTCCGGTCTCCCCGGAGTCAGCGTCGATCTGGCCAAAGCAGAGGACCTGACCCAAAGATCAGTCTGAGGTGGGCCTGCCGGTGGCTGCCTCTGGAAGGTAGAGCTGT
>FWPV01008160.1_pt1 | contig 18460 bp, 22 predicted proteins | sample 2228371 | NCBI WGS metagenome assembly FWPV01 (sample SAMEA103939776, study PRJEB20133) | metagenome
TGCACTACCTCTATGATCGCTTTACAAGGTTTTGGAGGGAGAACTTCCCGACCCTTTCAGGGTTGATCTCACCCCATAACTGGGGGGTTACGTCTCTCGTCTAAAGAATTTGACGTTAACCCTCAAACGCTAAACGAAACGGGCTTCTTAGCCATCACCCTAACCAATTCCCTTTCATATTTTCATGGTTCGCGTTTGGCTCCGCGGACCATGGGGAATTAGGGGGTTTTAGGTGGAGCAGAGGTATGACATTTTCTCAAATTCATGAGGAACTGGATCTCTCCGACCGACAACCCGGTCTGCCGAGCAATCTCCAGGTAAGGTTGACCCTGCTCTGCCATTTTCACCGCCCATTCCTCCTGTTCTTTTCTCGGTATTTCCTCGACCATCGGAAGGTTTCTTCTCTCGGCCTCTCCTTTCATGGCACGGAGCATCTCAATTCTAAGATCCAGCTCCGCGATCAATCGGTTGGCAATCTCTTTTCGCTCCTCCAGCATTTTCGACAGCCTCTCGAATAAGATTTCCGATTCTTGAACAGACTGTTTAATCTGATCGAAGGTTTTGTAAGAAGGACTTTTTAAAAGGTTCATCACCCGCTTGAAATAAGCCACCATAATGAGAAGCATCAGAAAGAGGTTTCCAGCTAAAAAGGTGACTCCTAAATCAAGGGAGTCGAGACGGAAGAACTGTGCCATATTGGATACCATGTTTTTCCTCCTTTAGGATCTTTTGCAAATCCTCGTGGGTTAGATCAGGATATCAACAATCTTTCCGGAGGGCGTCTCTTGCTCCGTTTTCGGCTGGGACTCTCCGGAGTCGATCTCGGTCGATTCTTCCTGCGGTTTTCTCTTCCCTTTTTGAGAAGGAAGATCCTGATGAGAAACCTTTCCGCCCGGATCTTTTATGGAATCCAGCGGGAGGAGGCGTCCCAGCTTTGAAAAGGACAGGATCTCTTCTGACATAGGGGACTCATTTCGTTTCAAAGATCTTATTGATCTTCTCCGTAAGGGTCTCGGCTGTGAAGGGCTTGACAATATAATTACTCACCCGATACTTCACCGCCTCGATGACATGCTCTTTCTGTCCTTCAGCGGTCACCATGAGAAAAGGTAAATCCTTCCATTCCTCACTGGTCCGGACAGCCTTGAGCAGTTCCAAGCCTGTCATATTGGGCATGTTCCAATCGGAGATGACAAAGTGAATCTTCTCCCTCCTCAGGACGTCGAGCGCCGCTGAACCATCTTCGGCTTCGTGAATGTTCACATAACCGAGTTGGCGGAGGATATTTTTGATAATCCTCCTCATCGTTGAAAAATCATCCACTACCAAAATGTTCATCTTTAAGTCTGGCATTTCTCTTCTCCTTCAAGTGAATTCTTTCTCTGAAAGGATCATTCCCCCTCCAGATATCGTTTCAATCGAGCCCTCAGCTTGAAGACCCCTTTGGTATGGATCTGGCAGATTCTCGATTCGGTTAATCCAAGCACCTCCCCAATCTCTTTCAGAGTCAGTTCTTCAAAGTAATAAAGAGAGATGACCCTCTTCTCTTTGGGGGAGAGCCCTTCGATGGCTTTCACCAGAAGACCTTTGAGCTCTTTTAATCGATATTGATGGAAAGGATCATTTTCTTCACCTTCGGCAAAGGATTCCAGAAAATCATCGAGGGAAAGATCTGGAAACTTCTTCTGAATCCCCTCCATATCCAGGGGAGAGAGCCCCTGAAAGTCCTTCATCGTTTCATAATACTCCTCCAGGGAGAGTCCCATGGCAGAAGCGATCTCTTCATCCTCCACTGACCTCCCCTGCTCTTTTTCTAATCGGTTGATCGTCCTCTCGATCTGGCTTGCCTTCTGCCGAATGGATCGGGGAACCCAGTCCATGGCACGCAATTCATCAATCATCGCCCCTCGGATACGAAATTCTGCGTAGGTTTTAAACTCGACGTTCTTTGTAGGGTCAAATTTCGTGATCGCATCCATCAGGCCAATGACTCCTGCACTGATCAGATCGTCAAGAGAGATATGGGGAGGAAGCCTCATGGCCAACCGATGGGCGATATATTTGATCAAAGAGATATACCGGAGGATCATCTCCTCCCGGTCATTCACCTGTTGTGTCCGGGTCGGTGAAGGACGTTTTGTAAAAGAATGGGAGGATGGATATAGAGCTCTGGCTTTCACAACATCCCCCTTTCCGGGTACCCCTGATGTTGCGATTGAAGCAGCCGTCTCCAGAAAAACTGGATACCTCCTGTGGCAGCGGAGTGGGCAGGCCTTTCGAAGAGGGTTCTTGCCAGATTCTTAAAGCCCTTGCTCGAAGGGGCTTCTGGAAAGATTTCGAGAACAGGCTTCTGTTGTCTGACCGCCAACGGCAGTTTTTCATCAAAGGGTATAAATCCGAGATAGTCGATCGAAAGACTCCTCAAAAAATGGTCCACCACTTTGCTGATCTTCCTGAAAACCCCCTTTGCCTCCTCTTCACCCGAAACGAAATTGATCAATATCAAAAACTCTTTTTTCCCGCATTGCTTCGATAGGACTTTGATCAAAGCATAGGCATCTGTGAGAGAGGTGGGTTCTGGCGTAGCAATGACAATGGACTCCTGTGCGGCTGTATTGAAATAGAGAACGTTGGAGGAGATGCCTGCTCCTGTATCGATGAGCAGGACATCAATCTCCTCCCCCATGAGATCGACCTCCTCCATCAGGAAGAGTTTCTGGGAATCGTTCAGATCGACCAGACTGGGAACGCCTGAACTGGCTGGAAGGATCTGCATGCCTTCGGGTCCTTCCACTAAGATCTCCGAAAAACGCTTTTCCCGTCCGAAGAGGTGTTCGATCGTGTACCGGGGAGCGAGACCCAACAGAACATCAATATTGGCAAGCCCTAGATCGGCGTCCAGGACCAGTACCTTTTTGCCTAAACGGCGAAGCGCAAGGGCCAGATTGACGACCACATTTGTCTTCCCCACTCCTCCCTTTCCACTGGTGACCGAAATCACCCGCGGGCAATGGAGAGGAAGCGTTTCTCCTTCGCCTTCAGAAATCCGTGAATAAGGTCGAAATGTTCCATTGCTTTGATTCATCAAGGTTCGTAATCCATCCGCCTGATCCATTCCAAATCACCTCATCAGCCTGCCCCCCAGCTCACCTGCAGGGGATAAGAGAGCATGTCTTCTAAAATCCCAGGGGAGAGGATGCCCCATGGGAAATGCCCTGTTTGTAAACATCTAAGATGTTCTTCCCGGGCACCCTTCTCAATTCCAAGAAATGGCACTCACTACCATATTTGCCACCCTCAATGGAGTGGCCTGTTCAATATCTTCTGGAACGCTCTGTCCATTGGTAAGATAGGAAAGGGGTCTTTTATATCTCACCAGCTGGTTGAAGAGCGGAATATACTGGGTCGTCTCATCGATCTTGGTAAAGAGATAACTGGTGATGGGGATGAGACGAAATCGATTTACAATCCCTTCGAGATCACTGTCCTTGGTCGTCGCGCTCAGAAGGAGATGATTCTCTATTTTCGGGTGAACCGTTATAAAATCTTTCAAATCCTCCATCGATTTTGGAAGTTGAGGATTTCTTCCTGCTGTATCGATGAGAAGCAAATCCTGCCTCCGGTTTCTTTCAATGATTTGCTTGAGCTCCTCGGGATGGAAAGCCACCTCCAGAGGCAATCGCAGGATGTGGGCATACTGTCTCAACTGATCCACCGCTCCGATACGATAGGTGTCGGTCGTGATGAGAGTGATTCGGTCGGTTATTTTTAAACGGAATTGGGCAGCTAACTTCACAAGGGTGGTCGTTTTACCGATACCTGTGGGACCGACAAAGGACCAGATTCGGGGACCATTGAAGGTGGGTGGAACCACCTCCACACTCTCCCTTAACTTCCATCTGAGGAGCCCCCTGTAAGTCTCTATGATTTGATTCTCGGAAGGCTCTTGAGGAAGGGTTTGAAGGGCTTCAGCCACCTCCTGGACAAATTGAGGATGAAGTCCGGCCATCAACATTTTCTCAATGAAGCGGTCTCTTTCTGAGCCTTTCGAGACTCTCTTGACTCCATTCCCGATAGGATCCGGGGAGGAAGGCCAACCGGAGCATCCTGAGAGAGAGGATCGGTCAATGGCCGCAACGACTTCCACCATAGCAGAACCGTAGGATGGAGTCCCTGAAGGTCCGCATCGAATCTTCTTGGTGGAGAGGATGATGGCTTCCTCTCCCATCTCCTGTTTCACCTTTTTGATGGCTTCCTGGATGTCTCTGGCGACATACTGTTTGATCTGCATGGTCCATACTCCTCAAGCGGTTTGTTCAACTTCTCGTTCCATCTTGTCCTACCCGTCGATCCCTGATCCTCTCCCCTTTCTCCCCTTAAGTGGTCATGGTCACCGTTCCCACGGATTGGATCTTCGTCTGAGGAGGCAATTCGCTGTGGGACAGAACGGCAACCTGGGGAAGAATCCGTTCCAGGAATCGCTTCAGATGCCTTCTCAGAACAGGAGAACAGAGGAGGACAGGTTGATAGTTAAGCTGGTTGATCCGATCCAGAACGTGATGAAGGTTCATCGCCAGCCTTTGAACCAGGTGCGGCTCCAGAGAAAGGGTGGCTCCGTATTCCCCCTTTTGAACTCGCTCTCTCAGCATATCCTCGGTCGATTGATCGAAGGTGATCAAGGGAAGCACCCCTTCGGGTGTCTCATACTGCTTGACAATCGACCGGGCCAATCTCTGGCGAACATATTCAGTTAACAGGTCAGGATCTTTGGTGAGGGGGGCGTAGTCCGCCAGGGTTTCCACAATGGTCAACAGGTCGCGGATGGAGACCCGTTCTTTCAAAAGATTCTGAAGGACCTTCTGGATGGCTCCTAAAGAGAGAAGCTGAGGTGTCAGTTCTTCTACAGCCTTTGGGTACTGCTGGGCTAAGCGATCCAGCAATTTCTGGACATCCTGCCTCCCTAAAAGTTCATCCGCGTGGGATCTCAGAATTTCGGTCAGATGGGTGGTGATGATGGTGGAAATATCGACAACCGTATATCCAGCGAATTGAGCCTCATCTTTTCTCTTTTCCGAAACCCATAAGGCAGGGAGCCCGAAGACCGGTTCTTTCGTGGAAATGCCATCAATGGTTCGTTTCACCTCTCCAGCACTGAGGGCCATCACATAACCCGGCATCATCTCCCCGCGAGCCACCTCATTGCCTTTAATCAAAACTCGATACTCCCCGGGTTTCAGCTGCAGGTTATCTCTGACCCGCAGAGGAGGGACGATCATGCCCATTTCTGTGGCAAATTGACGCCGCACCGACCGGATCCTCTCCAGGAGGTCACCATTCTGCTCTTCATCCACAATCGGGATCAATCCATACCCCACTTCCAGTTCCAGACGATCCAGGCTTAAAAAGGATTCGACCTGTTCCGGTGAACTGGGAAGAACCATCTTCTGGGCCTCTTCGAGTTGTTTCCTTTCCACCTTTTTCTGTTCTCTGTAGATGGAATAACTTAAGAGTCCGATGAGAAGAGACAGACAGAGAAAAGGAAGGTGAGGCAGCCCTGGAATCAATCCGAGAAAAAAGAGGATTCCTGCTGAAAGGCTGATGGCTTGAGGTTGAAGTCGGAACTGGTTTCCCAGTTCCTTTCCCATGTTATGCTCAGAGGCGGCACGGCTGACGATGATACCTGCTGCGGTGGAAATCATGAGCGCAGGGATCTGGGAAACCAGACCATCTCCTATGGTCAAGATAGTGAAGGTCTGGGCAGCCTTGAGAAACGCCATCTGATGTTGCAGGACGCCGACCACAAATCCTCCAACGATATTGATCAGGATGATGAGAAGACCGGCAATCGCTTCTCCCCTGACGAATTTGCTGGCTCCATCCATCGCCCCATAGAAATCGGCCTCTCTGGAAATCAGCGCCCTTCTTCTTCTGGCTTCCTTCTCGTCAATCAGGCCAGCGTTGAGATCCGCATCGATGCTCATCTGCTTTCCGGGCATGGCATCGAGGGTGAACCGGGCAGCCACTTCGGCAATGCGACCGCTCCCTTTGGTGATCACAATAAAATTGATGATGACCAGGATGATAAAGATGATAAACCCCACGAAATAATTTCCCCCGATCACGAACTGGCCGAAGGACTTGATCACGTGCCCGGCTGCCGCCGTTCCCTCATGGCCTTGGAGGAGGATGAGACGGGTGGTGGCAATATTGAGAGAAAGTCTGAAGAGGGTCGTCATCAGGAGAAGAGAGGGGAAGGTGGAAAATTCGAGAGGGGTCTTAATGTAAAGGGACGTTAAGAGGATCATGACCGAAAAGGTAATGCTCACAGAGAGAAGGAGGTCAAGCAGAAGGGCTGGAAGGGGCAGGATCATCACCAGTAGAATAGAGACCACCCCGGCGGCTAAATAGAGATCTGCCGGATAAATCTTCCGGGCATGAACAGGGAGGGTAAGGGAGGAAGAAGCCTTCTCACTCATCTCGTTAGATTCTCCTCTTCTTCATCTGATAGACATAGGCTAAAATGTCTGCCACAGCCTGGTAGAATTGGGATGGAATCATCTGCCCAATCTCCACGGTTTTATAAAGCAGTTGGGCTAAAGGTCGATTCTCGACCACAGGGATGCCATGGCTTCGAGCCATTTCAATGATCTTCTCCGCAATCAAAGCCGATCCTTTCGCAACCACTTTGGGGGCCTCCATCTGATGCATCTGGTAAGAAAGGGCAATGGCCAGATGGGTGGGGTTGGTAATAATGACATCTGCTTTCGGGACTTCTGCCATCATTCGTCTTCTTGCCATCTGCCGCTGGAGGCTACGGATCCTCGATTTAGCAATCGGATCGCCCTCGGTCTGTTTAAACTCCTCCTTCACTTCCTGCTTGGTCATCCGGAGGTTCCTCTCGTAGTTCCACCGCTGAAAGAGGTAATCCAATCCGGCGAGAAGGGCCATGAACACCCCTGTTCGAAGCAGGAGGCTCCATGCGATAGAACGAAAGGAGGTCAGGAGGGTCTCCGGTCCCTGATCGGATAAAAGGAGGAGTCTGGATAATTCCTGCTTGACCGTGACATAGGCCACCCAGCCGATGATCAGAAATTTAAAGAGAGATTTAAGCAACTCTGCCAGGGACTGTCTGGAGATGAGACGTTTCAACCCTTGAAGGACATTCAACCTTGACCAGTCCCACCGCAATGCCTCTGGGGCGATCAATGTCCCGCTCTGAACATAATGGCTGCCGACCGATAGCACCACCATGCTGAGGAGAATGGGTGAAAGGATCCATAGAAAGGATTCAACCAGTTCGAGGTGAAGCCCCTGAACCGTCTCAAGGGAGAAAGATCTTATTTTGAGTTGTTGAAAAGATCGAGTCATCAGCACAGCAAGGTGTCGATAGAAATAAGATCCAAACAGAAAGAGAATCGAAGCCCCTCCCATCAGGATGAGGACGGATGGGATTTCACGACTTTTGGCGAACTGACCTTTTCTTTTCGCCTCTTCCCTTTTTTTCGGCGTGGCTTGTTCGGTTCGTTCTGAAAAAGACTCCTCTGCCATCGTTACCTTCTCATCAAGGGCAAGAGGGTCGTCACCAACCCCCTGCCCGACTCATTCAGGAGATATTGAAGCCTGGGCCAGAACAGATCGAAGGAGAGTCCTATAAAGACCAGACCCAGACCGATCGTTAAAGGAAAACTGTTCATGAGGAGGTTCACCTGGGGAATGGTCCTGGCAATCACCCCCAGGGCGATCTTGATCAGCATCAAGATCGCCAAAAGGGGAGCAACCATCTGAAGAGCAAGGGCAAACATCCTTCCAGACAGGCGAATAAAGAAGGTCAGGAGATCTTCCCGGACTTGAAACGCTCCCGGCCCAAGGAAATGAAAACTCTGCACCAGGGCATTGAAGAACCAGTGATGTCCATCCACCGTGAGGAAAAGGAGGACACCGATCAGGTAATAAAATTCGGTCACCACAGTCGATTCACTGCCGGATTGGGGATCCATGACCCTTGCCATACCAAACCCCATTTCAAAACCGGCCAGTTCTCCTGCCAGTTGAAGACCAGCAAAGATGAAGCGAACTGAAAAGCCAAGAAGAAATCCGATCAGCAACTCAAAGAGGCAAAGGAGACCGTAACCGAAGGGTTCTGATGGGAAGGCTTCCTGCTCCATCTTGACCACGGGGAGGAGGACCAGGCTGAGAACCAGTGTGAATCCGGCTTTCATCCTGTTTGGAATATTCTTTGAAAAAAACAGGGGCATCATAAAGATGACCGGAGCAACCCTCATCGCAATAAGCAGCCACTTCTGAAAGTGAAAAATGGTCCAGCTGGAAAAATCGTCAATCATGAAAACAGGTTCCTCTCATCTTCCAAAATGAGGGAGTTGTAAAAATAATTGCTCTGCAAAATAGACGATCTTCTGGAGCATCCAGGGCGCCAGAAAGAGAAGGGTGAAAAGGACAGCGACGATCTTCGGAACAAAGGTCAGAGTAATCTCATGCATCTGGGTGACGGCCTGGAAAAGACTGATGAGAAAGCCGACCACCAAGCCGACCCCCATGATCGGTAGGGCGAGGTAGAGGGTCACCTCGATCGCCTCCTTTGCCAGTCTTACTGCCATTTCAGGGTTCATCGTTTTTTCTCCTCCTCACCAACGGCCGCGGAGCCACCCGCAAACCACGAACATTGAACGGTGCATCGGTCAGGGCGACGGTTACGAAGCTCGCTTCGTTTAGCGATTAAGGGTTACGTCAAATGCTTCAGACGTGAAACGTTACCGAATGACGATACGGGCATCCTTACCGTGACCGTGTGGCATTACCTATTTTCCGCCTAATAAAAACTCTTCACCAGAGACCCCACGATGAGATGCCACCCATCGACCAGAACGAAGAGGAGGACTTTAAACGGCAAGGAGATCATCACCGGAGGAAGCATCATCATTCCCATCGATAGCAGAATGCTTGAGACCACCATATCGATGACCAGAAAGGGAATAAATAGAACAAATCCCATCTGGAAAGCCGTTTTGAGCTCACTGATCATGAAGGATGGGAGCAGCACCGTGGTTGGAATTTCCTCCATACTCTTCGGTTTGGGCATCTTTGATAGACCGATAAAAAGAGCAAGATCTTTTTCTCGGGTCTGTTTGAACATAAACGCTCGAAGGGGTTTGATCGCTTCTTCAAAGGCTTTCTCCTGGGAGAGCTTCTTCTCCATATAGGGATCGTAGGCGTTCACCTTGATCGACTGCCAGACCGGAGACATGATGAAGAAGGTGAGAAAGAGGGACAATCCGATCAGGACTTGATTGGGAGGCATCTGGTGGATCCCTAAGGCGTGTCGGAGAAAGGAGAAGACGATCACCAATCGCGTAAAGGAAGTCATCATAATCAAGATGGCTGGAGCGAGGGTCAGGATCGTCAGAAGAAAGAGGATTTGAAGGGTAATCGAAACCTCCCCTGGATGTTTTGCATCCTCGACACCGATCTTGACTGCAGGAATGGCAAAAGGTCTGGATTGGGCAAATCCATCTGTCGCCCAGAGGACAAAGAAGAAGATCCCGAAAATCCCTAAAAGGACAAAAAGGCGAAGGAGGCGAATATTATTTTGCATACATCCTCCTCCACCATCCACCTTTGGCCGTCTTCGGTTTGGTGAAAATGGGTTGGAATGAATGGAGCAGAGAAAAACCTTCTAATTTGAGGGGGCTTGGGGGCTGGCTCGAAATCTTTTCGATAAACTCTCTGTTCTCAATCTTCGCAAGTAAGGAGATCTGGGTCTCTGAAATCCCGAGAGCAAGCACTTCTCCACCAATCTCCACCAGAGAGATCGTCTTTTGAGGAGCAAGGCTCTGACTGGCAAGCACCCGAATCACGGAGTCCGTTGATGGCCTCCCCACCCCCCTTCGAACCTTCAACAGCTTCGACAGGTAAAAGAGGGTCACAAGGACCATCCCCAAAACCAGAATCATCTTCACAATCGGCCAGGTCATCTCCATCAGGCCCCCAGCTGTTTCACCCTCTCGACAGGGCTGATAATGTCGGTTAATCTTACGCCGAACTTTTCATTCACCACGACCACTTCTCCTCGAGCAACCAATTTCTGATTGACCAGAATCTCCAGGGGCTCCCCTGCCAGTTTAGAAAGTTCGATGACGGATCCCTGACCCAGCTGAAGCAGTTCGCTGATCAATATTTTGGTTCGACCCAGTTCGACCGAAACATCGAGGGGAATATCGAGGATGAAGTCGAGATTTCCATTACCTTTCCCCTGGGAAAGGACTTCTGCCCCAACCTCCTTTTTCTCCTCGCCTGCCTGAGTATCTAATCGTTCCTTATCCATCCATTCCCTCCTTGCTTTCCTTAAACCAGCTTGGTCCTGCCTTCGATTTGAATCGCTTTGTTGCCTCTGCAGATCCCGGGTTTCCCAATGAATTTAGGGACCCCTTCGACCTGGACCACTAAGGGGTCGGCAACGTCCTGATCCAGAGTAATCACATCCCCTTGTTTCCAATCCAGAAGGTCCTGAACCATGACCTTCGCTCTTCCCAATTCCACCTTGACTTCGACTTCAGCTCCCTGCAATCGCTCCAGAAATCGGGTGACCCAGGTCTGATCCACCTCTAACTGTTCACTTTGGAATCCAGAATAGAGCTTGTTCTTAATGGGTTCAATCATCGCATATGGGATGCAAAAGAATATCATCCCGATAAACTGCTCCAGTTCCACTCCAAAAGAGATGTGGATGACGAGATCACTGGGAGGAACAATTCCCACGAATTGTGGATTGATCTCGCTCCGGACATGCTGAAAAGAGATGGGATGGACCACATTCCATGCCCTCTCCATTTCTGAAAAGATCATGGAGACCACCTTTTGGATCAATCTTGACTCAATGGCTGTAAAATCCCTGCCCTCCACTCGGTAAGCCGTTTTTCCAGAACCACCAAAAAAGATATCCAGGAGAGTAAAAACGAGCTTTGCCTCTAAAGCAAGAATCGCATATCCTCGAAGCGGTTCCATCCGAAAGATATGGAGACTGCTCGGGACAGGGAGGGTTTTGATAAATTCGCCGAATTTCCTCATTTCAACGCCCCTGGATCCGACGTCCATCGTTTTTCGCAAAGCACCCGAGAGGCTGTTCCGGAAAAGTCTGCAGAAATGATCATTGACGATCTCTAAAGTGGGCATCCGACCACGGATGATCCGATCCTGATTGGTAAAGTCATACTGCCGGACGCCAGACCGATCTAAAGGTTCCGTCGTCGTGCTGACCTCTCCACTTTCCATTCCTTTTAAAAGGGCATCGATCTCTTCTTGTGAAAGAATCTTGTCCACAGCCATCATTGCACCACGAATTCTGTGAAATAGACCGCCTTCACCTTCACGGTCTCAAAGAGCTGGTTTGCTTTCTGGGTGATCTCTTCCTTCAACTGGATCTTTCCTTCCGATTCGATGATATCCGCATAGGTTTTGCTGGTCAGGATAGTCAGAATGGCATCCTTCAATTGAGGGAGGCGTTTGTCAAACTCTTCACTCGGTTTTGACTGCTCACTCTCCAGATCGATCTTAATCTTCAAATATCTCGGAAACTCTGTATCAGCCAGGTTGACGATCATCGAATCAAGATTGTAGAGATGCCCTGGCGGTGTCGGCTTGGACGTCTTTTCCGCCTTTAGCTCTCCTCCTTTGTTAAAGGGATTGATTCCTGGGGGAAGAAGTGAGGGAGCAAAGAAAAAAACAGAACCCACAGCCAGTAGCAGAATGAAAAGTCCCCCCATCAGGATAATGAAGCCTTTTTTCCCCTTCTTCCCTTTTGGCAGCTCGGCCTCCGCGCTTTGGGGTTCTTTGGTCACAGTTGCCTTTTGATCTGCCATCTTCCGATCCCGCGATTGAGTTTTAAAAAGAGGAAAAGCAACGTATGTGCCAAAAGAAAGGAATTTGTAAAAGTGGGTTAATGGTATGAGAAAATTGAAATTTTTTAACTTCGGGGAAAAATCAAGACAATCACGACCGTCAATAATCAGGTCCTTTGTCAATGGTTTGACAGGGGGTAAGTCGTAGTTCAACGCTCCGAGTTCGGAAGTCCGGAGTGTTCAATGCATCTCATTTCAACTCCGAACCCCAAACTCAACACTCCGAACTATTATCGGATATTGATTAACTGAGCCAGCATCTCATCCGTGGTCGTAATCACCTTTGTATTCGCCTGATAACCCCTCTGGATGATAATCATCTTGATAAATTCAGCCGCCATGTCCACATTGGACTCTTCTAACATGGAAGAAGAGATCGTGCCCATTCCACCCACTCCGGGTCGATTTAAGAGGGGATCTCCAGAGGTGGTGGTCGCCTGAAAGAGATTGGCTCCCTTTCGGCTAAGGCCATTCAGGTTGGGGAAATCGGCAAGGGCAAGACAGGCAATCTTGCGCCTCGTTCCATTCGTGTAACTGGCAACAATGTTCCCCTGGTCATCAATACTCACCCCCGAAACCGTTCCCGCTGCATAGCCATCATGCGTCAGAACCTGGATCGCCGAGGGAGAACCATACTGAGAGGTTCCTGTAAAATCGATGGTGGTGGCAGGAGGGGTCAGCCCGTTGGCAAAGGTGACCGATCCGGTATAAAAATTGACGGGCATCCCTGTGGTCAATCTTCCCAAGGAATCGAAGGTAATGGTTCCCGAACCATACTGTGAAAGAGTGCCCGACGTTCCTCCCTGGACATCGGCTCCATCGATGACGGCATTCCACCCCCATTCCTGATCATCCGTTTTGGTGAAATAGACCCGGATCTGATGGGATTGTCCCAGAGAGTCATAAATGTTGAGAGCCGTTGAGAAGTGAGAGGTGGCCGAGGGGTCGTTGATGTCCCAGACGAGGGAAGATTGGGAGGCATCTAAGTTCAAGACCATTCTCACCTCGCTGGAGACCCGTGGAGGAATCATGCTGTTAAGATTGATCTGAATGTCTGAAAGGGATTCGATCAAAGTCGTTCCCGTGCTGTCATAGAGATAGCCCTGAACCTGATATCCCTGAGGATTGACGTAATATCCTCTGTTATCGATTTGAAAGTGGCCTGCTCGAGTATAAAACATCTCTTCTGTCAATGGATCCTGAACGATAAAAAAACCTCTCCCGTTGACCGCCACATCAGTGGCCACATCAGTGGTCATCAGTGAGCCCTGGATGAAATTGGCATCCACACTCGACACCTTCACCCCCGCACCGGTCTGATTGCCGCCAGACACTCCGGAGAGAGAGACGCCAAGCACATCCTCAAAATGGACAGAGCTGTTCTTAAAACCGGTGGTGTGAAGATTGGAGATATTATCTCCAATCACCCGCATGGCAGAGGCATGCGTGTCAAGACCAGAAAGACCTGAATAAAAAGATGATGTGATCGACATGGGAATCCTCCTTTCTTAAATTAAGAAGTTGGGCTCAGGATGGCTTTTACATCCTGCAGGGTCACTCTTTCGGAACCCAGATGGAGATAAATAATGCCCTGGTCGAAATCGATTCCGGTGATGGTATCGATGATGGAATGATCGACAGGGATGGGCTGTCCTTTTTCGTCACTGGCGATGACCTGGAAATGATATCTCCCGTCCGGCTGTTTGGTGCCTGTATTCGATTTCCCATCCCAGATCACTTTCTGCCTGCTGGCATCCTTCACCCCCTCTTCGAGAGTGCGAACCAATTGTCCTCTGTCATCGTAAATCTGAATCTTGACTTTACCGGGCCTGGACAATTGATAATAACCTTCAGATGCCTTGCCGCTATGGAGAGAAAGAGATTGGCTTTGAACCTCTGCCCTCTTCCCGATCAATCCCGTCGCCTGCAAGCCATTCATAGAGGCCTGGTAGGCGCCCATGGATTCAAGAGATCTCTGGATCCGATTTAAACTGTCCAGACTGTTAAACTGAGCGATCTGAGAGGCCATCTGATAATGATCAAGCGGATTAAAGGGGTCCTGATGCTTCAATTGCGTGATAAAAAGATTTAAAAAGTCTTCCTGATTAAGGCTCGTCTTCCTTTTGGGAAGCGAGGTTGCCACATCAGGAGAAGTGGTGGTGGGGGATAGGGATGCAATGGTCATGGTTTCACCTCCAGATGTTTATACGATACGGTCAACATAATGGCTTGATCCTCTCCATGAACTCCCTTCGTCGAAGGGAGGCTCAGAAGATTCAAATTCATGAAATCCTCTTCCGTTCTGGAAACCATTTCTCTCCCTCTCATCAATAAAAGAAAAATCTCTCCTGTCCCAGGGAAGATTGGTCTCCTGCTGGACAAAAACATCGAACTTTTCCAGTTTAAATCCATCTCCTTCCAGAACGCGACGAAGTTCCCCCTGGTAGGTTTCAAGCAACTCTTTGGTAAGGGAGTTCTCAGTCCAGACAGTGGTTTTCAATACTTCTTGTTCTTTGGTTACCTTAATATAGAGCGTCCCCAACTGAGGCGGATCTAACCTCATCCGGATTCTTTCTTCCCCATTCTGAATGGACTGCAACAGAACCTTACCCACCTGCTGATCCATATCAAAGGACCTGACCTGAAGGGAAGAATGAGGCGGGACCTTTAACCCTCCATCGGACAGAGTGGTTTCTGTTTTGATGATCGTTCCCATCTCACTCCGGGCAGAATGGAATTCGGACGAATGAGGAAGACCCTTTGTGAACATCCTCTCCGGCTCACCACGATCAGGACGATGGCTTGTATCTGTAGTCCTTTCGGGCGGATTGAATTCGAACTGAAATATACGGTTCGCCTCCTCTTTGGTGAACGGGGTGTTTGTAAAATTTTGGGGAGATGATGGACACTTCCCCTCACCTATCTCCCTGCGGCTTTCAAAGGAAAACTTCGTGTATCCCTTCTCGCCCAAAATGGGGTAAACAGGCTCTTTGGTGGGGATATCCTTTGGGGTGACAACCGGGGTGACAATAAGTTGTTCAATCTCAAAATCCCCTTCTTTCAAAAGGGTCGAAGTGGAGGAGGTCCCCTTCGGTCCGTCTTGAGAAGCCGGGGGATGGGTGAATTGACCATCAGGCTCCTGAAAGGCAACAGGCTCTTGATGGGGAAGATGATGAAAGTGGAATCGGGGTGTGGCAGGAGGTGCCGATAGAGGATGCTCCACCCCCTCTGAAAGAACTGGAATAAAAGGTTCTTTTCTATCATCAACTCGATCGGAACCAAAGTTGGGCTCTTTCTGAATGGCTTCATTCAAATCGTTCGGGGCAAGGGCTGGAACTGGCTTGGTCAGATGACTTTCTGCTGGGGGTTGAAAAGAAGGAAGTGGCTCTTCATATTCTGAATGAATAGGAAGAAAGAATGGATGGATAGCCGTTGCCGGAGCAAATGAATTAAATGGATCTAAGAGGCAAGGTTCCTCATCATCTGACAGGGAAGCCAACGCCCCTTTTGATCCATCATCCTTTAAAGCCGATGGATGCATGAGGATCGGATGGAATACCTCTAAAAAACCATCAGAAAATTGATTAAAAGGATTGGCATTCACCATTCCTGGTATAAGTAAATGGAATATAGACTGAAGCTCCATCATTTGCCATGAGACAAAGCAATGGATGTGCCAAATCAAGCTGAACGAAACAATCTTTCAATCTTCTTTGATTTCCGATGGTTGCCTCTATGTGCCATTTTTAAAAAAAACTTCTGTCAGAGGCCTGCGGCAATAATTTCCCACTCCCCGAGAAGCACAAGAAAAAATTTCTTCCTTGGGAATAATGGCTTTTTCAAGGAGCAAGATGACCCAAAATTTTTTACGGTAATGCTTTCGATACTCATTCTGAACCGGCCAATCAGTCTGATCGGGTTGCCCCGAAATCCCTTTCCACTTTCATTTTCTCAATTCATCAGCAATCAAGGCGCTCACCTTCTCTCCCGAAAGGAGCATTCCCCCAAAGACAGGACCCATGCGATAAGACCCAAAAGTGGCATTCGCTGCCATACCGGTCACATAAAGCCCCGGAAAGACCTGCCTGGTATTGGCCAGTGTATCCCTTTCAGCCGCATCCGCCCATAAAGACCTCTCTCCCATGATCTTCCCTGTCTCTGTAAATAGTTTCACATCATTTTTCCTTTGCAATATGGCTACCACCTCCGTAGCATGACCGGTTGCATCCACAACACACTTCGACTCAATCGTCAAAGGATCCACATGCAACTGGGCCATCTCCACAGCGGTCCAGTTGAGAACGAGTCCACAGACCCGACTCTCGCGAAGGATCAAATCCTCAACGCTAAGCAGATTAAAGATTGTTGCCCCCTGCTGGATCGCCTTCGAACAGATTGTTGAGATGGCTTCGATAGAATCAGCAGTATAGTACCCTTTGGCATAAGGGTGTGAGCGAATACCAAATTCGTCAAGGACCCGCTTCCCTTCCTCCTGAACCACAATCTCGTTAAACATCATCCCCCCACCCCACATCCCACCACCAATCGAAAGCTTCCTTTCAAACAGTGTGACTTTGAAACCCATACTGACAAGGTAATAAGCACAGACCAAACCAGATGGTCCTCCACCCACAATCGCCACATCTACAGAAAGGTTCTCTTTCAATTTCCTGAAATACCGATCGATAATCGCCTCTGTGATAATCCTCTCATCCAGTACCATATGACCTCCAAGAATATTGATTTGGACAAAATAAAAAGCCGTAATTCCAATGAAGGTATTACGGCTTCTCATTTTTTTTCCCGCTTCCCTACGTTGGAATTACCCAAACAGGTTCAAGGGGTCTCCCTGCATCTTCGACTCAGCAGGGACTCTCAGCCGATATCAGCTCCCCCAGCTTTCGATTTGAATCAATTATAACAGAAAAAGAGGACTAAGTAAAATCGCCGCATTGAATCAGGTCGTGTACAATCTTTGTGTCAGGGGAATATTGAGGTATGGACAGAGCAGAGAAAACGGATTGTAGGGCAAATGCTGAGGTCTTTTTTGATGGATGAAACCTCTACACTTTTGGACCCCCAAAAATGTCTTGACTGGAGAGTCGCAGTACATTACCCAGCACCTGAAATCCTAAAACAAGCTGAGGATGATAGGGATGGGAAATTTCAAATATCTTCAGTTAGGTATGCCTTGTTCACATATAAATCCATGTTTCAATCTCTTTGATCCTTCCGACTTTGCATTTCGGACAGGGCTTGCCAATCAGTTCATGAGTGGTCTTCGTGTTTGTCGAACCGCACCGGGGGCATAAGCGCTCATCCCAATTAACATCCATGCTGAATTGCTCCAGGCAATCCAGGCAGAGGGTGTCAGAGTTAAAGCCCGTCCTGGCTCTGTAAATCTCTATCGGAGGATCCTTTCCAAGTATCTCTTCCACTACTCTCTTCTCTCCTGGATGAGGGGGGATAATCCGGTTCCCCCGGTCATCCATAACATAAAACCGCCCACCCCACCCCCGTGGCAGAGAAAAACCACACCTCCTGCATTCAAATAGCCTTATTTGAGGCATCTATTTTTTACTCCGGTGTAAGTGACCACCCTTTCTTTTTTCATGAATGCTTACCACTTTTTTGGTGAGTTCGCTTAAAAACAACTCGATGGTCTTATCCTTCTCAGAGATGGCCCGGAAGTCCTCTTCATAACCCACATCCGATAAAGGCCTCCCAAAGGGTTTCTTCAGAACGAGGATGGCTTTGGCAAGATCTTTCAGGCTGACAATATCCGCACCGATTCTAAGTTCAAGGATCTTCATTGCGCTTTGGGATTGAACAAATCTCCATTTCATCACTGTAAAATAGAGATCTGCAGTCGCCCTGAGCAATTTCTCCTCCCGGGCTTGGGGTCGGTAGTATTTGAACACCCTGTATATTTTGAACAAATTCGTGATCTTTTCTGCATCACTCATTCTAAAATATCTGTAGTGATCATAATATTCCCTGACGAATCTCTTTGCCTGATCGACTATATCACCCAGGATGATAAGGATGATTACAGGCCAAAACAGCACTATTACCAATAAATAGAGTAAGGCCCATCTCATGAATTCGAATGCAGTCATGGGTTTCTCGGTATCGGAATGCTGGAAAAGAATGCTCTCACGGACCAGTAAGATGGATGCCATGAAACCCACCACTATGTATCCGATAATCATTTTTAAGATGAACGATTTTAGGGTGATCACTCCGTCATCCCTGCAAAAAACAGTGATCTCCGAAACGGCTCATAGAAACCACATCTGGGTTAAGGTGTTCAGCAAGGAGGCCATGACGATCGGGGTGTTCTTTTCGAAGTCGGGGCTCTGGGTATCATCGGGCAGGTCAGTCACCCCTCTCAGGATGAGACATTTTACCCTGTTTAACTCGCACACCTTTGCAATGGCCCCTGATTCCCAATCTGCCCCAAGGATCAGAACATCTTCCTTTTGAAGTCTTTCCCTCCATTCTGCGTTCAAGTCCTGATCAGCGCTGGCGATGGTTCCTTTGTGGAT
>FWPV01008161.1_pt1 | contig 18458 bp, 17 predicted proteins | sample 2228371 | NCBI WGS metagenome assembly FWPV01 (sample SAMEA103939776, study PRJEB20133) | metagenome
GGTCTTTTCTTTGGGAATGCTGGCCTTCTTGCTGGGGTCCCGCTGGCTGCCGGTGATCACCGCCGGGAAAGGAGAAGAGACTCATGTCTAAGGAACAGCAGAAAGGAGTCCTGGAGGTCCTGGACACCAAGATGAACCGCCGGCAGTTTGTCAAGTGCTCTGCCTTCCTGGGAGGCTCCTTGGCCGCCGCCACCTATCTGGGCCGCTTCGCCCAGGCCGCGGTGGGGCAGGATTGGCGCATCCTGGATATCGGCGACGCCTATGTGCACCACCTGCCGGAGAACCAAATCTACTCCGTCTGCCAGCAGTGCAACACCAACTGCGGCATCAAGGTGAAGCTCGTGGACGGGCTGGTGGCCAAGATCGACGGCAATCCCTACAGCCCCTGGACCATGACGCCGCATATCCCGTATAAAACCCCCATCGCCGAGGCCGCCACCATTGAAGGCTCTCTATGCCCCAAGGGGCAGGCGGGCATCCAGGCCCTCTATGACCCGTACCGCCTGGTGAAGGTGCTGAAGCGGGCCGGCAAACGGGGGGAGAACAAGTGGCAGACCATCCCCTTCGACCAGGCCATCACTGAGATCGTCAACGGCGGCAATCTCTTCGGCGAAGGCCACGTGGAGGGCTTGAAGGACATCTGCCTGCTGAAAGACCCCAAAATCGCCAAGGAACTGGCCGAAGACGCAGAGCAGGTGGCGGCCCAAAAGACGGATCTGGCCGCCTTCAAGGAAAAACATAAAGACAATTTAAAGTATCTCATTGACCCGGACCATCCTGATCTGGGCCCCAAGAACAATCAATTCTGCTTCAATTGGGGACGCTTGAAGGCGGGCCGGGCGGAGCTGTTAAAGCGCCTGGTGGCCGCCCTGGGGTCAGTGAACGCCCACGGCCACACCACGGTCTGCCAGGGGTCGCTGTATTTTACCTGCAAGGCCATGAGCGACCAGTTCGTGGAAGGGAAATTCACCGGCGGCAGCAAGTTCTACTGGCAGGCGGACACCGGCAATGCCGCCTTCATCCTCTTTGTGGGGGCCAATCCCTATGAGGCCAACTATGGGCCGCCGCTCAGGGCTCAGAAGGTGACGGAGAACATTGTGGACGGCACCATGCGCATTGCGGTGGTGGACCCCCGCTGCTCCAAGACCGCGGCCCGGGCCTGGAAGTGGCTGCCCATCAGGTCGAACGGGGTGGGGGCCTTGGGCATGGGCCTGATGCAGTGGATCATTGAAAACCGGCGTTACGATGCCCGCTATCTGGCCAACGCCAATAAGGCGGCGGCCAAGGCCGACAACGAGCCCACCTGGACCCAGGCCGCCTGGCTGGTGAAGCTCAATCCGGACGGCACTCCCGGGGTCTTCCTAAGAGGCTCGGATATCGGCCTGCCCAAGGAGAAGCGGCCCAAAAAAGAAGGGGGCGAATGGGAGTTCGATGCCTTTGTGGTTCTCAAAGACGGCCAGCCGGTGCCCTTTGACCCCAACAGCGAAAGCGCGGCCGTGGAAGGGGATCTGCTGGTGGACGCCGAGGTCAAAGGCCACAAGGTCAAGAGCGTGCTGCAAATCTACCAGGAGGCCGCCGGCGCCAAAAAGCTGGCCGACTGGGCGCAACTGGCCGGGGTCCAGGAGGGGGAGATTATTGACTTGGCCCGGGAGCTCACCAATCACGGCAAACGGGCGGTGGTGGACATTCACCGGGGTGTTTCCCAGCACACCTCGGGGTTCTATAACGTCCTCATCCACATGACCCTGAACGTGCTTTTGGGGAACCACGACTGGCAGGGGGGCCTGGCCAAGGCCACCACTTACAACATCGAAGGGGACCGAGAAGGCAAACCCTTTGACCTGAAAAAGCATCCCGGCAAAATCAAGACCTGGGGCGTGGACATCATCCGGGGCGGCAAGAAATATGACAAGTCCACCCTGTTCACCCAGTTTCCGGCCAAGCGGCCCTGGTATCCCTTCTGCAGCGACATCTACCAGGAGGTCATTCCCAGCATGGGGGATGCGTACCCTTACCAGATCAAGGCCCTCATGCTGTATATGGCCGCGCCGGTGTATGCCCTGCCTGCCGGCCATGAGCTCATTCAGATCATGGCCGATCCCAAGAAAATTCCCCTGATTTTCGCCTCGGACATCGTCATCGGCGAGACCTCCATGTACGCCGATTATATTTTCCCGGATATCACCTATCTGGAGCGCTGGGAATTCTCGGGCTCGCACCCCTCCGTCACCCCCAAGGTGGCCCCCTTCCGGCAGCCCGCCTCGGCGCCCCTCACCGACACCGTCACGGTGTATGGGGAAAAGATGCCCCTGTCCACCGAGTCCCTGGTCCTGGGGATCGCCGAAAAGATGAAGCTGCCGGGCTTTGGGGAGAATGCCTTCGGCCCCGGGTTACATCTGAAGCGGGACGAGGACCTCTACCTGCGCATGGTGGCCAACATCGCCTTCGGCGACAAGCCCGACGGCTCCGAAAAAGTGCCGGCGGCCGGCCCGGAGGAACTGAAAATCCTGGAGCAGGCCCGGCGCCACCTGCCGCCCACGGTGTACGACGCCCAGCGGTGGCGGGCCGTGGTGGGCGAGGAGTGGTGGCCCCACGTGGCCTATGTCCTGAACCGGGGCGGCCGCTTCCAGGAATACCAGAAAGCCTACAAAGACGGCCAACTGGCCAACAAATACGGCAAACTGGTGGGCATCTATTTCGACAACCTGGTGACCACCAAGAACTCCATGACCGGCAAGCCTTACGTGGGCCACGGCCATTTCATCGAGGGCCCCGTCGATGTCCTGGGACGCAGGCTGGAGGACGAGGCCAAGGGATATGACCTCACCCTCATCACCTATAAGCACGTCACCCAGACCAAATCCCGGACTGCGGGCAATTACTGGACCAAGGCCGTGTATCCCTATAACACCATCGAGATCTCCCCGGTTGACGCCCGGCGCCTGAATCTGGCCGACGGCGATCAGGTGAAAGTGGTGTCCCCCTCCAATGAAGAAGGGGCCTGGAATCTCGCCCCGGGGAAGCAGAAACTCATGATCGGCAGAGTCCGCATCATCGAAGGGATCAGGCCGGGGACCATCGCCTTCTCCTTGGGGGGCGGCCATTGGGCCTATGGCGCGGGCGAGGTGGTGATCGACGGCGTCAGGGTGCCGGCCGATCCCCGGCGGGGCACGGGCATCCATGCCAACGCGGCCATGCGGGTGGATCCGGTGCTGAAAAACACCGGCCTGGTGGATGTGGTGGGCGGCAGCGCCGTTTTCTATCAGTCCCAGGTAAAATTGGTGAAGGTGTAAAGCAGCGGGCAGCGGTCAGCCGGAGATTTCAAAGCGGTGACCAGACAGAGAGCCGGGCGTTTGATGGGCTTGCCCTTACTCCTCTAAGCTGAAAGCGGACCGCTGAGCGCCGCAAAGAGGCGACCATGGGACTATTTGAAGAATTATTAGCCGGTTCGGTGGCGGCCCACGGCCACCTGTGTCCGGGCCAGGTGGTGGGGGTGCGGATGGCTATGCTGGGTCTGCGGCTTCTGGGCTTCCAGGCCCCGCCCACCCACCCCCAACTGAAGCAGCTCATCGTCTTCGTGGAGATGGACCGCTGCGCCGGAGATGCAGTGGCCTTTGTCACCCATGCCAAGCTGGGGCGGCGGTCCCTGAAGTTTCTGGATTACGGCATCATGGCCGCCACCTTCCTGGATCTGGCCACAGACAAGGCGTTCCGGATCATCTCCACCGAAGAGTCCCGGGAACTGGCGGCTCTCTATGCGCCGGGGGAAGCGGACCGGCGGCGGCAACAAACCACAGCCTACCGAGTCATGCCGGACAGCGTGCTGTTTCGGGTTCAGGAGGTCAGGGTGGACCTCACTCCCTTTGACCTGCCCGGCCCCACCCGCCGCAAGGCCACCTGCAGGCAGTGCGGCCAGGTGGTGCGGGACAACCGGGAAGTGAGAAAAAACGGGGTCGTCTTATGCCGGCCGTGCGCCTGGGGGGCGTATTTTACCGGGGCCCGGGAGATCGCCTGGCCGGAGATGAACTGGTCGCCCTGTGACGCTCCTGACCCCACCGGGCCACAGAACCCGGAAGCAACCGGCTTGCACCCCTGACCGGGTGAGACCGCGGGGAAAAGCGATGCTGAAAACCGTGAAAGTGGAAGAGGCGGTGGGACTTAAGCTGGCCCATGACCTCACCGAAATCCGTCCCGGGGAGTTTAAGGGGCCGGCGTTCCGGAAGGGGCACACTGTGTGCGACGAAGACATCTGTCGTCTGCAGCGCCTGGGCAAGAACCACCTTTATGTGCTGGAGCTGGCCGAGGATGAAATCCACGAAAACGAGGCCGCGGCCCTCCTGGCCGGCGCCCTGGCCGGGGAGGGAGTGACCTGGGAGAACAACCCCCGGGAAGGCAAAATTGACCTCTATGCCGCCACCGACGGCCTCCTCCGGGTGGAGGTGCCGGCCCTGGCCGCCTTCAACCTGGTGGACGAGGTCATGTGCGCCACCCTGCACAACCACCAGCTGGTTAAGCAAGGCGACAAGGTGGCCGCCACCCGGGCCATCCCTCTCATCATGAAGCGGGCCGCCATTGAGCGGGCGGCGGCCATTGCCTCCCAAAACGGCGGGGTGATATCCGTCCGGCCCTTGCAGAAAAAGCGGGTCGGCCTCCTCATCACCGGCAACGAGGTCTTTCACGGCTTGATTGAGGACCGCTTCGCCCCGATCCTGCGCCGCAAGGTGGAGGAGCTGGGGTCGGAAGTGGCCGCGGTGGCCTTCCGGCCGGATGACGCCCCGGCCATCGCCCGGACGATCCAGGCATTCTTGCAGCAAGGCTGCGATCTGCTGCTGCTTTCCGGCGGCATGAGCGTGGATCCGGATGACGTCACCCGGCACGCCATCCGCCTGGCCGGGGCCACGGAAGTGCACTACGGCTCCGCGGTCCTGCCCGGCGCCATGTTCCTGGTGGCCTATCTGGGAGCGACGCCCTTGCTGGGGGTGCCGGCCTGCGCCCTGCACCATCCCGTGACGGTTCTGGACCTGGTGCTGCCCCGCATTCTGGCGGGCGAGCGGCCGGGCAAGGTGGACCTGGCCCTGTTGGGGCACGGCGGCCTCTGCCGGGACTGCCCGGCCTGCACCTACCCCCGCTGCCCATTCGGCAAAGGGGTCTGAGCCGTGGCCGCCTCAGGGGCGATGCACATCAACTACCTGCGGCTGTCCGTCACGGACCGCTGCAACCTGCGCTGCGTGTATTGCACCTCTTGGCGGGAGTGGCGGAAACTGCCGTCCGGGGAAATCCTGCGTTACGAAGAACTGCTGCGTCTTGCCGCCTTGGCCGCCGAGGCCGGCATCCGCAAGGTGCGCCTTACCGGGGGCGAGCCCTTGGTGCGCCGGGGCTTGGTGAGTTTTATCGAGAAGCTCAGGGGCCTCCCCGGCATCGAGCAGGTCTGCCTCACCACCAACGGGGTGCTCCTCCGGGAATTGGCCCCGGCCCTCTACGACGCCGGTGTGCGCCACCTCAATGTCAGTCTGGACACCTTAAGGCGGGAGCGCTACCGGCGGCTCACGGGCCGCGATGAACTGCCCGCCGTCCTGGCAGGGCTCGAGAGGGCGGCGGCGCGGGGGTTTCACCCCCTGAAGATCAACTGCGTGGCGCTCCGGGGCATCAACGAGGACGAAATCCTGGCAATCGCCCGGCTGGCCCAAAAGCATCCCTGGCAGGTGCGGTTCATTGAGCTGATGCCCACGGCCTCCCGAACCTGGTGGCGGCGCCATTTCCTGCCCATGGCGACAGTCCGCCTCCGATTGGCGGGCCTGGGCTCTTTGGAACCGGTAATCCGGGAAGCCACCGCGGGCCCGGCCAGGATTTTTCAGGTGCCGGGCTTTCAGGGCGAACTGGGGTTCATCAGCCCCATGAGCCAGCATCACTGCGGGGCCTGCAATCGCCTGCGCCTGTCGGCTCACGGCGTCTTGCGCCCTTGTCTCCTGGGGGTGGAAGAGCTTGATCTGAAAGAGGCATTGCGCCAGGGAGTTTCCGATGGGCTTCTCAGTTACCTCTTCCAGGAGGTCATCAATTGCAAACTCACCTCCCACCATCCCGCCACCGGCCGTCAAGGCATCCCCCGCGCGCTTCCCATGGTGAGATCGGGGGCTAAAACCAGGCTCCCCCAGCCGGCGCAAGTAACCCAGGCCCTCCCATTCAGAAAGCGATGTTGATATCCAAGTAATTCATCGAGGGACCATCCGCCGATGAATGACTGCCCGACAGAGAGGGCGACACCTCTCAGCCTTAAATGAAAAACCCCACAATATATCTCAAAGCCAGGGAGGAGATGATGATACCCAGGCCGATGCGGATAACCTTACCGGAGAGGTATTTTTGGAGGCGCGCGCCAATGTACATGCCGATGAAACCGCCGAGGCCGAAAAGGGCGCCCAAAGCCAGGTCCGGAGCAATGCCCATGGCGTAATAGATACCAACCCCGGCCACGGAAGTGACCAGGGTACCCAGAAGCGCAGCCCCGGCGATGGTGTACATCGGCAATTTAAAGATCGCGGCCAGGAAGGGGGCAATGATGGCCCCGCCCCCGATGCCGTAGGTGCCGCCGATGAGGCCTACCACCAGAGCCAAGAAAAACAGGGCCGGCGCGTTAAAGGTAAAGATTTCCCCTAAGAATTCATAGGAGACCTGCTTTATGCTCCAGTCCACGGTCTTGACCCGGGCCGCCGGGGGGAGGGAGCGGCCGCAGTCCGCCCCGGCTTCTTTACAGACTTGGGCCAGGCGTTTCTGCACCTGCGCCTCGAATTCCTGGATCGCGGCTTTTTTGCGCTTGGCCCAAGGAGTCTGATCATAGAGCAGCCGCAGGCCGATATAGAGGAGCACGCACCCTACAAAGAGTTTGAAATTTTTGGGGTCCGGCAGCAAGTCGGTGCGGATCATGGCCCCAAACCAGAGCCCGGGGAGCGTCCCCAGGATGGTGACGCAAGCCACCGGCCAGTTCATGCGGCCTTCCCGGAGATAGCGATAGACGCCGCTGGGAATGGCGACAATGTTGAATACCAGGTTGGTGGGACTGACCGCCGGGCTGCTAAAACCCAGGACGCTCACCTGAAAGGGCAGGAGTAAAAAAGCCCCGGAGACTCCGCCCATGGAAGTGAAGGTAGAGACCACCAGGGCGACCAGGAAAGGCACGGCCGGATTTGTTTCCACTCCGCTTACCGGGAAGAGCATGACGATGTCTCCTTGGTCTTCGGGAAGAGGAAAAAGGCTTTTTAATTGACACGATTTTTATTATAATAATGTCAATATAGCAGGGGGCGAAAAAGGGTGTCAAGAAGATTTGAGGCCCCGTTGTCAAATTACCCGGGGTTTACCAAAACCCCCGACACAGAAGAATACGAGACCACGCCATGGATGGGCAAAACCGCAAACGCAAACCTGCGGCGCTGCATAATCGGCCGCTGGTAAGGCCGGAGGGCGGCAGCCATGCCCGCATCATTGCCCCAGGGGAGGGGAGCCGCTGCCTGGATACCATCCAACTCAACCGGCTGGAAGAGTCTTTCCGCCAGTGGGCAAAGAGCGGAGCCAGGCCGGACGTGCGCCTCTCCCGAAAGCGTATCCTGCTTATCTTCCTCTTGATTCGCTACACCGGGGCGAAGTTGCATGAAGTGCTGGCCCTCAACCCTTTTGAGGATATCGATTTCGACCGGCAGGTAGTGATTTTCAGGAAAGCCGCTGCCGCCTCTCACCGGCTGCCCCGGGAAGTCCAGATGCCGGCAGGGCTTGCCCAGGAGATGCAAGCGGCCCTGGCGGATGTCGCATTTCGGCAATCCCTTGGCAGCCTGTTCCACGTGGACGCCGGCCACGTCCGGCGTAAGTTCTATGAGCGCGCCGCGGCCTGCGGCTTTCCCAAGGCATTAGGGGGGCCGGACGCCATCCGCAAATCCCGGGCCGTGGAATTGATGCAGAGTAATATGCCCTTGCCGGTGGTGCAAAAGATCTTGGGCCATTCCACTCCCAGTCTCACCGCGGCCTTTGTGTCATTTTCAGACGACGATATCCGAAAGGTGGAAAAATATTTTCTGGAAAAGGAATCCCGGCGCAAGACCAGTGCCCGTAACGCTTTTTTCGGCAAGATCAGCGCGATTCAACGAGGGGATATCCAGACTAAAGTGGAATTGGTCACCATCGGGGGCTATAAGGTGATCACGGTGATCACCAACGACAGTTTGGCCAGACTCGGCCTCAAATGCGGCATGCTGATTACGGCCGAAGTCAAGGCTCCCTGGGTGGTCCTGCAAAAAGGGGAGGGGGAGCCTCAATGCAGCGCCGAAAACCAACTCCGGGGAACCATTGAACGAGTCATCCGGGGTAAGGTCACCACCGAGTATGTAGTTCGAATTGCCGATGGTACGGCGCTTTGCTCGGTGGTAACCAGCGACGCCGCCAATCGACTCGGTCTGCGGGAAAACGATGGGGTGTGGGCCCTATTCAACAGCTTCTCGGTGGTGCTCCATCTTGATTGACCGCTGCCATTGGCCTGCTCCTTGGAGACTAGTTTGGCAGAAATGTGAGAATCCCCTCACCCAAGGAGGTTCGAAATGAAGAGGAAGCGGCTAACGGAAGAGCAGGTCATCGGGATTTTGCGGCAAGCGGAGCGGGGTGAGCCGACCATCGGCGAGATCTGCCGGGCGCCGGGGGTGTCGGAGCAGTCCTTTTACCGCCGGCGCCGGAACTGTGGCGGTTTGCACGTCTCTGAAGTCAGGCGGATGAATGAGCGGGAGCGGGAAACGGCCAGTCTCAAGCGCTTGTTGGCGGAGCGCGATCTGGAGATCGACGCCCTGAAGGAACTCCTGGTAAAAAAATGGCCAGCGCACCGCCGCCTCATGAGGCCGTGCGCTTCCTGCACGACTTCCAGGTGTCGCCACGACGCGACGGGGCGCTGCTCAAGATCGGCTGGAGCAGTTACCGGTATGTAACCCATCCCCGGGACGACGGCCCTTTAAAAGAGCGGTTGCGGGAGATCGCCCAGCGATACCTGCGCTATGGCTATCGCCGGGCCTGGGCGCTGCTGGTGCGGGCCGGAGAGGTGGTCAGCCCCAAGCGGGTCTATCGCCTTTGGAAAAGGGCCCCGTGCCGCTTAAGGCCGCCTACCCACCAATTCTGGACCTATGATTTTCTGGCAAACGCCGCGGCTGGTGGGAAATTGCGGCTCTTGACCAGCATTGATGAATTTACCCGGGAGTGTCTGGACATCGCGGTGGCCCGCAGCCTGCTGGCCCCGGCCGTCCTCGCCGCGGTGAGTCAGTTGTTCGCCTAGCGGGGTGCGCCGCTCTATCTCCGCAGCGACAAGGGGCCGGAATTCGTGGCCGTGGCCCTCAAGGAGCGGCTGGCGGGCCAGGGTGTCAAGACGCATTCTAGCGAGCCGGGCAGCCCCTGGCAGAATGTTTAGGATGATGTTGAAAATCCAGCGGTCCATCAAAAGGGATAACGCCATCTTTAACCTGTACGGTCAAATCGACGCCAAAGAGCTGCCCGAGTTGCAAAGACTTTTGGAAGCCGAAGAACAGAAATATGTGGTTCTCGATTTAAAAGAGGTCAAGCTCATTGATCGGGAGACGTTGAGATTTCTGGCTCATTGCGAAGAAAACGGCATCAAGATTGAGAATTGCCCGGCATATATACGGGAATGGCTTCTGAGAGAAGGAGCCTAAAGGTAAGGGAAAATCAGATGAATACAACCAAGTGTCAGGTATGTCAGAAGAATTTTACCATGGACGAGGTGATGAAGGCCGAGCTGGTGGAGGAGCCCATTGTTCAAATGATCCGGGAGAAACATCCGGCATGGTCTTCTGAAGGCTTTATCTGCCTCGCCGATCTGTATCTCTTTCGCGCTCGTTACGTCGCCGAGATCCTCCAAAAATCAAGCCAGGAGATTTATGACCTGGAAAAGGAGATGGACAAGGAAAAACAGGTCGTATCCGTTAACATTAATAAAGAATTTGACAGCAGCCTCACCCTGGGAGAGCGGCTCGCCCCCGGGTTGGCCAAGTTTGGAGGAAGCTGGGCCTTTATAGGTAGTTTCATGGCCATGATGGTCATTTGGATGGGCATCAATAGCTTCTTTCTCATAGAAAAGGCTTTCGATCCCTTTCCCTTTATCTTGCCCAACCTGGCTCTATCCTGCCTGGCCGCACTTCAGGCCCCGGTGATCATGATGAGCCAGAACCGCCAGGAGGCCAAGGACCGCCTCCGGTCCGAACTTGACTATGAGATCAATCTGAAGGCCGAAATCGAGATTCGCAAGCTGCACGAGAGGATGGACCATCTGCTGATGCATCAATGGCAACATCTGATGGATAACCAGCAGCTCCAGGGGCATCTGATGGAGGAGATCAGCCAGCGTTCCATCAACAATAAAGCATTGATTGCGGATTAATCATCTCAGGGAGTCCGGATAATGGCTAAATTTCATTATAAGAAACTCGGGCTGGAATACCCGGGAGATGTTTCAAAAGGCCATGGCCGGGCATTATGCCGTGCCGGCTTATAATTTCAACAATCTGGAGCAGCTTGAAGCCATCGTCATCGGCTGCATCCAGTCGAAATCTCTCCCGTAATTCTCCAGTGCTCGGGCAGCGCCCGGAAATACATGCACGAGGCTATGGTGCCCCATCTGGTCAAAGGAGCAGTGGCAATGATGGAAGCGCTGGGGGCAAAAATCCCCATCGCCCTGCACCTGGACCACGGGGACACCTTCGAACTGGCCATGGCCTGCATCAACTCGGGCTTTTCCTCCGTGATGATTGACGGTTCGCATCATCCTTTCGAAGAAAACATCCGTCTCACTCGCCAGGTGGCGGACTACGCCCATGAACGAGACGTCACGGTGGAAGGAGAGTTGGGGGTGCTGGCCGGGGTGGAAGACGAAGTCTCCGCCGCGGCCTCCCATTACACCCGACCTTCAGAGGTGGAAGAATTTGTGCAAAAGACGGGGGTGGATTCCCTGGCCATCTCCATCGGCACCTCTCACGGAGCCTTCAAGTTCAAGGTGAAGGCAGGCGAAACGCCGCCTCCCCTGAGGTTTGACATCCTGGAAGAGATCGAAAGCCGCCTGCCGGGCTTTCCCATCGTGCTGCACGGCGCCTCCACGGTCATGCCCGAATACGTGGACCTGATCAACCGCTTTGGCGGCAGGATGGAGGAGGCGGTGGGCATCTCCGAAGAGCAGTTGCGCCGGGCCGCCCGCTCGGCGGTTTGCAAAATCAACATCGACAGCGACGGCCGCCTGGCCATGACCGCGGTGCTCCGAAAAATTTTCGCAGAAAACCCGGGAGAGTTCGATCCGCGCAAATATCTGGGGTCCGCCCGGGACGAACTCATCAAGATGGTCAAGTACAAGAACGAGCAGGTGCTGATGAGCGCCGGGGAAGCCTGAGACTTCTGCAAGGGTGAACCATGGAAAATCAGCAAGAGTTTCAAGGAAAAGAAAGACCTCGCACCGGCACCAGCCCGGAGACCCTGGCCCAGGCTATCCTGGATAATCTTTACTATATTCGGGGATGCCCCCCCGAGCTGGCCACCAGGAACGACTGGTACATGGCCCTGGCCTGCACGGTGCGAGACCGGCTGCTGGACAAATGGGTGCAAACCCTCAAGCATCTCAAGGAAGACGTCAAGGTGGTGAGTTATCTTTCAGCGGAATTCTTGCTGGGGCCGCAGTTGGGCAATCACCTCATCAATTTAGGCATCTGGGAGCAAACCAAAGAAGGCGTGTTTCGAAACGGCCTCAAGTTGGAAGATCTTCTGGGACAGGAAGGCGAGCCCGGTCTGGGAAACGGCGGCTTAGGAAGGCTGGCCGCCTGCTACCTGGACTCCCTGGCCACCCTGGACGTTCCTGCCATCGGCTATGGGATCCGCTATGAATTCGGCATCTTCGACCAGGAAATCCGGGACGGCTGGCAAGTGGAGGTCAGTGACAAATGGCTGGAAATGGGCAATCCCTGGGAGATCTGCAAACCCGAGATTGCTTATCGGGTAGGCTGGAAGGGCCGCACAGAAATCTACCTTGATGCGAACGGCCAAGAGCGGCGGCGCTGGCTTCCGGATCGCATGGTGAAAGGCGTGGCTCACGACTATCCGGTCTCTGGCTACCGGAACCGGATCACCGGCCTCCTGCGTTTATGGAAAGCCGAAGCAGTGAAGTCCTTCGATTTTGCTGATTTCAACGTGGGAGACTACTACGGTGCCGTCAATGAAAAGGTGGTCTCGGAGACCGTCACCAAGGTACTTTACCCCAATGACGAGCCTGCCGTGGGGAAAATGCTCAGGCTGGCCCAGCAGCATTTCTTCGTTTCCTGTTCGCTGCAGGATATGATCCATATTCACTTGCTGAGGGGAAAAGATCTGGACAGCTTCCATGAGAGCTTCGCGGTCCAGCTCAACGATACCCACCCCGCCATCGCGGTGGCGGAGCTGATGCGCCTCTTGGTGGACGAACACTTTTTCCCCTGGGAGCAGGCCTGGCAGATCACCTGCAAGACCATGGCCTACACCAACCACACCCTTTTGCCCGAGGCCCTGGAGACCTGGCCGCTGGCGTTCTTTGCCGAACACCTGCCCCGGCACCTGGAAATCATCTATGAAATTAACCGCCGCTTCCTGGACGAAGTGCGCCTCAGGTATCCCCAGGACGAGGCCCGGATGCGCCGCCTCTCCCTCATCGATGAAAGGGGCGAGAAATTCGTGCGCATGGCCAACCTGGCCTCTGTAGGCAGCCATGCCATCAACGGGGTGGCGGCCCTGCATACCGAACTCCTGAAACAGACGGTGCTCAAGGACTTTTATGATCTCTGGCCGGAGAAGTTCGTCAATGTGACGAACGGTGTCACCCCCCGACGGTTTCTGGCCCTGAGCAACCCCGGACTGAGCGGGCTTATCACGGAGAAAATCGGTCCCGGCTGGGTAAAAAATTTGGCACAACTCAGGGGCCTGGAGGAATTTGCTGAAGATACGGAATTCCACCGGGACTGGCGCCGGGTGAAGCTGGAAAACAAAAAGCGCCTGGCAGCAATCATCGAGGCGCGAACCGGAGTCGTGGTCAATCCGGCCAGCCTCTTCGATATCCAGGTGAAGCGCATTCACGAATACAAGCGGCAGCATTTAAATGTGCTGCACATCATCACCCTGTTTAATCGTCTGAAAAGGCTCCCGGAGCAGAATATCACGCCCCGCACCTTTATCTTCGGGGGCAAGGCGGCGCCCGGGTACTTTATGGCCAAACTTATCATCAAGCTCATTAACTCGGTGGCTGAGGTGGTGAATAGCGATTCCGACCTCAAGGACCGGCTCAAGGTGGTATTTTTCCCAAATTTCAACGTGAAAAACGGTCAGCTCATTTACCCTGCGGCCGACCTCTCGGAGCAGCTCTCCACCGCCGGCAAGGAGGCCTCCGGCACCGGCAACATGAAGTTCGCCATGAACGGCGCCCTCACCATCGGCACCCTCGACGGTGCCAACCTGGAAATAAGGGAAGAAGCGGGGCCGGAAAATTTCTTTCTGTTCGGGCTCACTGCTGAAGAGGCGCAAAATTTGAGGCGCGGAGGCTACGACCCGCAACGTTATTACCACGATGACGATGAACTCAGGGAGGCCCTGGACCTTATCAGCTCGGGGTTCTTCTCCCCTGGCGACCGGGACCTGTTCAAGCCCCTGGTGGATTCGCTGTTATATCAGGACGACTATCTCCTGCTGGCCGACTACCGCTCTTACGTGGACCGGCAGGATGAAGTGGGCAACATTTTCCGGGACGAGAAACGCTGGACCCGGATGTCCATCCTCAACGCAGCCCGCATGGGCAAGTTCTCCTCGGACCGGGCCATCCGGGAGTATTGCGACAAGGTCTGGCACGTGGCGCCCTTAGGATGACTCGTTTCGGACTTATCTGAGGGCAGGTTTGGGGGAGTAGCGGCTCTCCCCCCTCCCTTAAGACCCTCTTCCGTAGAAAAGTGCTCCGATTAGAGATCCCGCCAGGAGGGTCGCTCCTATGCAAGAATCTGATCTGAACTTTACGGTTTCAAGGTTGGGTGACTGCCACATCACCTCACCCGTTACCGGGGCGCGCTTTGTTGGTGACGAGGAGCGCGTGCTTTACCATACCAGCCTGGGGGCCATCAAGGGCTATCTGGCGGCGAGGCAAGAGCCCCCCTCCCTGGAGTTGGCCGGACCCCGGGAGAAAATCTACTTCGATCCGGCAAAGCTCACTTGCGGCATCGTGACCTGCGGGGGTTTATGCCCGGGACTGAACGACGTCATCCGGTCCATCACCCTGACCCTTACCCGCCAATACCAGGTGGAGCAAGTGTTGGGCTTCCGGTATGGCTATGAAGGGCTCAGCTCCAAATTCAATCATGCTCCCCTGGAGTTGACCCCGGAGGCGGTGAGGACCATCCATGAAACCGGGGGCACCATTCTGGGCTCTTCCCGGGGCAGGCAGGATGTCAACGACATGGTGGACACCCTGACCCGCCTGAATATCGGTATCCTGTTCGCCATCGGCGGGGACGGGACCCTCCGGGGCGCCCAGGCCATCGCCCGGGAGGTCGGCCGGCGCGGTTTGAAAATCAGCGTCATCGGCATTCCCAAGACCATTGACAATGACATCTCCTTCACTCAGCAGACTTTCGGCTTCGACACCGCCGGCTCCGAAGCCCGGCGAGCCATTAACGCGGCCCACTGTGAGGCCGAGGGAGCCAGAAACGGCATCGGATTAGTGAAACTGATGGGGCGGGATTCCGGTTTTATCGCGACTTTTGCGGTGTTGGCCAACAATCACGTTAATTTCTGCCTGGTGCCGGAGGTGCCTTTTAAGCTGGAGGGCCTCCTGCAAGCCCTGGAGAAGAGGCTGGCGCAGCGGGGGCACGCCGTCATCGTCGTGGCTGAAGGAGCGGGCCAGGACCTCTTGGCTGAGACTGCCGAACGGGACGCCTCCGGCAATGTTCGGTACGGGGACATCGGGGTTTTCCTGCGGGACCGGATTAGGGCGCATTTCAGCCAAAGCGGCCGCCCGGTGGAGCTGAAGTATATCGATCCCAGTTACACTATCCGAAGTCTGCCGGCCAACGCCTGGGATTCGGTCTTTTGCCTGCTGCTGGGACAATTCGCGGTGCATGCGGGCATGGCCGGCAAGACCGAAATGATCGTGGCCAACTGGAATCACCAGGGGACTCACGTGCCCATCTCCTTGGCGGTGTCCCAACGGAAAAAACTGGATCCTGAAGGCTGGATCTGGAACAGCGTTCTGGCCATCACCGGGCAACCCAGGGACCTCGTTTGAGCAGAGAAGGGCAGAATTCATCATGGAGGAGCACCATGGAGTTGATCGAGAACGCCACGGTTCATAAGTTTCATTTTGAAGGAAATTTCCAGCAGACCTTGGCAGGGGCTGACCAGGGGCTCAAGACCTTCGAGGTATGGCGGCTGGGCGTCGCGCCAGGACATGAACTCCCGGCCAATCGGTACCCAGGCGAAGAGGTGGCCATAACCTTGAGAGGCACCGGCCGCTTCATCGTGGATGGAAACCCGGTGGATGTCCAGCCGGATACTACCCTGGTGATCCCACCCGGCGCCTTGCGCCAGCTGGCCAACAACGGGTCGGAAGAACTGGTCCTCCTCCTGGTCCGCGGGGTGGTTCCGACCTAAAAATTTACTGTCTTATACGGGTATTCAACCGAGGAAAAACCAATGAAAATTCTTACTACCCCCCGCATGGAGCGCTGCATCGGCTGCCACTCCTGCTCCCTGGCCTGCGCCCGCCTGGTGCACCAACGCCTGTCCTGGGACACGGCGGGCATCCGCATCGCCTCCTCCGGCGGCCTGTCCACCGGCTTTGAGGCGCGCACCTGCCTGGCCTGCACCCAGGCGCCCTGTGCCGCGGCCTGTCCCACCGGGGCTTATTCCCAGCGCCGGGGCGGCGGGGTCATGGTGCGCAAGAACCTGTGCATCCGCTGCGGTGAGTGCTTCCGGGCCTGCCCGGTGGACGCCATTTACCTGGACCCCACGGGGGACCCCTTCGTGTGTCTGCACTGCGGCAAGTGCGTGCCGTACTGCCCTCATGACTGCCTGGAAATGAAGGAGGTGGGTGGCGGAGGCCCGGCTGCGAAAGCCGAAGCCGCGGAGGTGGCGGCATGATCCGGGACCATTTCCGGGTGCTCGTAGTGGACCTGGCCACCGGCAAAGGCAAGGTGGTGAAGGTTCCCGGCCGGGACGAGGTAGCCGGAGGCAGCGGCTTGGGCGCTCTCCTGTTCACTAAATACGGCAAGGCCGACAGGCCCTGGGACGACCCGGAGCAGCCGGTGATCTTCGCCATCGGACCCCTGACCGGCTATTTTCCCCTGATGAGCAAGACGGTGGCGGCCTTTAAATCGCCGTACCACGACCAGTACGCCGAAAGCCACGCCGGCGGCCGCTCGGCCCTGGCCCTGAGGTTCGCCGACCTGGACGCCCTGGTGCTCACCGGCCGGGCGCTCAGCCCTTCGGTCCTGGTGGTGGGCGGCGGGGTCGTAGTACAACCTCCACCACTTGTCCGGCCGGGCGCTCAGCCCTTCGGTCCTGGTGGTGGGCTCCCGGCATCTGGAATTGAAAGAGGCCCATTACCTTTGGGGCTTGGACGTCCAGGAGAGCGGCAAGCTCCTCAGGCGCATGTTCCTGGGCTCGGGACACCGATCCATCCTGCGCATCGGCCCGGCAGGAGAAAATAAGAGCGCCATGGCGGGCATCAACGTGGACACCTACCGCCATTTCGGTCGGCTGGGCGGCGGCGCGGCGCTGGGGGCCAAGAACGTGAAGGCCGTGGTCATCATCGGCGACGGCAGCTTTCCCCTCATGGAGGGCAAAGACTACCCCAGGCTCTTCCAGGCGGTCTATGAGAAGCTCACCGCCACCGATATGATGCAGAAGTACCACAACCTGGGTACTCCGGTGAACGTAGCAGTCTTGAACGAATTGAAAGCCATGCCCTGGCGCAACCTCCAGGCGACAAGCGACCCGAACGCCCACGGCATCAGCGGCGAGCGCTTCGCCGAAACCGCGCTGCTGAGGAACGCGGCCTGTGCCGGCTGCCCGGTGGGCTGCATCCACATCGGCTTTTCCCGGGAGCGGTTCCAGGCCGACTACCGCTATTTCTACCGGCAGGTATCCTACGACCACGAGCCCATTTTCGCCACCGGCTCTATGCTGGGGGTGACCGACTGCTTTGCGGTCCTGGACATCATTGACGTGGTGGAACAGATGGGCCTGGATGTGATGAGCGCCGGCGTGGCCCTGGCCTGGGCCACGGAAGCCCTGGAAAAAGGCGTTATCACCGAAAGCGAGACGCTCCTGCCCCTGAAATTCGGCGACCACAATACCTATGAGGAGGCGGTGCGCCACCTGGCCTACGGCGCCAATGACTTTTACCGTCTGCTTTCCCAGGGAACACTCAAGGCCGCGGCCCATTATGGCGGCGCGGACTTCGCCTGCGTCCTGGGACAGGAGATGGCGGGCTACGCCACCGGCGAAGTCTTTTTCGTCTCGCAGGCAATGGGGTTGCGCCATTCCCACCTGGACACGGCCGGTTACTCCTATGATCAGAAACATAAGGATAAGGATATGGACACGGCCGTGGACTTCCTACTGGCCGACGAAGCCAGCCGGGCCTTCCTCACCTCCATGGTGGCCTGCCTCTTTGCCCGGGGAGTTTACACCGAAGAACTGTTGGCTGAATGCCTCAAGGCGGTGGGGTATGGCGTCCTGGCGGATTCCATTGACGCAGTTTCCCGCAACATCCAGAAACTGCGTTGGCAGACCCGGCTAACCACGGGCTTTGATCCGGCCGCGGTGTCCATCCCGAAACGCTTCACGGAAGTCACCACTTGGAAGGGCAAGGTGGATGGCGAGTTTCTTACGAGTCTGAAAGACAGGTACGCGAGGCGTATCCTAAAATATAGCGTTGAGGCTCAGGGCTGAAGCGCCCGGGGTGTGGGATAATCCTATGAATATCCTGCAGAACTCAGGCCCACTATTGGCTGGGGACATGCGGGGCTCATGAATGGGGAGTAGGTCCGGGATTGGGTTTGTTTAGAGAAGGGCCGAAAATTGCGTATGCCTATCATGATGATTTAGCCAGATTGATTCGCGATTGTTGGCCTACTGAGGCCGAAGATCGAATAGAGGAAGGCCAAATTCCGGCCGTTCCCCTTCCTGCCCCTCCCTTTTTTGAAAACCTCCTCTCCATCTGCTATCGGGTCAGTATGCTGCGCGAGGAAGAAAGACCTGTAAGTCTCCGTATTCTGTTGGCAGGGCCTGAGCTGTTTTTTCATCAAGAGTTTCCCCCTATCAGGCTGTTGAAGAACTCTTTTTCTTGATGACCGTAATTAATGCTGTGCATAATGGCAAAAAGGTGCTAAAGTCAACGATAACAATAGGTTATCCGGAGGCAG
>FWPV01008163.1_pt1 | contig 18455 bp, 16 predicted proteins | sample 2228371 | NCBI WGS metagenome assembly FWPV01 (sample SAMEA103939776, study PRJEB20133) | metagenome
ACATTAGACATTGATCCCCACACCTTGCCGTACTATTAGGCTCGGTATAGGGATTGAACACCCAATCTCTAAAAGTCAGGACAAGGCGTGGGGATTGATTAGAAATTAGGTCAATTAGGAATTAGAAATTCTCCTTAGTGGTTTTTCATTTTTCATTTTTATTTTTTAGTTTTTTAAATATCGAACACTACTTCCGCTATCCACAAATTATTTTGTTTTTCTAATCTCAATTCATTATAGGTAACCGCCTTTATTTCAATATGAAATCTTGTCACTTTTAAACCTTTGATTCTTGCCCAAAGCTTATTGCCTTCAATTTTTACTTCAAATTCATTATATACTTCATTACCCAAATCACTTAAATAATTCAGTTCATTCAAAAAATCTACTAGCAGACCTTCCAGATCATTTGATTCTAAGCTCACTTCATGCATAACTTTTTCTTTTGGTTCTGGCCAATTTTTGCCCAAAAGATTATCAAACATCGCATAGGCAGCATGAGCAAAAACTTCATTTAAGTCTTTGCCATATGCTCTGATCTTAATATCACCGGTATGAGGAAGATTTTCGTATTTTTTCATTGTTTTAAAAAACTTAGCGCTTCCTTGCGGGTTTTAATTTTGTTCTCCAATTGCAGGTCATAAATCTTTTTCAGCCATTTCCCCACTTCTGGCCCAGCTTTAATTTTTTTAACCCTCATCACATCGTACCCATCGATTAATTTCGGCAATTTAGGTGGTAATTCAGCTAAAGTTTGCTCATATAGTTTCTTGATTTTACGATAAAGCGTGAGATCCGGTTTGCGCCCCCTCGGTCTGCAACCTAAGGCATCATATTTAAATAAATCCAAAAGCAAAGGGAAATTTGCATTCAAAAACCAATGTCGCATTCTGGACTTGCGCATCATTAAAACGTCTTTGGATAAAAGATGATGCTCCACCAGCCATTCTATTTGGTCAATTTCTTTTTCGGAAAAACGCAGGCGTTTCAAAATTTTTCTCGCTTTGTCGCCGGAAATAGAAACATGCCCAATAAATCCGATATCAAAACCCTCTTTACTGAATGCTTCTTTTTTGCCGATGTCATGCAATAATACTGCCCAAACTAAAGGTAAAGGCGCTTTTGGGGGCAAAGCTTTTAAGATTAAAAGGGTATGCTGCCAAACATCTCCCTCCGCATGATATTCAAATGGTTGTTCCACTCCCTTCATTTCTAAGAGTTCCGGCAAGATCACTTTTAAAATTCCCAGCTCATCCAAATCCAAAAGAGCTTGCACACGCGCGGGATGGACAAACATTTTATTTAACTCATCCCTGATGCGCTCCCAGGAAATTTTTTTGAGAAGATGAGCGTTTTCTTTAATGGTCTTTTTAACGCCTGGCGCGTATTTCAGCTCAAAAGTATTTTTAAAACGCACTGCCCGCAAAATTCTTAAATGATCTTCCCTGATCCTTTGTCTCGCGTCGCCGATAAAACGTAATGTTTTCTTCTTGATATCTTTTTGACCGCCCACATAATCATAAAATTTTTTCGCAAGCGGATCATAAAAAATACCATTGATAGTAAAATCCCGTCTTTTTGCATCTTCTTTGGCGTCAGTAAAATAAACTGTTTTGGGCCAGCGACCAGATTTATATTTTTTTTCTTTTCTAAAAGTAGCCACATCAAAGGTAAAACCATCTTTGATCACTTTAATCACCCCAAAAGCTTTCCCTACTAATATCTTCTTTTCTTTTTTAAAAACTTTTCCAATCTCTTGAGGTTTTGCGGAAGTAACAATATCAATATCTTGAGGAATTTTTCCCAATAACAAATCACGGGGCGCTCCTCCGGCCCAAAAAGCAATAAATCCTGCTTTTTGTAATTTTTTCGTTAAAGTTAAAGCAATTTCCTGCATTTGATATTTATTTTAACATGAATTATAAAATAATAAATCCGAAATCCGAAGCACGAAATCTGAAACAAATTCGAAATTCCAATTTCCCAAATTCTAGACCTGGAATTATTTCTGTTTGGAATATTGAGATTTAGAATTTAGGATTTGTTTAGAATTTAGGATTTTTTATCACTTCCAAATAGACCCTTTCTAGTTTATCAATGATATTTTTCCATTGGTATTTTTCCGCGACCATTTTTTTGCCACATTCGCGGAATTTATTTTGCAAATTTTTGTCCAAAAGGAGCTGAACAATTTTTTTGCCCAAATCTTGGTGATTTTCTTTCTCGAATAAAAGACCATTTTGATTTTCCTGTATTACATTTGGAATAGCGGTATCACGAGTTGCAACGACAGGAAGCCCGGAAGCCAAAGCCTCGATTAAAACAATGCCAAAGGCTTCGTAGCGGGAAGGTAAAACAAAAAGATCTGCATGCTCATAACAAGCGAGTAGATTTTGACGTTTTATTTTTCCTGTCCAAATAAAATTTTTTTCTATGCCTAATTTTTTTGTTAAAACAATAAATTTTTCTCTTTCACCAAAATCTTCGCCAACGCAAACAAAGACCACATTGGGAATTTGTTCCAAAATTTTGGGAGCAGCTTTTATTAATAAATCAAGCCCCTTGCCTCGGCAGATTCTTCCTACAAATAGAATAATAGTTTTATTTTTCAAGCCAATTTTTTCAAAATAATTTTCTTTTTTTTCTTTAAATTCTTCTAAATTAATTCCTGGTGAAATTATGGTAAAATTTTCTGTGGCTAACCTTGATTTTTTAATGAGTTTTTCTTCCCAAGGAGAAATTACAATGATTTTTTTGCTTTGCCTAAAAACTTTTTTTCCCATTGTTTTCTTATAAATTTGCCAGCGCCATTTTTTTCTTATTTTGTTTTCATAATAATAAGGATTGAAAACAAGCGGGGTGGAGGTTTTCTCGCTTATTTTGGCAGCAAGATCTGCCGGGTGGTACCAGAAGCCGTGGGCATGCAGAAGGTCAAATTTTTCTTTTAACAGTGCCTTCCCTAGTTTTAACAAAACTGGGTAAGCAAAAAAAGGAGGGGTGAAGGTATGATGACGTAAGACATACTGAGGATTATTTTTCAGGACATCATCAGCCAATTTTATGGGTGGGTGATGTTGCGCTAAATCAGAGGTAAAAACTTTAACCTCATGTTCTTTTTTGATCAGGCCCTCTGTAATATTTTTTACGTAATCCTCCACGCCGCCGGTAGCAGGAGGATAACGCAAAGTAATTTGAGCGATCTTCATACTTATTTGTTAGTAATGCTATTAGATTTTGGTAGGTCGTAATAATTTTCAATTTCCAATTACCAATTTTCAATAAAATTCCAAAACCCAACAACCAATGACCAATCAAACCCTAGGTCATGAAGCACCAAATTCAAAGCACCAAGCTCCAAATGAACCCCAAATCACAAGTACCAAATCCCAAAGCCGTTTTGGTCATCGAGATTTTGAATTTGGAATTTGTTTGGGATTTGTGATTTTGGATTTTGGATTTCATTGGATATTGTGATTTGGTCATCTTGCCATCCCAAGTTTTTGGACTAAATTTTGACAAATTTTTACTCCCCACAAATACTTAGCAAATCAATTAGGCCTAGTTCGTTTTATTTCATTACATTCGCGAAGTGAACACTAGTCCAAAAACTTGGGAGGGTGAAGGACTTGATTAGGATTGAGAAATTAGGAATTTATAATGCTTTTTTGAGTGACTGGGCTGAGGCTTTTGTCGATAATAATCAGTCATTGTTTATACCTTGATTTTAATTTCTCCCAGTATTTCACGCACATGACAATTTCGTAATAAGCACAAAAGAAGGCCCATAAGAAACCATAGAGGCCATCTTTGTATCCTTGACGGTAAAAATATTTTTTAAAAAATTGTTTACTGCCCCTCCAAAAGAAAAAAAATAAAGAATAAAAAGGATTTTTTGGATTGGCTTTTACTTTCTTGCCTTGGCGATCTTTACCAGTTTTGAACATTTCTTCGGCATCAGCGGAGGTGTAGCGGTTTAATTTATCTAAATACACTGATAAAGTAGGATAAGAATGATGCAAAATATAATTTTGACATCTTCCTGTGTTATTTTGTCCTAGTTTCGTCTGCTTTCCAGCCAATATCACTTGCTCGTGAATTTTTTTATTATCCCATCTTGCTGTTTTCTTATCAAAAAAACGAGGATTGTAGCCAATGTTATGATATAATGGCTTGCCTAAGAAAAAAGAAATAATGGGAACCCAGTATAAGGGAAATCGTGGATTATTTAGAATCGTTAAAATTTCTTCCTTTAGTTCTTTTGTTATTTCCTCGTCTGCATCAAGATGGAAAACCCAGTCGTTTCTTGTTTTTTTTAAGCCAAAATTTTTTTGCGGTCCATATCCTGGCCAGGGATTTTGGAAGATTTTTGCTTTAAATCTTTGGGCGATGTCTAATGTTTTGTCATGTGATCCGGAATCAATAACGATGATTTCATCGGCGAATTGGGATGAAGCAAGCGCTTTTTTAATTGTTTGTTCATTATTAAAAGTTGTGATGACAATGGATAGTTTATGCATTTTTGAATTCATTTACTACTTCATTTAAAGTTTTAACAGGAATTTCTCGCTTTGTTAAAAAAGTTAAATGTCTTTCTAATTTTTTGGGGGTAATGCTGAAGCGATATTGTTTTTCGATAGGAGAAACAAGATGAAATGATTCAATCAGCCATAATCCTTTTTTATAAGCGTATAAAGCAAGTAAATTCATTTTTAAGCAAGATGTGGACTTCAGCCAGGGATAAGAATTTAACTCGTACCAGTTACGAGGGGGGAGAGAGTTTAGTCCTTTTTTCATTGTGCGAGCGGCTTGATATAGTCTTTGGGAAGTATTTTTGGTTTCTGCATCAAAACTTCCTCCAGGATAGACCAAAGTATTTGCCTGCAATTTTTCTTTACTCTTTTCTAATTCGTAGATTTTTTTGGTATTAATTAAAGTAGCAAGGTCTTGATGGGTAACAGTGTGACTAGCGATTTCATGGCCTTCTTTTTTTATTTCTAGCCAGATATTATATGGCAGAGTCGGAATTTTTTCCGTTTTTGCAATTATTTCTTGTTGAACCGCTACTGCAAAAGTGCCTTTACAACCAAAACGCGCCAAAAGCGGTAGCGCGTTTTCATAAGTTTCTTTATAGCCGTCATCAAAGACTAAACTAACAATACCTCGATTTTTCATTAAAGCGATTAGTTAGATGGTATCAAAACCTAAATTGGAATAATCAATTCCCGGGATTTTCTTGATTTCTTCGGGTAGAAACATTCTCCAGCCGTCGACAAAAAGTGCGGGTTTTTTCATTTTATTTAAAGCAATGTCAATGACGATATCCTCAGGATAAGAAGGATGATTATTCATAACCACCGCGCAATCGGCGTTATTAAATCCTTCTTGCAAACTCACGGGTTTCACTCCGCATTTTTTTATCTCGGAAGGAGGAACAACGGGATCATAGCCATAAATTTTTGCTTTCAATCCTTTTAAATCTTTGATTACAGACAATGTGGAGGATTCTCTGATATCTGAAGTTTCCGGTTTTCCTTTAAAAGCAAAGCCAATAACAAAAACTTTCATTCCCCTGATTGGTTTGTTAGTTTTTTGGGAAAATTTTTTAATTTGTTGAATGATATAACGAGGCATTCCTTCATTAATTTTTCTGCCTGTGAGAATCATGGCGGGATTAACTCCTGCTTTTTGGGCTACATCAGCTAAAATATACGGATCTTTAGATAAGCAATATCCGCCAACCCCAGGAGAGGGGGTAGGAACTTTGTCGCGAGGATAACCAAAATTTGCTGCATTAATAATTGCCACTGTATCTAAATTGAGTTTATCGCAAATCAAGGCAACTTCATTGGCATAGGCAAAGCGTACATCGCGATAGGAATTGTTAATCAATTTTACTAGTTCCGCTTCTTCTAATGAATTTACGGTGACAATTTGGGGTACAAATTCATTAAATAAATTAGCGGTGATATGAGTACTTTCTTTATTGATACTGCCCACTACTTGAGGCAAGGTGCGCAGTTCATCCAGGGCATTTCCTTCTACAGTACGTTCTGGGGCAAATGATAAATAAAAATCTTTGCCCCCTGAAAGCCCGGAATATTTTTCTAAAACAGGAAGAGCAACATTGCGGGAAGTGCCGACGGGAACCGTGGAGCGTAAAATTACCAAATCATCTTTTTTTAAGACTTTTCCCACCATCTTGCTTGCTTTTTGCACATATTCCAGATGAGGCTTTTTATCTTCTTTAACAGGCGTTCCAACAGTAATGATGTAAATATCATTAAGATTATCTTTTATTCGTGTATCAACTTTTAAATTTTTATTAATATTTTTTTTCCAAAGGAGATCTAAGCCCACTTCATGGATATGAGGTTTGCCTTCTTTGAGGGTGGCAACAACTTCTGGATTTATATCAATCCCTAAAACATTAAATCCTAAATCCGCCAGAGTAACTGCTAAAGTTACCCCTACATAACCCATACCCAAGACGCAAATGTTGCGAGTTTTTACCTCAGCGTGTTTCCAGACATCAAAAAAGTGCACCACATCGTCAATTTTTCCTTTTTCGTCAATAACAGGGAAAAAATTTATTAACTTATTGGGAATTTTAGGGTTATCGCGCAATAATTGCTGCAGATGAAACAAGGTTTGCTGATTGTTTAAACCTTTTTTTACCACCATTGGTTTTTTAGTCATTACCCTTTCCACTTTAGTGGAAAGTTTTTTGCGAGCAATGATGGCGCGGCGAATGTCGCCGTCTGTGATAATACCCAAAAGCTGGTTTTTTTTATCTATAACAAAAGCCATACCAGGAACCCCGCCTTTTTTAGGGGCCTCGTTGATTTTTTTCATGGCTTGCAGAATAGAGGCAGAAGGGGGAATGAGATTGAATTTAATTTTGGAATTCATTTTTATTTTTCTAGATATTTGTGAAGACGAGCAAGGGCTAGGAGAAACCCTTCAAAATTATTTAAATGACCTCGCCAGATTTCCGGAACAAAAGAAGGATTAAATTTTTTAATTAAGAGAACTGCTTTTTTCCAGTCGATCTCTCCTTCTTCAATTTGTAGCCCCTCACCATCTACACCTTTGGCGTCAGCAAGATGCAAATGTTTAGCGAAAGGAAGAGTGGTTTGCAAATATTGCCAAAAATCCTTTTGATAAGCATTACAATACAATTTTGCGTGCGATAAGTCAAGGCAGATATTAAATCCTGTTTGCTGATGGAATTTTTGCAAACGATCAGCGTCAATCAAAAGATTGGAAAACCATTGTCCCCCAAAAAACCAAGGATATGGCGGCATATTTTCTATTAAAAATTCTACGCTTTCAAGATTTAATTTATTTAAAGAATCAATCACTCTTTGTTCCAGGGAATCTAAATTTTTAATTGGCTCATCTTCTGAATAGCCACCCGGATGCATAATGATAAAAGGTTTTTTGTCCTGAGAAAAATATTTTTGCAATTTTTTTGCCATCTCAATAGTAGCTTGAGCAATTTTTATTGCTTCATTTCTCTTTTCTTTGTTTTCATGAGCCAAATCCACCATTCTGCCATACCAATATTCCGGAGCATGAAGCATTAATTGAGTTTTGGACAATTGTGGTGGCGCTTCTTGAAATTTCATGTCCTCATCGCTTAAATGGAATTCTACGCAAACAGGCTGCAAATGCTGGATTTCTTTTAGATCTTGAAAACGTACTTTTAATCCCCATGGTTTTGTCCAAACGAGTCTAGGAAAAGTTTCCTTTACCTTCCCGATGTCTTCAAGCAAGAAATCATTGTCTTGAGCAATATCACGGATGGCTTTTTTGCCAGCCAATTTCTCAAAAAATTGGGGAGACAACCCTTTTGCCGGACTTTTGGTTGTGATGTCCTCTTTTTTGATAACCTCTCCTTTTTTAATATGACGCGTTGCCACTAAACTTTTCCCCAAAACCTCGCGGTTTAAAACTTCTGGCCTGGTAAAATATTTTTCTTTTTTTCCTAAAGAAGTTTCCACAATACGAATCGCTTTTACTAATTCTTGAAATTCCTCTGGTTCTAAACTAGCTAAATGATCTGGTCCTTTTTGTTTGCGGTCTCGTGTTAAATGCTTCTCAATTATTTTTGCGCCTAAAACAACAGAAGCAATAGCAGGATATATTCCTCTTTCATGACCAGAGTAACCAACGGGAACGCCGAAATTTTTTAATTCCTCAATAAAGTTTAAATTCAAATGTTGATAGGGGGCAGGATAAGAAGCATTACAATGCAATAAAATAAAGGGAACACTTTTAGTTTTTAAAAACTCTACAGTTTTAGCGATTTCTTCTTTTTCCGACATGCCAGAGGAAATAATTAACGGTTTTTTTGTTTTTGCTAAATAATCCAAAAGTTCCAAATTAGTTAAATCCGCCGAGGCAACTTTATAAGCGGGAACATTTAAAGTTTCCAGGAAATCCACACTTTTTTTATCCCAAGGAGTACAAAGATAAATTAATCCCTTGCTTTCTGCATATTTTTTTAGTTCTTTATGTGCTTCCTCTGTCAATTCTGTTTCTCGGAATACAGAGATCATGTATTGAAACGATTGTTCAAATTTAATGGTATTTTCCAACACTTCTTTTTTATAGAGAGATTTCAGATCGCGTTTTTGAAATTTCACCGCATCTGCTTTTGCTTCTGCTGCTTGATCGATCAACCACTTTGCCTCTTCAATTCTGCCATTATGATTTATGCCGATTTCCGCAATAATAAAAACTGGCTTATTCTTTCCAATAAGCCGATGAGCAATTTTTATTGTATTTGTATTGATCATCATATCCGCAGTATACTTATTATATAACTTTTTTAAGCAGAGTCAATATTAATTCAAAAATCAAAATTTAATGCAAAATTTTAAACTAAAAACCTATCCTAACGATAGATTTATACAAATAAAAATTATATCTACGGCTCAATAATGCCTAAATTTTCCAATTTTTTCATCACCATTTCCGCGATCATTAAATCGTGCTGACTATCTAAGTCCACAGACTGATCTTCGCGCATGATTACCCCGCGAATATCGTCGCCATAAATATGACCATCCTTGATGAATTTGGTGCGCGTGGCATCTACAGCGGCATTTTGCCAATAAACTCTTGGCAATAATTGTCTTGGCACATCTGTCCCTAATTTCTCGTAATATTTAGTTTTAATAAAGGGAGTAATGCGCTGAGTTTTTTCATCATAGCGCCACATTTTAAAGGGAGGATTTTTAGGGATGGTAATTGTGCGAACAGAGTCACATCCCGTTTCTTGCATTACTTGAATGACCCTATCTATATCTTTGTAGGTGCGTAAAGGGGCGGTGGGTCGCAGCCAAACAATAATTTCAGGTTTCCAGCCGCGATTTTTTTCTAACCAGTTAAGAACAAATTGATAAACAGGCAAATCCGGCGTAGTATCGGTGGCAATCTCTTTTGGTTGATAAAAGGGGACATCTGCGCCGTATTCCTTAGCGATCTTAGCAATTTTTTCGCTATCTGTTGAAACTAAAAAATATTCTAACCGTTTAGATCTTTTTGCTTCTCTAATGGTATAATATATTAAAGGCTTCCCGCATATGGGAGCGATATTTTTATAAGGGATACTTTTTGATCCTCCTCGCGCCGGGATAATGCCGATAATTTTAGGTTTATTATTAGTAGACATACCTTGGAAAGCTTAAACGTTCCGCAAAATAATGTCAAAGATCTTTTGCGAGGTCGTGCCATCAATGGTGGTAATCATTTTTTTGCAAGTAGCGAGGCGTTTCTTGGCGTCCAGCTGGGGATTTTTTAAATAAGTATTAATAGCCAAAATGAGTTCTTTTTTGTTTTTTACTACTTTAGTGCCGCCTTCTTCTATAATATCTTTATAATGTTCTTGAAAGTCGCGGTAAACTGCGGAGCGGCGCCAGCGAATCCAATCAAAAGGTTTGCCGAACATGACATTAATGGTTGGCCGATCTGCCAACATCGATTCAATTGCTGTCGTAGAAGAAAGGTTGATCATCACATCACTATATTTAAAAAGGGCAACCAGCATATACATGTCTTCCTTGCTTGGGTTATATAAAAAATCTTTTAAGGGAGCTTCTTCTTTTCTGCCAAAAGCATGTTTTAAAATAATGTTGTATTTTTTTGCATACCACAAGTGATTTTCTAGCTTACCTCCCGGATGCACGGAAGCAAAAATTTGACAGGGCTTTACTAATTGATTATTTTTAATTGCCTGGGCAACAATTTTTACAATGTAAGACGTATCGTAAAGTTCCACTGTAGAAATATAGATGAGTTTTTTTTGTAGATCTAGGTTGAGAGATTGAAATAAAATTTCTTTGGAAGGAATTTTATCTTTATGATGAAAATAATCCAAGCGGGGAGAGCCGACAACATAAATATTTTGAGGAAAGAAATCAAATTCTTTAATGATATGTTTTTTCATCATTTCATTCCAGACGATGAGCTTATCGGGCATAACCATTTTTTCACGGTTGCGCACCATTTTCCAAACATTATCCCAACTTTCAATATAGGTTAAGGTCTTAATCTTTTTTTCTTTGGCTTTTTGCAAAATATCGATGTCTTTAGAATCCAAGCCCGTTGTAGTAGTAATAACTAAAGCAGGTTGGTATTTTTGATAAATTTTCTCCTCGTTGTCGTTTTCTTCCCAAATAAAAGGATAATGCGTAAATTCTTTGATTAATTCGGGATATTTTGCGGCAGGAGAAATAACGATAAGCTGAAGATTCTTTTCTTGAGCAAAAAAATCCTGCAAGGGCTGCAGAAAAGCGCGTTTATGACTGCCTGATGGGACAGAGAGAATGATATTTTTTCTTATTGACAAGGATTTAATCTTTTGCTAATGTTTAATCTTTGCTTTGGTTCACTAGACAGCCAGAATTTTTTGCGAAGCACCCCTCCCAACCCTCCATTTCGCAAAAAATTCTGACTGTCCAATAGAGTTATTTTAGCTTCAATTTGTTCTTTTGACAACTGGAAGGAGAGATAAATGGGAAGGGCAATGTTGTTCGCACATGATGTGGGAGCGGCGAAGAATATCGCGGCTTTGGAAAGGTCTTTGTCTGAGATTTGGGAAGTCAAAACCCATATTCACTCAGACAAAGTACGGGATTTTTTTGAGGAAAATTAAACTGGCTGAAACTGCAAGCCACCCGCAAATGGAGAAATATTTGCCAAAAGCAAAGATTTTTGGCTGATATTGAAAAACAACCTGATGTTCTCCGAAAGGAACTAAAACACCTCTAAAAAGATAATCAGTTTGGTAAATTTTTATTGGTTGGCCATCTAGGGAAGCTTGCCACCCAGAATAAAAGGTGTCAGTCAAAACCAAAAAACTATTACCATCAGTTTTGGTGTTAATGACGATTTTTTTATCTGTATAAGATATTATCCGAGCTTCTTTTGCCCTTTCTTTTTCAATTTCTTCTTTTATTTCTTCTTCGATATAAGCTAAATTTTGTGGAGAAAAAGAAGGTTCTTGCATTTTTGCTAAAATTTCCTGGGAATTTTTTTCTACTTTTATTTCCTCAGCGAAAAATAATCGTGGAAGAACCATTTCGTTTTCATAAATCTTGACTTCTTCGTTATAGATTTTTTCCCAGCGGGGATTTTGTATTTCATCTTGGGAGATAATATACTTGATATTGGCTAAATTTAATAAATTTTCATTTTTTATTTCTTTACTAGAACGCATGGCATCCATATATTGCACATGGCGTTGCATATCAAGCGAAGCCGACCACTCTGGAGAGCTTAAGCCGAACAAACTATGCTCGATAGGCAAAAGCAACTCTCTTTTTAAATCAAGTGGCAGCGGTTTTGGTGGGTTACTAAAGATTTTTCCCGTGTCTTTTGTCTCTCTCAATGTCAAGATGCGATAAATATCTTTATCTTGCTGCAAAAATTTTGCCGTTTGCGGTTTTTTTTCTACTTCTTTTATATTAACAGGGGAATACCATTTTTGACCGAAATAAAAAAGTTCTAAAAAAGAAAGTAAAACTAAAAATGCCGCAAGATAATTCTTGGAAACTTTTTTTAGAGTGTAAAGTTTTACCAGAACAAAAAAGGAGAAAAATAAAAACAAGGAAAAATAAGTATCCAAGTAATTTAGGCTTATTCCGGAGGATTGATTCTTTTCTATTAAATATTGGATTTTTTCTTCGTAATAGGACCAAGGAAAGACATGCTCTTTTGACCCCTTGATAATAAATTCAAAAATTTTTTCTGCTAAATCCTGCAAAAAAACGGTCTGAATAAAGAAGAAGTAATTGCTCATTAAAACTAAAATAAGAAGGGCAAAAAGAATTAACCCCAGGCCCTTGGTTAATTTCTGTAATTTTTCTTTTGGCATAGAAAGTATCTGGTCTAGTCCAAAGCCAGCCAAGATCGCCAAGGCGAAAGTACTTAAATACAAAAAGCGGCTGGGAGCGGAAAAAAACCAAAGAGAGGGTTCGATTTTAATTAGGCGAAGAGGGGAATACTTGCCAATAGCAAAGAGCATAGAGCCAATAGCAACTAAAATGTAAAACCAGATGACTTTGCTTTTCTTTTTGGATAAGGTAATAAAAAATGCCAAGAGGAGAGGGACGATGCCGATATAGGCCCCCATTTCCATTATTTGACGACTGCCCCAATAGTTTTCTTGAAAATCGTAAAAGCCGGGGAAAATAAAAGTGATAAATTGCCAAGGCCAAAAACTATATTGGTTGGCGCGTTCTATATTCATACCCGATCCGCGATCAGAAAATCTTATCAACTCTAAGGTGGGCAGAAGCTGGATAGAAGAAAGGACAAAAGCAAACAGGGCAATAAATAAAAGTAAAAATAAAGATTTGCCAAATTTTTTAAACGATGACAAACGGAATATAAAATAGCATGAAAAAAGCAAGGCGGCATAAAAAGGAATTTGAAAATGGCCAGCTAAAAATTGGATGGCCAAAATAACAGGCATCAAAATTAAAATGTAAGATCTTTTTTTTCTTAAATATTTTTCTATCAGAAACAAAAGAAGAGGAAGATAAGGGGCTGCAAAAATAATATTAAGGTGCAATATGTGGCCAACTATAAAGCCAGAGAAAGCAAAAACAATCCCTCCTAATAAACTAGCATGTTTGCTTAAATTTAAACTGCGGCAATAAAGAAAAGTGAAGAAAATTATAAGAAAAAAATGCAAAATTAGCGCGGTATTAAAAAATATGGGCAAAGGTAAAAGTCTCAAAATTAAAGATAGGGGATAAAAAAAACCTATTTGGGCGGAGGCGATAATAGGAAAACCAAAATGCGTATATTGCGACCAGAGAGGCGTATCGCCGGCTACCTCGTAATCGCGGAAAATTTTTTCCAAAGGATAAAAGACATCTTCAATGTCTCCCAAATAAAACATCCTCCCTAAAAATATAAGAGGGAAGAAAAAAATGAGAGGAAGTAGGATAATAAAAAAACAAAATGTTTTGTTCATACTTCGTAAATCCAAATCTGAGTGCTTAAAATGAAAAATTAAAAACTAAAAATGAAAAACCACAATCCAAAATTAAAAAATTTTTGTGGTTTTCATTTTTTCATTTTTCATTTTTAATTTATTTTTTATCTGGCCAATTAATTGTTAAAGAATCTTAGCTTAAAAACCAAGAGGAATGCTTGCCAAATGATTTTTTTGCTTATTTTTGATTGTCCTTCGCGGCGCTCTGTAAAAGTAATGGGGATTTCTTGATAAGAAAATCTACTTCTGTAAGCTTTTGTTTTAAGTTCCAAAAGAAAACCATAGCCATCTGTTTTGATTTCTCGAAAATTAATTCCTTCTAAAGTTTTTTTCTTCCAGGCGTTAAACCCTCCTGTTAAATCATGAATTGGCAAAAAAAGAATTACTCGAGCAAAATTATTGGCAAAAGAAGATAAAAAAAGTCTCTTTTTTGGCCAGTTAACTATTTTTCCACCGGGAATGTAGCGAGAACCGATAACAAAATCTTTTGAATTTAGGCCTTTTAGGAGTCTTGGGATATCCTTAGGATTATGAGAAAAGTCAGCATCCATCTGGATAATTGCTTCTGCGTTATTTTCAAAAGCAAGTTTTATACCTTCAATGTAGGCAGTGCCTAATCCTAATTTGCCTGTGCGTTTTAAAAGATGTAGGTTGGGAAATTCTTTTTGTCTCCCTTCAACAATTTTTGCTGTTTGGTCGGGAGAGTTATCGTCAACAATTAAAAGATGCAAATCGGGAATATTCAAAGAAAAGATTTCTTTGATTATTCTTGCGATGTTCTCTTTTTCGTTATAGGTAGGGATGATGACAAAAACTTTCATGGAATTTTCAATTTTCAATTCTCAATTTACAATCAATTTCCAATGACATAATTTTCAGACAATCAGTTTGGAAATTGAAAATTATTGAATAAGTTTTCTGTCCTGTAGCACTTTTTTCACTACTTTAAAAACTTCTTCTACAGTAATTCTAGAAAGACAAGATTTAGTATCTTGTTTTCCTGGATGTTGCCAATTTTCGAAATTTTGACGTCGCACCTCTTGTGGAGTCAAAAGTTTGCAAGGGATTAGTCTTTTTAAAAAACATGGTTCATCACAAGTTGGACCCTCAATAGTAAGATGCTGTTTTTGAGAATCTTTGATATATTTATTCAGGAAAAAAGCAGGGGCAGCCCGATGTAGAGGCTGACCGCCGTATAAAGTGATAGTTTGCGTGCCTGCCCCCGCCACAAAATGCAAAGCCCCTCCCATTACTCCAATTCCTAAATCGCAATTACGGGCAAATTCGATGTTCTCTAAAAGTGTTAATTTGCGGCCAAAATATTCCGGAACAAATTTTGCGCCAAACCAAATGGGAGTGATTTTTAATTCTTTTTTGAGACATTTTTCCAATTCTTTTGTTTTTTCGGGGTCCCATCCGCGCATGGATTCGTTGTTAATTCCCTCGACAAATAAAACGCGAGGTCGAGGGAAGCGCGCCGCTACCTCCTTGCCTATTCTTTTTTCTTTTTGAGTGGTAAAAACTTCATAGTTGGTATAGTCGCTTTCAATTTGCATATATTGATAGATTTTTTTGAGGGGGTTATCTGTATGTCCTATGCCGAAATCAATTTCAAAAACTTTATCATAATTCTTTTTCATTTTATTATAATATTTCGGATTCCAAGTGGCATAACGAATGCCATTCTCTTCACAAATTTCTTTTTTTAAAGAAAGAGATTTATCATGCCAATGAATAATTTCATCAACGTAAGGGTTGAATTGCATCAAAGATATACAAAACCCATCTTGGTTGCGTTTGCCCCAGTTGCCTTTTCTGTCTTTATATCCCCAAGCAGTGACCAAAGTTACAAAGGAGTCAGGATATAAATGTTTGAGGGTATAAAGTACGGGAGAAACAAAAAATAAATGATCCCCCATATTGCCTACATGTTTGATAAGAAATTTTTTCATTGGTTTTGCCAGTTTTGTTCTTTAAATTCCTTGATGCGATTTTCTTTGAGTAATTGAATTAAATTTCTAATGCGCTCTGCGGTTTTTTTATAAGAATATTCCGCTAATCGTTTGATGGCTTTATTTTGTATTTCATCATAAAATTGACCATCAGCAATTAATCTGTTCCCTAGAGATATTATTTTTTTTATATCTTTTGCATCAGCGCAAGTTAAATCTGGATACAACTCAATTTGTCCGTCAGCATTAATGCCCAAAGAAGGAGTGCCGCAGGCAGCGCAGTCTACCTGCACTCTCCCGCGGGTAAACCAAGTATCTAAGTTTATTACCATATAATAATTGCTTAGTTTTTCAAGTTGTTCTCGCCAAGGGTAAAAGGGGACTGTTTTAAAATTTGTGTTTTTTAAGGGTTCAGTGTTAAAACCAGGCATTTCTGTTACTAAAATTTTATATTGAGGATTTTTTTTCTGAATTTCTTTTGCCGCGACCTGAGATCCGAGGTTGTCCGGTCGGTTGGTATCCCCAGCACAAAAAATAATTTTTTCCTTTTTTCCCCTTTTTTTGAAGAAATTTTTGGCAAATTCATAAGGATAGGGCTGGGGGATGTAAACCACTGGCGTTTTGGTCATTAATTGCTGGTAGTCGTTTGCTTGCCGGTGCACATTAATAAAAATATCGCAGGCATCAATTAATCTTAGATAATTTTTATACCAAGTTTTTTCCCGCCACGCTTCTCTTAGTCTGCCAAAGGGATAAGGAGAGGAACAAAGAAGAATTTTTTCCGGAAAGATCTTTTTAAAATATTCCGCAAACGAAGCCATGGCTGCATTTTCAGTGATGTGGCTTAATACCAAAATAACATCAAATTTTTTAAGATAATCCAAGGAGTAATTTGATTTTATTACCTGTTTTTTTTGGAGGCGGAATTTTGCTTCTTGGAAAAAAGAAGGAGGTTTTTCCAAAGACCCCATGATCAGACCTTTGAGGGGGATATATTCTCCGCATAATGCAGAAGCATAACAGCCGTACGAGGTAGGGTCGATCTCTGTTTGGGGATTGCAAAGATAGTTTGGATGTTCATCCCTATGCCGCCAAATTTTGTTAGTTTTGGTTTCGTATTCTATAACTGCAAATTTCATAATTATATCTTAACATCTTTTTTCACTTTTTCTTCCAATTGTTTTTTGTAAGATGGAAGCAGCGCGGCTTTGATAATTTCCATTTCTTTGATTTTCCATACTTGCGCCAAGAGCAAATATATCAAGCCACCGACAGAAGTGATCACTGCAATTTCAATGAAGGCATTAATTTGCAAAGTATAATTTAAATATGGCTCGATGATTTTTTTAACTTCCCAACAAATTAAGCCCAAAAGAACGGCGAGAACAGATATTTTAATATAGAACACATCTTTAAAAATAGACAAGAGCTGGGGAATTTTTTTGCGCAAATAAAGATAATAAAAAAAGATGATGGAAAGAGGGACGAGTGAAGAAGCGAGAGCCAGCCCCGCATGTTGCAAGGGTTTGACCAATAAATAAAAAAGAACAATGGCAACCACTTGTGATCCAATAGTAACAATGACAGAGATGCGCGTGGCTTTAAAAGCCAAAGTAGCATGGCCGAATACGGAGCTCCAGCCATTGATTAAAAGTCCCAGCATAAAATAAATGAGGGCAATAGCAGTTGCTTCAGTGCTCTTTGCTTCAAAAGATCCTCTTTGGAAAAAAAGGATAATCGTTGGTTGAGCGAGAATAATCAGGCCGATGGTAATGGGAAGAGCAAAAAAGGCAATGGCGCGGAAAGCTAAGGATAAGATGCGGCGTAAATCCTCTGTTTTTTTTAATGCGGCTTTTTGAGACAAGGTAGGAAAGATTATTGTTGTTACTGTACCCAAAAAAACAATGGAAATAATCTGGAAGATCTTTTCAGCGAATTTTAAAGCAGATAAACTCCCTGCTGATAAGTCGGAAACTAAAATACGATAAACAATGCCCGCGGCTTCAGTGGCCAGCGCGGAAAAAATAAAAGGGAAAACCAAATAAAGAATTCTTTTGAAATCTTTTTGTCTAAAATTAAAAACAATTTTGTAGGGCATGCCTAATTTGCACACAGCAGCAAAGAGAACAAAAAATTGCAAAGCGCTTCCCAAAAGCGTACCTAAAGCCAGAGAAAAAATGCCAATTTGTTTGACAAAAATTAGTAAAATAACAACTGATATAGAAGGGGTAAGTAGTTTTAGCAAAGCGGGCAAACTGAATTTTTTAAAAGAATGCAAAATACTGATGGCAATTTCAGACAAAAAGGTGAAAAGGAAAGCGGGCAACATGAAGCGGATTAAAAGCACAGTTAAATTTTTTACATCGGGAGAAAATCCCGGAGCAATAAAATTTACAAATGATTCAGTAAAGAAACCGACCAAAATGATTAACAAAAGAAAGGAGAAAGCGGAGATGTGGAAGAGATTTAAAGCCATCTGCCAAGCACGTTCTTTTTCGTTTCTAGTCATCTGTTCTACAAAAAGAGGAAGAAAAACAGAAGCCAGCGCCCCCCCTAAAAGTAGTTTAGAAAGAAGTTCGGAAGTACTTTGCGCCATAAAAAAAGCATCTGTTTCTTTGCCGGCACCAAAGTAATAAGCCATAGCAAGTTGCAAAACAAAGCCCACCAAAGAGGCCAATACCGCAGAAATACTTACAATGCTGGCAGCGCGAGCAGTTTTTATGTAACTTGTTTTTTCTTTTTCCATCATTCAAAAATAAAAAATAAAAATGAAAAATGAAAAACAATTAAAATTAAAAATTTTTTTGGATTTTTTGTTTCGATTTTAATCTGGCGTATAAACCAGCAAAAATAATTGTTCCCAAGAAAGTCAAAAGTGAAACCACAATACCAATAACAAAACGTGAAGGCAGATAATATAATAATGTCTCACCCTTTAAATTTTTAGGAACAAAAGCTAATTTGCCTTTATATTCTAAAACTTGCACATCTTT
>FWPV01008164.1_pt1 | contig 18455 bp, 14 predicted proteins | sample 2228371 | NCBI WGS metagenome assembly FWPV01 (sample SAMEA103939776, study PRJEB20133) | metagenome
GGCCGTCTCCCTCGACCCGCGCAAAGGCGATGCGGTCCTGCTTGAAGATACGCTCGGCCGCCGCGTGCTCTTCGACGCGGGAATAGACCGGGCTGGAGTACTGCGCGACTACCTCCGCCTCCGCGCCATATACCGCCTCGATGCGGTCATTCTCAGCCACCCCGACCGCGACCACTACGGCGGCTTGCTTGACCTCGACCACTCCTTCCACATTGACCGAGTCATCATTCCTCCCTTATCCCATGTTGACCCGCACTACGCCCGACTGCTCGACACCCTCCGGCGTCGTGGCGCACTGATTATTGAGGCTGCCAAAGGCAGTCAACTAATCGGGTGCGGCTTCGCCCTTCAATTCCTCTGGCCGGACTCGGCCGCCTGCCGGCAATACGAACAAAGGCGAACCTCCGCCAATGCGGCTTCCCTCGTGGCTAGAGTCGAGCATGCCGGATACGTCGTCCTCCTCACCGGCGACATGGAAACCCTGGAGCTCATACCCTCATCCCTCCTGCGTGCCGACCTGCTCAAATCTCCGCACCACGGCAGCAAAAAAGGAAACCGGCCCCACCTCTACCGGCTCATCCGGCCTCGCACTGTAGTCGTCATGGGGCGCCACCCCACACCTGCTCAACTCGAATCAACCCTCCCCGGTCCCGACATCGACTACATCAACACCCGCCGCGATGGAGGAATACTCCTGCACCTCCCCAACCGACGCCCACTCCCCCACAAACCCCAAACCCAACCCAACCCCCCTCCGGCAAAAATACCGACCACCGCCGAGTTCCACACAATACCGGACACATGATCATGGACGCTTGGTAATTGTAAAATAACGGTTTTTGTAAGTAGATAGAATTAGCCATTGTGCATTTGAGGCAACCAGAGGTTCGGAAGTCGGGTCTATAGTGAGGAAATCCCGAAAGGAAACCCCAAGACATGCAGGAACTAAAAGACGACATCAAGCGAGTGCACGAAGAGATAGAGCGCGAGAGTCTGTTCGTCCAGGCGGTTACAGCAGAAATCGGCAAGGCTATTGTTGGCCAGAAGTACTTGGTTGACCGTCTGCTTGTCGGCTTGTTGGCAAACGGGCACATTCTTATTGAGGGTGTGCCGGGTCTGGCGAAGACCTATGCGGTAAAGACGCTGGCACAGGCGGTCGCCACCAAGTTCCAGCGCATCCAGTTCACCCCTGACCTGCTGCCTGCCGACATCATCGGCACGCAGATATACAATCAACGGACCGGTGAGTTCACGTCGCGCAAAGGACCGGTCTTTGCCAACTTTGTTCTGGCCGACGAGATCAACCGGGCACCGCCCAAGGTTCAGAGTGCTCTGCTAGAGGCGATGCAGGAACGTCAGGTGACAATCGGCGAAGAGACGTTCCGGCTTGCCGACCCGTTTCTTGTTTTGGCTACCCAGAACCCGATTGAACAGGAAGGGACGTATCCTTTGCCCGAGGCTCAAACCGACCGGTTTCTGCTCAAGCTGCGGGTCGGCTATCCGTCCAAGCAGGAGGAGAAGCTGATTGTGGACCGGATGACCGCGGGTGCTGAGCCGACCGCCGAGCCGGTAGTTGACGCATCCGCGATTATCCGGGGCCGGGAGTTGTGCAAACGTATTTACGTTGACGAGAAGCTTAAGGACTACATCCTGAATATCGTGTTTGCGACCCGCTTCCCAAAAGAGCACAACTTGGCCGACTTGGAGCCGCTCCTGCGCTACGGCGCCTCGCCGCGGGCATCAATCTATCTGCTGACCGCGGCCCGGGCAATGGCATTCCTGCGCCGGCGGGGATTTGTCATCCCCGAAGACATTAAGGAGCTTGCGCCGGACGTGTTGCGCCACCGGGTGATTCTGAGCTACGAAGCTGAGGCCGAAGAGCTGACCGCCGACGATATTGTTCGGCGGGTGCTTGAGGGGGTCGAGGTTCCCTGATAGCGACGCGATACATGACCCAGACGCTTGACGTTTGGGATTGTGTCCCTAGTAGACAGTGAGCCGCACGCAGCAGACTGAGCGCCGAACCGGCCGGCCGGACAGCTCAGGTCGAAGCCGTATCCGTCAGGTCGAGATTCGGACCCGGCGACTGGTCAACACGCTCTTTTCCGGCGACTACAAGTCGTCGTTTAAGGGACGGGGCATCGAGTTCCTCGATGTGCGCGAGTATTTGCCCGGGGATGACGTACGGACGATTGACTGGAAGGTCACGGCCCGGTTCGGCCGGCCTTTTGTTAAGAAGTATGCCGAGGAGCGGGAGCTGGTGGTTATCCTGATGGTTGACGCGTCGGGGTCGGCCCGGTTCGGAACAAGTAGGCTGTTCAAGCTCGAACAGGCCGCCGAAGTGGCTGCGACCCTAGCGTTCTCCGCCATCCGGAACAACGACAAGGTCGGGCTGGTCTTCTTCACCGACCGAGTCGAGAAGTACGTGCCCGCCCGCAAAGGTCGGGTTCACGTTCTCCGGCTGATTCGCGACATTCTGTTCTTTCAGCCCGAGCATCGGGGAACTGACCCGGTTCAGGCGCTTCAGTTCCTGATGCATGTAGTGAAGCGACGCGCGATTGTCTTTTTCATATCTGATTTCATCGGCGACGGGTTCAGGCCGATCCGGCTCAAGCAGCCGCTGGGCATCGCCGCCCGTAAGCACGACCTTGTCGTCGTCTCGGTCAACGACCCGGCTGAGCAGGAGCTACCTCGAGTGGGACTGGTTGAGCTTGAGGACCCGGAAACGGGTGAGTTGGCAACGGTTGACACTTTTGACCGAGGCTTGCGTGAGAGGTTCCGGCAATACCGTACAGCCCGCGAAGAAGAACTGCGGAAACTCTTCCGCCAGCTCGGCGTGGACCGGATTGCGCTCTCGACCGATGAAGACTTCACCAGCAAGCTGCACCAGTTCTTCCAGAAGCGGGCGCGACGGTATCGGTAGGGAGCGGTACGCCTTATGCAATACGCGGTAGGTTGTGTGCTGTATGTTAGCCTCTGGCTTGCGGCTTTTGGCTCCCTGTACGCTCAGCCAGGTCCGGACTCGATTGTGTCAGACTCGGCTCAAATTCCACATTTCCGGGTTGTCACCGGCGGTCCGGTATCGATCTCTGCTCGGCTGAAGCCGCGTCGAGGCTCGCGGCAACTGACCATCGGCGACCAGTTCGAACTGGAGCTGACCGTCAGATACCACCGCAATGTTAGAACCTCGCCGCCGGCGAGCCCGGAGTTTGAGCCGTTCGTGGCCTTGGACCGGAAGACTGTAACCCGGTATGTCGGAGATACGGTGATTGACATTCACACTCTCAAGCTGGCGGCATTCAACACCGGTGAGTTGAAGATTCCGCCGTTCTTCGTGACTTACCCGGCCGAGGGCGAGGTCCGGGCTGCGGCATCGGATTCCATTCCGATCACGGTTACGAGCGTGATGCCCAAGGAGATGGAGGACTTGAACGACATCAAGCCCCAGATTCAGTTTCCCAATCTGCTTCCGCTCTGGCTTTTGCTTGGTACCCTTGGAGCTGTCGCGCTCGCCATCGCCGGTCTCAGGCTTTACCGGCGCTACCGGCGCATCCGGCTCTACGGTGCGCCTCTGCCTGACCCGTGGGACGAGGCGCTGGCCGCGCTCGAAGCGATTCCAGTCTCGGATTGGCTGGCCAATGGGCTGGTCAAGCGCTATTACTACACTGTCTCCGAGGTATTGAAGCGCTACCTGACCCGCCGCTTCAACTTCCCGGCAATTGACCAGACTACGACCGAGATTGCCCGGTCAATGAAGCAACTGCGGATTGAGCAGCGCGAAAGGTTCGGCGAGTTTTTCGAGCAGGCTGATCTGGTGAAGTACGCCAAGTACGTCCCGCCGGATGCCGACGCGAGTGCCGCGCTCGAGACAGCCCGGGAGTTGGTGAAGGCGACGATACCGGCGCTTCGCCCGGTGGAAGGGGGAAGTGCAGCAGAATGACGTTTGCCCATCCCTGGTTCTTTCTCTTCTTGCTGGCGGTGCCGGCGCTCTTCTGGTGGCAGTTGCGCAAGCGGCGGGCGGCGCTGACCGCAAGCGACCTGCGGTTCCTGAAGGACGCACCGAACCGGGGACGCTACCGGCGAGCTGTCATCAACGGCCTGTACGCGATTGCGCTTTGCTTCATGACGATTGCGCTTGCCCGGCCCCAGCGGGGCCGCCAGTTTCAGGAAGTCGAGACGCGCGGCATTGACATTATGCTTTGCCTCGACATCTCCGGCTCGATGCGGGCCGAGGATTTCTCACCGCGCAACCGGCTCACAGTGGCGAAGGAACGGGCCAAGGAGTTCATCGCCAAGCGGGGTGGCGACCGCATCGGGCTTGTCGTCTTTTCGGCGACGAGTTTGACCCAGTGCCCGTTGACCACCGACCGCAACATCCTTGCCAACCTGATTGACCGCGTTGACTTCGGCATGCTTGAAGACGGCACCGCAATCGGCATGGGCATTGCCAGCGCGGTCGCTCGGCTGAAGGACTCAAAGGCCCGCGACCGGGTCATCGTGCTGCTCACCGACGGGGTCAACAACGCCGGCGACATTGACCCACTGACCGCGGCCCAGACCGCGGCCAGCTTCGGCATCAAAGTTTACACCATCGGCGTCGGTAGCAAGGGCCCAGTCCCTTATCCGGTGCAAGACCGGCTTTTTGGCCGGCGCTATGTTCAGATTGAGATTGACCTCGATACGGAAGTGCTCCAGCAGATCGCTGACCTGACCAGCGGCAAGTTCTTTCTTGCGACCGACGGGGCCGCGCTTAAGCTCATCTACGACGAGATTGACCGCATGGAACCGACAACCTTCAAGGTCAAGCAGTACACGGTCTACAATGAGCTGGCTGGCACGCCGTTGTTGCTCGCGCTGGTGTTCAGTCTGCTCGGCACCGGGCTGGCGGCGACGGTTTTCCGGAGGCTGCCGTGAAAGACAGAAGAGCAAAGAAGAGTGGTCGAGTGACCAAGCGGTCCAGTGGCGGAGAGCGGTCAGCGGTGAGCGGCGAGGGGGAGCATGATTAGGTGGGCAGAGCCGGGCTACCTTTGGTTTGTTCCGGCGATACCCGTTGGGTATTTGGTTTTTGTGTTGGTGGGGGTGTATCGGCGTCGGGTTTTGGTGCGGGCGGTTGATGCGCATCTTGTTGGCCGGCTGATGCCTTCGTTTTCGCCGGTTTTGGCGGGTCTTAAGTCGGTGTTGGTGCTTGTGGGTTTGGCTTTGGTGTTGCTGGCTGCGGCGCGGCCGAAGTGGGGCGAGAGGCTGGAGCTTTATCGAGGACGGGGTATTGATGTGGTCGTCGTGCTCGATGCGTCGAAGTCGATGTTTGCCGAGGATGTGAAGCCGAATCGGCTAGCCCGGGCCCGAACCGAGCTGGCGTCGTTGATTGAGGGACTGTCCGGCAATAACATCGGTATCGTTGCTTTTGCCGGTGATGCGTTTTGTATGTGTCCGCTGACAACTGACGCATCGGCCGCGCGGATGTTTCTCGACATCATTGACCCGAACGCGATGCCGGTTCCGGGCACCGATTTCGGCCGTGCAATTGATGTGGCGGTGAGTCTGTTTAATCCGAAGGAGATGAACCATAAGGCGGTTGTGTTTGTCACCGACGGTGAGGACTTAGGTCGGAACACGGCTGAGGCGATTCGCCGGGCAGTGGAGAATCATGTGCGTATATTTCCCGTTGCATTTGCGACGGTTGAGGGTGCGCCGATTCCCGAGTACGATGAGCGGGGAAACCTCGTGTCGTACAAGAAGGATAAGGACGGCCAGATTGTGATGTCGCGGATGAATGAGCGGGACTTGATTGTCATGGCGCAGGTGACCGGAGGACGGTTCTACCGAGTCGAGGGGTTCACGGGTGAGCGGCTGTTGGCTGAGCTTGAGACGATGCGGAAGAAGGAGCTGGGGGGTGGGGCTTACACCGACTATGTGGAGCGGTATCAGGTTTTTCTGCTCGCCGGAATGGTGTTGTTCATCGCCGGGCTGGCGTTGAGCAATAGAAGAGCGGTGAGCGGAGGGCGGAGAGTGCGGAGCGATGAGCGGTGAGTGCGGAGTGGTGAGTGATGAGCGGTGAGCGGTCAGTGGTACTGGTTCTGGCCGTAGCGTCGGCCGCGTTCGCCGCTGATGTTGGCAGTCTGATGCGGCAGGGAAACGGGCTTTTTGCCCGGGGCAAGTACGATGAGGCATTGGCGCAGTATCAGATGGCTGAGGTGCTCGAGCCGGATGCGACCGCAATCCGGTTCAATAGCGGGAATGCGCTGTTCCGTCTGGGCCGATACGAGGAGGCGGCGCGGGAGCTTGAGTTGGCGACGATTGACCGGAATCCGGTGCGCCGGGCCAATGCTCTCTATAACATCGGCAATGTGGCGTTCAAGTCCGGACAATTGGAGGCGGCAATCAGGGCGTACACGATGGCGCTGGTGAACAATCCAAATGACCGGGAGGCAAAGGAGAATCTTGAGTTCTGCTTGAAGAAGAGGGCGGAGCAGCGGGACAGTACCGGTCAGAGTCAGCAGCAACAACAACAGCAACAGCGCGAGCAGCAGCAACAGCAGCCGAGAATGAGTCAGGAGCAGGCTGAGCGGGTGGTGCGGGCGGTGGAGGAGAAGGAGCAGGAGCAGCAGAAAAGGCAGCAGGCCGTCGGGGGGAGACGCAAGGTGGAGCGAGATTGGTGAAATCCCTGGGATTAGACCGGCAGTCGTCGAAAACCCCGGGACAGTCCCCGCCGCGTAGGAACGCGGCACAATCCGGGACAGTCCTGGGTTTTCTCCCGGGTTTTGTTCGATTGGTTCTGTCGTTTTTGTTTCTGCCCGCGGTCGCCGCTGAGCTTAACTTCTCGGCCAGCGTGGACCGGACGACGGTGGGACTGGGGGAACAAGTGCAACTGACGGTCACGGTGAGCGGGACGAACATCGGCGGCGTGCCGAGGCCGCAGTTACCGTCGCTTGCGGACTTCGACAACCTCGGTAGCACGTCATCTCAGTCCACGAACATCTCTTTTGTCAACGGTCGGATGACGCAGGAGCAGACAATCAGCTTTGTCTACTTTCTGTCGCCCAAGAAAACCGGGGAGCTGGTCATCGGTCCCTGCAGGCTCGATTTCAAGGGCACGACCTATGAGACCCAGCCGATTGCGGTGACGGTTACAAAGGAGAGTCAAGCGCCTCCGGCCCGGCCGCAACCGCCGGTGCCGCGTTCGCCGTTCGACTGGGACCCTTTTGCTCGACCTCCGACCTCCCGCGGCGGCGCGCAGCGCGGGGCGATTCACGTTGCTGCCAGCGCGGATCGGACTTCAGTCTTTCAAGGCGAGCAGGTGACGGTCAGTTTTACATTCTATACTCAGGCACAGGTGGCGAACCTGAGCATGAAGGAGACGCCGGGGTTTACCGGGTTCTGGGTGGAGAGGCTTTTCGATGCGAAGGAACTGAACTACCGCCGGGCAACCTACAACGGCCGGCAGTTCAACGCCGCGACGCTCGCGCGGGTCGCGTTGTTTCCGACCCAGTCGGGCGAGCTTTCGGTCGGCAAGATGACGGTTGCCGGCGAGCGCATTACGAGCGGCGGGTTTTTCTTTGACAGCGCCGAGCCGTTTGAGGTTTCGTCTGAGCCGATTAGGGTGCAGGTGAAGCCGCTGCCCGAGGAGGGGCGGCCGGCGGATTTCTCAGGCGGGGTGGGTGAGTTCCGGGTTTCTGCCGAGCTGAGCAAGGACAGTTCGGTCGGCGGCGAGCCGATAACCTTGGTCGTGAAGGTGTCGGGCACGGGAAACATCGGGCTGGTGGGTGAGCCGAAGCTGGCGCCGATTGCCGGAGTGAAGGTGCTGCCGCCCGAGTCGAAGCTGGTCACCAGCACTCCGGACGGTCGGGTCAGCGGCACGCGGACTTTCAGTTACCTGCTGATTCCGACCGCGGACGGCCGCTACTCGGTTCCGGGCGTTTCGATGAGCTTCTTCAACCCGAAAAGCGGAGGCTACTACACCCTGACCACGCCGTCGAGGCAGTTTTTCGCTTGCGGCACAACCGGCAGCGTTGCCCTGAATGAGGCTGAACGGGGAGTGCGGACTCTGGGTTCGGACATCGCCCACATCAAGTCCGAACTCGGTTCCGGAGTGGTGTCGGTCAGTCGGTGGCACTGGCTTTGCTATCCCTTGGGCATCACGGTGGCGGCGGCCGGCGTCGTGTTGGGCCGACATCGGCGGCGGCTGGAGCAGGACCGGGGGTATGCGCGGCGGAGACGCTCGAGCAGACTGGTCAGGAAGCGGCTGGCCGAGGCTGAGGCTTGCATCAAGCAGAACCGAATCCAAGAGTTCTACGCGGCGCTGCACAAGGCTGTACTCGGCTATGCAGGCGACCGTTTCAATATTGAAGTGAGCGGCATGACCAGCGACGAAATCAAGACCGAACTGACCCGCCGGGGAGTGGCGGCAGAAGCGGTCAACCAGCTTCTCGACCTTGCTGCCCGGTGCGATACGGCACGGTTCTCGCCCGGATTGGCGGATTGCCGGCCGGCCGAGTTGCTGGCGTTGGCGCGAAGGATGCTGGAGAGCTTATGACGCTGGTCCTGCTCGTGTTCGCTCTTAGCCGAGCCGACCTCTTTGAGCGGGGCAATGCGGCGTACGAAGCCGGGCAGTACGAGCAGGCGGTGGCGTTCTACGACTCGGGACTGGCAGCCGGACCACGCGCCGGCTTGTACTACAACCGGGGCAATGCTTTTTTCAAGCAGGGGCAGATAGGCCGAGCAATTGCCGACTATGCCCGCGCCCACGCCATCGCGCCGAACGACCGCGACATCCGGCAGAACCTAGCCTTTGCCCGCGCCTACCGGCCGGACAAGGTGCTGGCTTTGGAGAACCCAATTGCCCGAATGCTGACCGCGCTGTTGCGGCTGGTCAATCTGTGGACCGCGCGGTTGTTGGCCGGGGCGCTGTTTCTGGTAACAATGGCCGCGCTTGCCCTCTTTCTTGTTCGCGGCCGACGGCTGTTCGGTTGGGTTGCTCTGGGTCTAGGTTTGCTCTTTCTCTATGGCGCCGGGTCGTGGTGGAGCTGGACACTGGAAGTGAATCCGGCGCGCGCAGTTGTGGTCGTGCCGGAGTTGACACTCAGGAGCGGACCGGGCCCAGAGTACAAGGAGATTGCGGTGGTCCACGACGGGCTTGAAGGGACGGTGCGCGAGCGCCGACCCGGCTATGTCCTAATCCAAATTCCGGGTGGGTTGGGTGGCTGGGCCGAAGCGGATGCGGTGGAGCTAATCCACCGCAGGTAGCGTCATCGGTCGGGCGTGAGAGAGGCCTAGGGCCGGGCCGGGAGGTTTATGAATACTTCGGTGCGGGTTTGACCGAGTTCCGGAAGCAGGGCGGGTTCAGCACCGACTAAGTCTTGGACTAGATCGGCAATCTCGGCAAGCATCGAGTCTGGCAGTGCTCCGTATTTGATGTTCAGGTCGTCGTTGGGTACGGAAAGGACCTGGTTGGCATCGTTGGTGTAGCCGGCGCGCTCGAGCCGGTCAAGGAGTCGGCGGCCGAGTTCAGGGTCGGCGCTGAAGACCGTAATCGTGAAGTCAGCCCGGTCCAGAGTGTGCCGGAGCACGCTGAACCGGAGGTTAATGAACAGGTCGTTGTCGTCTTCAGCAAACGTATGCTGACGGTCGAGTTCGATGCCGAACATCGAATCGGCCAGCGCGGTCACTTCTTCGATGACGTCGTCCGCCGCCGCACCCCACTTGATGTTGGATTCATCGTTCGGTTCACCGGTGACGTAGTTCTCGTCGTTGGTGTAGCCCAAAGTCCGGAGCCGGGCCAAAAGTTGTTCTCCTCGGACTTGGTCGTCAGTGAAGATGACAACTCTTGGGCCCTCGCGGTCGGGCGGCTTTTCAGCCCTGACCTTCCTGCTGGCAAAGTAGACAAACACCGAGTAGTCGTCGGGGCGAAAGGCGCGCTCGCGCTCAAGCTCAATTCCGAACCGGCCTTCAACCCAGGCGGCGATTTCCTCGGCATAGCTGAGCGGAGCCGCACCCCAGTGGATGGTTGCCTTTCGCTCTTCGAGCACGGCAACTTGGTTGTTCGGGTTGTCATAGCCGCGCGTTTCGAGCCAGTCGAGCAACTCAAGGCCCTGCTCTCGGTCGTCGGCGAAGACGACGATGCGGAGGTCGGACCGCGGCACCGCGGAGACGACGACGTACCTAGTCGCGCAGCTCGAAAGACCGAGCAGGACAGGCAGGGCAATCAGGGCGGAACGGGTCATCTTAAACCTGCGGTTTCTGTCTTCTCGGGTCGGTCGGCGGCCAGGATGAGCTGCTCGGGCAGGCCCTTCAGATTTGGTACCTCCCAGTGCTCGCGGACGTCGCCCACCTCCTCGAGGGCGGCGACGCGGAATCCGGCCTGCGTCAGGTAGAAGAAATGGTCGGCTGTGGTCCACTGGTAGTCGTAGCGCTCAAGCCCGGCTGAACCGGTCGCCGGGTCGGTTCGCCAACCCTCTTCTCGTTCGCGACAACGCTCGAAGTATGAGTAGCGGACCCGTGGGTGGCCGGGTTCCTGTTTCCAGATGCGGCGCACCGGATGATACTCATTCACAACCAGCCGACCACCGGGAGCAAGAATCCGGAAGAGACCGGCGTAGAATCGGTCCAGTTCGGAAACCTGAGGTGCGACTTGAGTTGAGTAGATGAGTTGGAACGAGCAGTCAGGCAGTCCGGCAAGGGTGCAGAAGTCGGATTGGACATAGGCCAGTTCTGCCCCGACGAGCTGGCTCTTGACGACAAGCATGTCGAGATAGCACTGAGCCGGGTCAACAACCGTGACCCGCGCACCCATTGCCGCCAAGGCTAAAGACGCAGTACCATCGCCGATGCCGAGGACGCAAGTCCTTTTGCCCGCAGCCACGCCGAACAGCTCCAGCTCGACGCGGGAAAAAGCGAGCGCGGGCATCGTCATCACCTGGCGCCAAAGCTCCCCGTCGTCGGGGTTGCGCTGCCAAGCCTGAGCTACCGGCACCCAGTCGCGGCGGGCGTTCATGGGAGCGGACCGATGTGGTAGTCGAGCAGCAACGTCGTGTTGCCGCCGTAGTCAAGCCGAACCAGACCGACGCCCGGCGCTAGCCATTCGGTACGGCTTTCGGTGAAACTCGTTTCGGCCTGAACGGTGCGATTGATGTCAATCCGATAGCATTGTAAGAAGGAACCTGCCGGTGTGGTCAAGTCTTCGACCGCGGCGACCCGAGCCCAGATGCTGTCGAATACCGGGACCGTGTCCGTGCCGAGGAGCACAACCGTATCGCGAAACGCCTCGGCCCACGACGCGCCCACGACCAAGGGCAAGACATACTCCAGACCGTATTGCTCTTCGAGGACGTACTCGTAGCCGCCGCGGATGACGGTGCGGCGGATGAGCCGGCGGACTTCGGCCGTCGTCTTGAGCCAGAACTCGGGCGCGAAGTCGCGGTAGACAACTTTGGCCCGGCGCCCGGCAACCGTGCTGTCGTGCCCGACCGAATCAACCCGGGCCGGTTCATAAGTCCAGCACGAACCGGACACAAGCGGAAAGTAGTCCTGCCCGGCCCGGTGCATCAGCATGTCGCCACAGCCGGTAAGACCGAGCAGCAGAGCAACAAGCAGCAGGCGGCTAGAAGGCATACGCAACTCCGGCGTGCAGGCCGAATAGCGAGGTGAAGGCCAGGCGGGTCGTGGCCCCAGCCCTCCGGCTTTCGACAAAAAGCGCGTGGTCCAACCCGAGACTGAATCGGGTCGAGGCCTGACGTTGGACAAAACTGATGCCTAGATGGCCAACTGAAGAGCGGCCCGATTCACGCGCAGACAGCAGGCTCCGGCTGACCGTCGAAAGGCTTGCTCCGGCACCCGCCTCAATCCCCCAGCTTGGACGATGGACCAACTCGAACCCGTAGCGACCGCCGAGGTCATACAGGCGCAGACGGTAAGGCGAACCGTCGCGGCCGGGCAGCTCGGCGAAGTCGTAGCCGAGTTCGACCCGGCTGCGGCCGAACGAAAGTCCCAGCGTCGCGCCGAGTCGCACGCCGGAACTATGTTGGACGCCAAGGCCGCCCCAGGGCAGAGCCGTGCCAAGCCGGCCGCCCAACTCAAGCCCGACCAAGACAAACGGCAAAAGCAGAAAGGAACTCATCCCCAAAACTGTAGAGCCTCCGGCGCGATAGTCAAGGTCGTCCGAGTGACCTGCGGTGGTTCTTCTTCGCCCGGGGACGGTGTTTAGCCGGGATGTCGGCGGCGCAAAGTCAACGGCGGAGGGTTTCCGGCTGACCTTGTGACGCTGTCACTGTGCTCTTACCAGTCCGGGCTGAGGCGTTTGACACCGGCGGGTCTTTGGTCTATGCTCAATCAGACGGTTCTTACTGAGCCTCGCGTTTGCCTGCCATGTCTTTCAAGCACTACCATACTTCGGCCGCAGCGCGGCCCGGGAGGTCTTTGTCCCGATGAGCGCCGCCGCCATCGTCGGTCTGGGCGTGGCCGTGTTGGTCGCGTTTTTCTGCCTGCTCATTCTTGCGCGTGTCTCGGCGACGCGGCGCAACCTGAAAGGGCTGTCGGCAACGCTCACCGCTTTCCAGAGCAAGAGTCAAGACTACCTTCAGAGCTTGGCTGCGGGTCTGTCCGCCGTTGAGCGGACCCTGGTACTCATCGAACGGCAGCGCTCAGCCACGCCGGCCGGCAGCAGCGCGTCGGCCGCCGATGTTGACCGGATTCGACTCTCACTCCAGATGGTCTCAAGCCAGTTGTCGGAACTGGCCTCGGCCCAAGCCGAACGGATGCAGAGCCTCGAGCGGGCGGTTACGGCGCTCACTGTCAGCAGCGAGGCCCGACTCGAGGAATTGCGGGCGACGTTTGAGACTCGGCTCAAGGCCCAGCAGGAAGATTGGCTGCGCCGAGCCGCCGAGCTGCGGGCGGAGTCAGATGAGCGGCTGCAGCAGTCGGCTGAGACCGCAGCCCGGGCACTGGATGAAGCCAATCTGGCGGTCAGCCAGTTGCAGGGATTTCTCCACGACCGGCTGTCCCAAGCGCTGGCCGTGCAGCACAGTCAGGTGAACACGGTGCTGGAGCGATTTGACTCGTTCGCCCGGCAGAACGCTCATCAGCACGATGCGACCAGGGCGGCCCTTGACCAGCAGCTCAAAGGGCTGGTCGAAGAGCACGACCGCAAACTGGCCAATGTCCTTACTTCCTTTCAGCGACAACTGGAGAAAGCACTTGAGGGCGTTGTCAACCGATTCACCGAACTCGACTGGCTCATTCGCCAAATGTCCGAATCAATGGTTGTGTTGGCCAAGGAGATGGAGGATTTGCCGGCGGTGCGTGACGGTGTTTCGGCCGTGCGCGCGAGTCTTAAGGAAGTTGCCTCGTCGTGCGGCGCGACGATTGACGAGCGTCTGCTGCGAACGGGTGAGGAACAGACCAGTCGGATCGATTCGGCGCTGGCCGAACTCAGGCACGATTTCGCCAGCCGGACCGAAGAGTTCCAGATTCGGCTGCGGGAACTCGCCGCCGCCATCGAAGGGGTCGCATCTCAGCTTTCATCACGACCTGAGCCCACGCCGTTCCCTGCGGCTCAGTTTGAAGCTGCACTTGAGCAGTTCCGGGACCGGCTGGCCGAGGTTGCTGATTCGCTGGGTCGGCTTCGGTCAGTGCTCGAACAGCGGTTGGCTGAGCTTGGCGCTGACCAGCGGGCGAAACTTGAGATTCTGGTTGCCGGGTTGGCCACCCTACGCCAAGACAGCGCCGAGACCGGCCGGTTGCTTGAACAGAGCCTGAGCCGGCTTCAGTTCGAAACCGGCACCGGGCGCGACCAGCAGCATGCTGAGTTGGTCCGGCTGCTCGGGGACCAGTCGGTGCTCATCGAACGGCTGATGACCGAGGTAAGTCATCTGACCGCGCAGTTGGCTGAGCAATCAGCGACTGATGTTCGGCTGCGCGGCCTGCGGGAGCTCGGCCGCCTCGTATCGGTGCCGAGCGGCAACGGCGACCGGGTCACTTGGGTGCCGATTGATGTGGTAGCACCGATTGATGTCTATGAACGGTTGGTTCAGGCCCGTGCTGCCGCCGATGCCGAGGCTGTTGCCCGAGCCGGCAACGAGCTTGAGACCAGCATTCTGAACGCAGCCGCAGCCATGCGTCGGAAGTACGGCGCGCTGCCCGACGTCGCGGATGTGGCGATTATGTTCCTGCCGGTCGAGGGGCTGTATGCCGAGGTGCTACTCCGACCGGCGCTCTGCCATTCTCTGCACCGTGACTACCGGGTTGTCATTGCCAGCCCGGCAACGCTCGACAGCCTGCTTGCCGAGGCACGAACCGGAGAACGTGCGGTACCGGTCGCACCCCGCGCCGTTTAGCCCGCCGACAAACCACTCCGCAACGTCCGTCCGGACTCGCCGAAAAAGGCTGCTTGCCGAAACACACGGCGGCCCCGGTCAAGGGGCCGCCGTGTCATGAGACAGCGCGCTAGTCGGTCGTGACGACCTTCCGGGACTGGTCGCCGACCTTGAGGAAATAGACCCCGCGGTCTATGGTCCTCGGCCTCCATGCGACGCTGCCCGAAAGTGCCTGAGGCACAAACGTCAGCCGGTCAACCTCACGGCCCACAGCATCAAAAGCCACGACGGTCACCGGCTCAAGCCGGGAGAGCCCGTAGCTGATGACAAAGCCGCGGTTCGAGATACGGGGCACGACGTCGAGGCCGCACACAAGCGGTCCAGCCAACGGCGGCTCCGCCACCGCGACCGGCGGGTCGTACCACTCGTAGGCCGTGTCTGACACCGCCGTCATCTGGGCGACGGTCCGAGCGCCGCAGATGACGTAGGCGACAATCTGGCTGTCGCCGGCCGGAATCGTGAACGGGCCGTTCGAAACCATCGCGTGGTAGTTACCCACGGTCGCGCCCGTGGTCGAGCGTAATGTCCCGTTCATGAATCTTGCCTTTTCGCTCTTGGTGAAGCCGTCGTTGAGATAGGTGTTGTGGAAGATGCAGTTGGCCCAGCCGTTCATTCCGGTCGGGTAGATGGGCCGCACGCCCAACGCCAGGGTCTCTCCCGATGCGTGCGACTTGACATACGCCAAGATGCGCGTCGAATCGGTTCCGGCATAGTCGTACTGGTCGTTGGTGTTCCAGCCCGGGGTGCGGAAGTCACAGGCGACACCGGTGTAGAGACCCAGAACCGGCTCGGCGCCGTGGTTGTGAATCCGGTACTCAAGGATAATGAAGTCCTTGTGGGCAAGGGCCGTGCTGACATAACTGCGCTGGGTAACCGACAGATTCTTCGGACTGGGATGCGGCGAGTCGTCGAATCGGCAGACGTACTCTTGACTACCGAGCTCGGCCGGATAGACCGGCCGCAGCGACTCGACCAGCGCGAAGTCGAACGGCGTCACCTGCCACGGTGTGCCGTAGTAGTTGTCCGCGACCCAGGTCGTATCGGTGCAAAGCAGGAAGGAACCGTGCATCAGGGCGGACGATGACCACAGGCGCACTTTCGGGTAGATGAACCCGAAGCCTTCGCCGCGCCAAGTGGTCGTGCCGATGCCTCCGTTGGCGCAGACGGTCATGCAGAAATCCGCGGTGTCGTGGACCGCAGTCAGGCCGCCCCGCGCCTTGGGCAGGCCGACAATACAGGTTGTCGGAGCACGCCAGGTTCCTTCGGCCGCGCGGAACTCGAGGACGAGCTCGGCGCCGTGTCCGTGGGGGCAGTCGCGACTCACGCGCACGCGGTAGGCGGTGCCCTGCGAGGTGTCCTGAGAGGCGATGTCGCCATAGACGGCGCTCGATTCGAGCACGGTCACGTGGGGCGAGAGCGACTGCAAGGTGCCGGTCACGCTGGTCGCCGGCGCTGCGCCGAGGTTCTTCGCCACGAAGTATACCTCGACCTCCTCATTCGGGTCGAGCCGGCCGTTGCCATCAGCGACGTTAGCATGGCTGAGCGTTACCAGCGCCGACGGACAACTGCCCCCGGCATGGACCGTCTTCTCATACAACCACGCATCCTGAGCATGAACCGTCAGCACCATCGTCCAAGTGTCGTCCGGGGCGGTAATCGGGAACGCGGTCCAGCCCTGGGAGTTTGTCACCCCACGGCCCATCAGTTCGCCCATGTGGGTCAGTACCACGCGGGCATCTCGAACCGGCTCGTCACCGCAGTCAATCGTCACCTCAACCATCTGCGGTGCGGTTGCGACCGTATCCGGCGCAATCACCGCCAAGGTCCTGGGCACGGTGCGCCACATCCTCATGGTCGGGTCGCCCTGGAATGTCCAGTCGTAGACCGACCACCGATAGGTGAGTTGAGTGAATGCGGCGTTCCGGTAGAAGTCCTTGGCAAGGTTGTAGGCCTGGCCTTGAGTCATCCCCTTGATGTAATTGTTGTAGAACTCCATGCAGAGGTTCTCGGACGGGCCCATGGTCGGCGGCGCGCCCCAGCCGTAGCGGGCGTTCAGGGCGGTTGATACCGCGCCGCCGTTGGTGACGTTGATGAACTGCTCACCAAGGCACTCCTGCTGGTCAAAGTTGCCGCAGTCGCAGGCCATCGAGTTGACGATCGGCAGCTTGCCGATATTGGTCAGCGAAGGGAGATTCGATGTCGAGAACGTCGAGCCGAACGCGGTCACCGAGCCGTGGCCGGCAAAGTGGAACAAGTGCCGACCGGCGTTGAGCGCGGCGACAACCGTTGCCGGCGGCATCGAAAGACCCGAGTCAACCTCCCATGTGCCCATCCGTCCGAGCGCAAGAGCGATGTTCTTGTTCACAATCCGGCCGGCAAAGTCAATGTTCTGCCAGAGCCACTCAAACGGCAGGATTACGTTGTTCAAGTATGCGGTGTCGGGCAGCAGTTCGTAAGTCGAGTCTTTCTTGAGGAAGTTGGCGACGTTGCCGGCCGAGTCGAACGGCAGTCGCGCGACGATGATGTCACTGTAGAGGTCAACCGAGTCGCCGGTCATTTCGCCGTACTGGCGGTTCCCGTTCGCGTCCCAGGTTCCGTCCAAGTCGGCAAAGTACCAGTCGGCCGGGACGTTGTAGGGCGAGTAGGGCAAGTAGCTGAAGCGGTGTGGAACGTGCTGCACATCACCCGCGAGGATGACACACTTGAGACCGTTCTGGGCGAACTTCTCCTTCAGCATGTTCCGAATCTTCTCAGGATTGTCATTGCCGGCGTAGCGGGCGTAGATGGTCTCGGTCGGCATGACCGTAACAAAGTACCCTTTGCGCGCGACGTACTTCCTAAAGTTCTCCATCGCTGGTGCCAGGGCAGAAGACGTAACGATGATTACGTCAATCTCGGCCGCGTCTTTCTCAAGCGCCGGCGGGGCCATCCGCACGACGTCGCCGGAATTGACCACGATGTGAGCCACATCGCCCGCAGCCATGTCGCGCTGGCTCTCGCTCAGCACCGGCACACTCACCGCGTTGTCGCGATATCGGACGGCGAGGTCGGCCCGGGTGACCAGCACCAGCCGGCCCGAAGCCGGGTAGTACTCAAACGGGCAGAACTCAAACCCGGCAATTCTGAACCCGGCTTTGGAGCCAGCCGGAATCGGACGCGGTCCCTGGGCCGGGTAGGCCGCGTCGCTTGAGTAGACCGCCTGGTTTGGCCCAACGAACGGGACTTCGTCGAACTTGGACAGCGGCCGCATCGGCTGCACCGGATACAACTGGTAGCCGGTGCCAAGCTCGACCCGCTCGGCGCGGACGAGCTCGACGCCTTCAATCTCGGCACCGGCTGGAATGAGCACGTTGCCGATGAACACGGGCAAAAGCGGACTGCCCGGCTCGGTAGTTGTCACCCGGGCGATACCGTTCGGACTTGACGCTAGCGTCACCACCGTAAACCCGTCCTTGGGGGTCAGGATGACGTCGGCGGGGTCAGTCTGAATCGTGACTGGAACCGTGCCGGCCAGCGCCAGTGATACCGCCACGAGCACGACTGCGAACACTTTCATAGATACCTCCTATTGGCCTGTCGTGAAGATGCTTATTGTCTGCCCAATTGGGGCTAAAGATTATCGGCCTAAGCGGCCCGGTGTCAAGGCGCAGTCCGCCAGCATCATTACGCCTTCCGAGATAGCCGCTAGAACACACGTGCCTTTGGACTGCGTCGCTGCGGCAGCGAAGCCAGCCGTCTACGAGAAATTGGGCGACGGACCATACTGCGGACCAGCCGGTGTTGTCCGGGCGTTTTTTCCTTTGCCCGAACTCCGTATCAGTACCAGAAGCAGCTCAGGTTGGTGCTTGAGGGCTGGATGATAGCCAAACTCCGACACGGCGACGGCCTGCTATTCTCAGCGTGGCGAATCTCAATCGTGATCAAGCTGCAGGGAAGGAAGCTCTCGTTTGAGGTCAAATAGACCGCGCGTTGCCTCACCAGAAATCTACTCGAAACCACCCCGTTGCCTCACGTAAGAAATCTACTCGAAATGGAGGCATAATCTGACCATCCCTGACTCTGAAAGGTAACTATGCATGAGAAGCAAGC
>FWPV01008165.1_pt1 | contig 18454 bp, 15 predicted proteins | sample 2228371 | NCBI WGS metagenome assembly FWPV01 (sample SAMEA103939776, study PRJEB20133) | metagenome
AGGGCCCGTCCCTACGATCCGGGTGTCCCCGGGCTCGGACGGCGGGGGAATCGGCGGGCTCCGTCGTCCGGGCTCGGGGATCCAACCCCACCCCAGGCCCGCCCCGGAGGTGACCCGTGGTCCGTCCCGGTACCCTCGCCGAGGCGTCCGCGTCGGCATCGGCGTCCGCGCCGGCGCGTCGCCCGGCCCGCCGCGTCCGCGAGATCCCGATCCAGGAGCGGCCGCGCGAGCGGCTGGCGGCCCGGGGTGTCGCCGCGCTGACGAACGCGGAGCTCATCGCCCTCGTCTGGGGGTCCGGAGCGCAGGGCCTCGGCGCGGTCGACCTCGCGGAGGAGGCGCTCGCCCGCCACGACGGCCTGGCCGGGCTGGCGCGGGCGAGCGAGCTCGAGCTCGTGGACCTGCCCGGCGTCGGCGCCGCCAAGGCGGCTCAGCTCACCGCGGCATTCGAGCTGGGTCGCCGCCGCCTCGTCGACTGGCCGGCCGGCCGCTGGACGGTCCGCTCGCCGCAGGATGTTGCGGACCGGCTCGTCCCGCTCATGGGCCACCTCGAGCGCGAGGAGCTGCGCGTCGTGCTCCTGAACGCCAAGAACATGGTCCTCAAGATCGCCACCGTCTACCAGGGCAACGTGTCGGCCAGCCTCGTCCGCGTCGGCGAGCTCTTCCGCGACGCGGTCCGGCTCCACGCGGCCGGCGTGATCCTCGTCCACAACCATCCGTCGGGCGACCCGACGCCATCGCCGGACGACCTGCACCTCACGGCCGAGGCGCTCGCCGCCGGCCGGCTGCTCGACATCGAGCTCCTCGACCACGTGGTGATCGGCCACGACGCCTGGGTCAGCCTCCGCGACCGCGGCGTGGCCTTCGACCGCGCGGGGCCGGGCCTGCGGGCGCGCCCGGCGGCGGCGGAGGAGGGGACCGACCCCGGCCAGCCGCGAGGCGTCGGATGATCAGGCCGCGAGAGCGGTCGCGAGGGCGTCGGTCACCCGCCGCCGCCGCTCGTCGTCGAGGTTCGAGGACGAGGGGAGGCTGAAGGCCACCTCGAAGATCTGCTCCGCGATCCGGCCTCCCAGGCGCGGCGCGTCGCGAAGGACGCGCGTCCGATGGAGCGGCGTCCAGATCGGCCGCGCCTCGATCCCCTCGGCGGCCAGGTGCCGCAGCATGTCGTCCCGCGAAACCCGGGCGCGGTCCGGCTCCAGCGCCGCGGTGTAGAGCCAGAACGACGGGTCCGCCCACGGCTCACGCGGCGCTTGCCGGAGCCCCGGCATCGCCGCGATCGCAGCGTCGTAGGCCGCCGCGTTGGCGTGGCGGCCGGCCAGGAGCGCCGGGAGCTCCTCCAGCTGCGCCAGCCCGATGGCCGCGGCCACGTTGGTCAGCCGGTAGTTGTAGCCGACCTCGTCGTGGTCGTACGCCGGGCCGGGCAAACGGGCCTGCGTCGAGAGGTGGCGAGCGCGCCGCGCCAGCGCCTCGTCGTCGGTGACGAGCATTCCACCGCCGCCCGTCGTGATGAGCTTGTTGCCGTTGAAGCTGAAGCAGCCGACGCGGCCGAGCGTCCCGACGTGGCGCCCGTCGAGGGCTCCGCCGACGTAGCGGGCCCCTAGCGCCTCGGTGGCGTCCTCTACCACCGGCACGCCGTGGCGGTCGGCCGCCTCGAGGACCGGTTCGAGATCGGCGGGGTGGCCGACGAGATGGACGACCTCGATCGCGGCCGGCTGGCGGAGGCCGGCGGCGGCGCGCCGGTCGAGCTCGTCGACGACGAGCGCCGGGTCGAGGTTGTAGGTCCTCGGCTCGGCGTCGACGAGGAGCGGCGTGGCGCCGAGGTAGCTGACAGGGTTCGCCGAGGCCACGAACGTCATCGTTGGGACCATGACCTCGTCGGAGGGCCCAACGTCAAGCACGCGAAGGGCCAGGTGGATGGCCGCCGTCCCCGACGCACAGGCCACCGCGAACCGCGATCCGACCGCTGCGGCGAAGGCCTCCTCGAACCGTCCGACAAACGGGCCGACCGACGAGACGAAGTTGGTCTCGAGGCAGGTGCGGAGGTACGCGAGGGCGTTGCCGCCGATCACGGGCTCGGCGAGCGGGATGCGGTCGCGCGGCGCCGCGGCCTCAGAGCTGGACACGCGTCGCGTCCGAGGTCGCCGCCGGGCGATTCCGCAGCCACTCGAGCGTTCGGCGGACGCCCGTCTCGAGGTCGGTACGCGCCTCCCAGCCCAGCGTTTCGCGCGCGAGCGCGGCGTCTGCCTGGAGGACCAGCACCTCACTCGCGTCCGGCCGGAGCCGAGCGGTGTCGAGGACCGGTTCGGCGGAGCTGCCGGTCAGCTCCCGCGCGAGCCCGAACAGCTCGCCGATCGAGACCGCGCGTCCCGTTCCGAGCTGGATCGTCCGCCCTTCGACTGCCGGCGCGGTGCCAGCGCGGACGAAGCCATCGACCGTGTCGGCCACGAAGGTCAGGTCCCGCCGGGTGTCGAGACGACCGAGGTGGATCTCCTCCTGGCCCGCGAGCAGCTGGCGGAGCATCGTGGGCAGGACCGCCCGCTCGGACTGGCGTGGGCCATAGGTGTTGAACGGCCGCAGGACCACGACCGGCAGCCCGTAGCTGCGGTGGAAGGCGAGCGCGAGCTGATCTGCCGCGACCTTGGTCGCGGCGTACGGAGATTGGGCGTTCAGCGGATGCGTCTCCCGGATCGGCAGCTGATCGGGCGTTCCGTACACCTCCGAGGTCGACGTCTGGACCAGGCGCCGCACTCCGGCGCGCCGGGCGGCTTCGAGCACGTTGAGCGTGCCCCGAACGTTCGTGTCGACGAAGGACTCGGCGGCCACGTAGGAGTAGGGGATCGCGATGAGGGCGGCGAGGTGGAAGACGACCTCGACGCCCTCGGTGGCAGCCTCCACGAACCGGGCGTCGCGGATGTCGCCGAGGCGGATGTCGAGGCCGGCGCGGACGTCGGGGTCGGCCTCGTCGAGCCAGCCGGCCGAGCCCCGCGAGTTGTACAGGCAGAAGGCCCGCACACGGGCCCCCTCGGCCGCAAGCCGCTCGACGAGGTGGCTGCCGATGAATCCGTCGGCGCCGGTGACGAGGACGGTGGTGTCGCGCAGGCTCATCAGCTTCCCTCTCGAACGCGCACGAGCTGCTCGCGCTGGCCCACGTCGACCCAGTCGCCCTCCACCTCAAATCCGCCGACCCGCTCGCCGTCCGCGATCAGGCGCTCGATCAGCTCCGGCATGGTCGAAGGCCGGCCCCGTGGAACGAGCGCCACCGCACGCGGGGCGAGCACGTAGATGCCCGTGCTGACCTGGCGGATCACCGACGGCTTCTCCTCGATCGCGATCACCCGTTCGCCGTCGAGGTCGACGCAGCCGAACGGGATCGTGTGAACGTAGCGGCGCGTCCCGACAGTGGCCGCGTGCCCGCCGGACTCGTGGGCGGCAAGGAGAGCCCCGACGTCGACGGAGGTGACCAGGTCGCCGTTGAGCACCAGCAGCGGATCCGCTGGCGGCTCCGGCAGGAGGCCGAGCGCGCCGGCCGTCCCGAGCGGCTCGGTCTCGCGCAGGTACTCGATCCGCGCACCGAACGCGTGCCCATCGCCGAAGTGGTCCTCGATGACGGAGGCCAGGTAGTGCACGGACAGGAAGATCTGCTCGATTCCGCTCCCGACGAGGTGGAGGACGATCCGCTCCAGGATCGGACGACCGGCGACACGGAGCATCGGCTTGGGCACCTCGTCGGTCAGGGGGCGCAGCCTCGTGCCGCGCCCGCCGGCCATGACCACCGCCCAGTTCCGGCGCGCCATCGGCTCAACGAAGCATGGGAGCAGGTGCAGGGCGACCGGGCGCCCTGCCTCGTCGACCACGGGGACCGCGTCGATCCGCCGCGCGCGCATGAGGTCCAGCGCCTCTGCCCGCGGGTGGCCGCGGCCCAGGGCCACGAACTCCCGCGTCAGCGCCGCGCCGAGCGGGTCGTCGAGGCCGGCGCCGCGCAGGAGCGCCCGCCGCAGGTCGCCATCGGTGGCGACGCCGACCAGCCGACCCTCGCCATCGACCGCGAGGGCGATCCCGGCGGCGCCGCGGTCGAGGGCGGCGAGGCCGTCGCGGATGCTGGCCGTCTCGGGGACGAGGCAGCCGGCGAGGCCGTCAGCCATCGGAGGCCTGCCCCGCAACGCGAGCCGGGACGCCGCGGACCTCGGCGCCGTCTGCGACGTCGCCGACGACGACCGCGCCCATCGCCACGATGGCGCGGTCACCGATCCGCACGTGGTCACGGACGACCGCTCCGAGTCCGATGACGGTGCCCTCGCCGATCACCGTGCCACCACCGATCGTCGCGCCGGGGGCGACGTGCGAAAGGGCGCCGATCCGGGCGTCATGCTCGACCACGGCATGGGTGTTGACGATGGCGTGATCGCCGACATCGGCCCCCGTGTTCACGATGGCGCCGGCGAGCACCACAGCGCCCCGGCCCACGGCCGCGCTGGGGGAGACCCAGGCCCTCGGATGGACCACTGTCGCCCACCTCGCCGGCCCGACGGCGACCACGGCGGCCCGGCGCATTGCGTGCGGTCCGCCGAACCCGAGGACGAGCCACGGTCGCTCGAGAAGGGGGAGAGCGGCCGCCGCCTCCGCGTGGGCGGCATCGGTGCCGAGCCAGGGAAGCTCCTCTCCCTCGGCACCGAGGAGCGGCCGACCGAGGGCCGGCTCCGGCGCCGTGTAGCCGACCGGGCGCCACGCCCCCGAGGCGACCGCCGCCTCGGCCACGACGCGGGCGTGCTCGCCGCCACCGAGGATCACGAGCGGGAGCGCCCTCACGGCCGCACCGGGAGCGGCGGCTTGCGGGGAGGATCGGGTGGCTGCCACGTTGCGATGATACGGGCCGCCCGCGCGCCCGCCCTCCCGTCGATGAGACGCGGGTCCGGCGCAGGGATCGTCGCCCGGTGGGCCGGGTCGAGGGCGCGTCGCAGCGCGGCCGCGGTCGCGTCGGCGATCGAGGGCACGTCGAGGACGTTGCCGTCGCGTCGGCGACCAGCCTGGCGGTCGCCGACGTTCACCGCCGGCAGGCGCAGCGCCGGGGACTCGATGATGCCGCTGGAGCTGTTCCCCAGCATCGCGTCGGCAATGCGCAGCAGTCCCCAGTAGCGTCGTTCGCCCAGGGCCCGGACCCCGACGCGACCCGGTGCGCGCGCGGCAGCGACCATGATCGCCCCAACCGCGTCCGCGCCGGGGTCGGCGTTCGGGAGGGTCACGACATACGTCGCCGGCACGGCGTCCATCGCCGCCGCGACGGCGCGGGCCGGCGCGGCCGGGTCGTCGGCGAGGGTCTCGGGGTGGACCGTCACGACCACGACGGGCGGCTGGAGATCCAGGCCGAGGTCGGCGGCCAGCGACGCGCGGTCGGGCAGGTCGTCGCGGGCCAGGTTGTCGAGGCCGGGAGCACCCACGACGTGCACGTTCGCGGGATCCTCGCCGAGGGCGATGACCCGGAGCCGATGCTCCTCGTGGCTCACGAGATGCAGATGGGCGAGCTTCGTGATGGCGTGACGGAGCTGGTCGTCGAAGGCGCCGAGCGTCTGCTCGCCGCCGTGGAGGTGGACGATCGGCACGCCGAGGAGGGTGGCGGCCAGGGCCGCGCCCGCCGTCTCCAGGCGATCGCCGACGAGGACGAGCGCCGCCGGCCGGGCGGACCGGAGGAAGCCGCCGACCAGCTCGAGGGCCGCCGCCGCCTGCTCCTCGGGCGGCGGGTCCTCGTCATCCGCCGCCGGGAGCCACCGCAGCGCGGAAGCCGGCGCGAAGCCGTCGGCCTCGAGGAGGCCGATCGTCATCCCGTGGCGGCCCGACAGGTGCATCCCGCCGGCGACGAGCACCAGCTCCAGCGACGGCTCCGCGCGGATCCCGGCGCAGACCGAGCGCAGGATGCCCCAGTCCTGGCGTCCCGTCGTGAGCACCGCGATTCGGCGGGCCGATGCGGCGATCACGGCGTCGCCTCGACGTCGGCCGGCTCGACCGGGGCACCCGCCTCGACGGGCCGTGCCGTCCGGCGCCCCACGATCTCGACGAGGCGACCGGGCGCCACGCCCGCCGCGGGCCGCAGGGCAATGAGATCCTGTTCCCCGACGATGGCGCCAGCGGGGAGCGTCCGGTGCCAGTGGAGGCTCCTGCGGGCGACGGCCGCCACGTCGCGCTCCGCCGCGACCGGTGCCTTGACGCCCGTCCCCGCGGCAGCTGCCACGTCGCGGATGCCGGCCACGAGCGCCCGGAAGTCCCCGGGCTCCAGCGATGCCGCGTGGTCCGGCCCGGGCAGCGATCGATCGAGGGTCAGGTGCTTCTCCACGAGCGCCGCGCCCAGCGCCGTCGCCGCGAGGCCCAGCTCGATGCCCGGCGTGTGGTCCGACCAGCCCACCGGGACGCCGAACGCCCGCCGCATGGTGTCCATGGCCCGCAGGTTCGCGTCGGCCGGCGCCGCCGGGTAGCTTGACACGCAGTGGAGGAGCGCGAGCGGCACGTCGCCGTGCGCCCGGACGGCATCGACGGCCGCCGCGACCTCCGCCATGTCGGCCATCCCGGTCGACACGAGCAGGGGACGGCCCCGCCGGGCGAGGCGCTCCAGGAACGGCGTGTTCGTCAGCTCGCCCGACCCGACCTTGAACGCCGGCACGCCGAGTCGATCCAGGAGGTCGGCCGACGCGTCGTCGAACGGCGTGGACAGGAAGACGAGGCCGAGATCGATGGCGCGAGCCTGGAGCTCGGACCAGGCCGCCGCCGGCAGCGCCAGGCGCTCGAGCATCTCGCGCTGGTCGAGGGCGACGACGCCGGCCCGGCGCTGGTACTCGGCCGTGGGGGCGCCGTCCGCGGCGAGGGCCGCCGGATCGAAGGTCTGGAACTTGACCGCGTCCGCACCGGCCGCTGCCGCGGCGTCGACCAGCCGGCGGGCGAGATCCACGTCGCCGTTGTGGTTGACGCCCGCCTCGGCGATGACGAGCGGCCGCCCGGCACCGAGACGGTGCTCGCCGAGGAACACCGGGCGCACGGGACGGCGGGCGAGGAGCGCCTCGGCGACGGCCAGGTCCGCCTCCTCGTCGATGTCGACGGCTCGTTCGGCGGCCACGGGCTGGCCGAGGGTCCGGCCCGGCTCCACGAACCGCCGGGTCTGTCGCAGGCGCGCGGCATCGACCACGTAGAACGCGCCGGCCAGGAGCACGTCCCGGGCGCCGGCCGCCTCCGCGTCGATGCCGCCAGCGTCCGCAGCAGCGCCGCCGCTGACCGCGGCGAGGACTCCGCCGGCAGCCTGGAGGTGGTGCCAGGAGGCGGGGTGGCCGGTTACAACGCTCGTCACGCCGACGCCGCCCGCCGCGCGATGCCGCTCGACGGCCGCCACGACGTCGGCCGGGTCCGTGAGCGGCGACGTGGGCTGGAGGAGCACGAGGGTCGTCGGTGGGTGACCGGCCGTCTCGGCGGCGTCGAGCGCGTGAAGGGCGACGTCGACGGAGGCGGCCTCATCCGAGGCGAGCCGTGCGGGCCGGTCGAGGACCTCGGCTCCCCAGGCCCTCGCGGCTGCGGCGATCTCCCGGTCGTCGGTGCTGCAGACGACGCGATGCGGCCCGCCGGGCAGGCCTGCCGCGGCGAGGCGACCGCTCCGGACGGCCCAGCCGACGAGCGGGATCCCGCCGACGAGCCGGAGGTTCTTGCGCGGGACGCGCCTGCTGCCCCCGCGGGCCGGGACCAGGAACAGGACGCCGCTCATGCCAGCCACCCGAGGAGGTCGGCGGCGATCCGACCGCTCGCGTCGCCGGGCTCGAAGTGACGGCGGAGGAACGCATGGCGTTCGGCCTCCCGGACGGCGGTCGCACGTGGGAGCTCCAGGGCGGCGCGCAGGTCATCGGCGTTCCGCACCGGGATCGCCACGCCGGCCTCGACGTAGCCGAGCAGGTCGGCCGCCTCGAGGCCGGCCGCCAGCAGGTTCGGCGTCCCCGTCGCCACCGCCTCCGTGAGGAGGGTCGAGTGGATGCCGAGGTGCGCGTCGGCCGCCGCGAGCAGGCGATAGAGATCGACCGCCTGGACCACGGTGATCCTCGGCGGCGCGAACCCGCCGGCGGCGGCGAGACCCTCGAGGATTCGCCGGTAGGGCCCCTCGTCGCGCTCCGACGGGTGCAGCTTGACGACGAGGTGGATCCGATCGAGCGGTCGGTCGAAGAGATGGGCGAGGGCGATCGGGTAATGGAACCGGCGGTACATCGGGCCCCAGGTACCCGAAAGCACGACCAGCCGCTCGTCGGGCGCGACGCCGAGCTCGGCGCGGAGGCCGCCGGGATCGACCGCCGCGGGATCGACGAGGTCGAGGCGTGGCGACCCGCCGACGACGACCTCGTCGGGACGGTACACGCTGGTGGTCGTCAGCAGGTCTCGCTCCCACTGGCCGTAGACGTACGTGCGGTCCGGCAGCCGAAGCTGGGCCGGTCGCGACGAATGGATGTAGCCGTTGTGCCAGCGGTAGATGACGCCATGCTGGACTGCGGCGACGGGGATTCCCTCGGCACCCGCCGCCGCCAGCCAGTCCTGGCGGTGGTACTCGTCCGCGAGGAGGATGCCAGCGGGGTGGACCCGCCGAAGGAGGGCCCGGATGCGGGCCACGTCGCGGCGGCGTCGACCGAGGTGCGTCGCTGCCCAGTCGGCGACGTGCTCCGCGAGGAGCGGCCCGAGATCGACCCCGACGATCCGCAGCTCCACGGGACGTGACCGTATCGACCGGGCAGCCCCCTCGGCGTCGGCCCGCATCCGCTCTGCCGGTGGGTCGGCACCGAGCGCGCCGAGCAGATCGCCGGGGATCGTCCGGCGACCCGCGGCCCCGACGAGACGCGACCACGCCTCCGGGTCGGCGGTCGAGGCCTTGATGTCGACCTCGAACGGCTCGAGCCGCGTCCCGGCGAGGCGGTCGGCAATCGGCCCGAGATATGGGTTGACGAACCGCGTCCCGGTGGGCGTGTCGATCCGCTGGCGGGCGTGGGCCTGGACGACGAGCAGCCGGCGACGTCGGTCGCGACCGATCGCGTCGACGTGGCGGAGCCCGGCGCGCCGGCGTCGTTCAGGCTCCGGCGGCCGCAATCTCCGCCGGAGCCGTCGCAGCAGCAGTCGAGCGCGACCTGGAGGCGTCGAGACAGGCGGGGCCGTCGCTCCCATCGCGGCGTCGAGGTCCGCGGCATCGCCGCCGGCAGCGGGCGATGGCGCCCGGGGGAGCGTCGCCACGAGGCCGTCGCGCTCGGCGATGAGCCGAACGGCCAGCGCCAGCGACTCGTCGACGCCCGCGTCGCAGGCCAGCTCGCGGACACCCGGATGCTTGCCGAGGAGCTCGTCCACGACCGCCAGCCACACCAGGCGATCGAGCAGCCACATCCACTGGCCCAGGCGGGCCTCGTACCAGAACGACACGCCGTCGATCGCCAGGTGCCCGACGACGTCCGCGGCTTCCGCCCATCGATCGAGCGCGGCTGCGGCCTCGGCGATCACGTCACGGCGCTCGAGGACGCGCTCCACGACCGGCAGCACCCCGATCAGGCGGGTCGAGCGCTCGGGTTCAGCCGGGAACCATGCCGTGTCAAGGACGACGGCCAGCTCGTCAGAGGTGGTCGCGTCGAGGGGAGGCGCCTCGGGCAGGAAGCGGATGCGCTTCGTCGGTCGGCTCGCCTCGTCGCTCGACGGGTGCATGACGACGCCGGCCTCCCGCGTCACGCGCTCATCCGCTCCGTTCATGACGCGGTGAGCATATCGACATCGGGTCGCCGGCCGGGCCCCGGCCGGGTCGCACGGGGTCGAGCGACCCGCCGGGGTATACTCCGGGCCGCGGCCGCAGGTGGCCGCACGCGCCGCCGCGCGCCCCCGACGAGATGGCGGGGCGCCCGCCGCTGGCGGCCCCGAGCGACCACCAGAGGACGTCCCCCCGCATCATGCTCGACGCGCTCCTGAGCATCTTCTCCCGCGACATCGGCATCGACCTCGGCACGGCCAACACCCTCGTCCACGTCCGCGACCGCGGCATCGTCATCAGCGAGCCGAGCGTCGTGGCCATCGACGCCAAGACGAAGAAGGTCATGGCGATCGGCGCCGAGGCGAAGCGGATGGTCGGCCGGACGCCGGCCAACATCATCGCCATCCGGCCCCTGCGCGACGGCGTCATCAGCGACTTCGACGTCACCGAGCAGATGATCAAGTACTTCGTCCACCGGGTCCACGACCGGATCGGGCTCATCCCGCGGCCGCGGATGGTGCTGGGGATCCCGTCCGGCGTGACCGAGGTGGAGAAGCGCGCCGTCCGCGACGCCGCCCTCAACGCCGGCGCCCGCTGGGCCCGCCTGATCGAGGAGCCGATGGCCGCGGCGATCGGGGCCGGGCTCCCTGTCTCCGAGCCGACCGGCAGCCTCATCGTCGACATCGGCGGCGGCACGACCGAGGTCGCCGTCATCTCGCTCGGCGGCATCGTCGTCAGCCGCAGCATCCGGATCGGCGGCGACGAGATGGACCAGGACATCGTCAACTTCGCCCGCCGCGAGTACAACCTCCTCCTCGGCGAACGAACCGCCGAGGACATCAAGATCGCGATCGGCTCGGCCTACCCCGGCGACTGGGACAGCCAGCGCGTCCTCCTGCGCGGTCGCGACCTCCTCACCGGACTGCCGCGAAGCGTGGAGGTCGGCGCGGACCAGATCCGCGAGGCGATCGAGCCGTCGGTCCAGCAGATCGTCGACACGATCAAGGACACCATCGAGGAGACCCCGCCCGAGCTCGTCGCCGACATCATGGACCAGGGGGTCGTCCTCGCCGGGGGCGGGGCCCTCCTGCTCGGCCTCGACCGGCGCGTCGCCGAGGCGACGCAGATGCCCGTCCACGTGGCCGACGAGCCACTCACCTGCGTGGCCCGTGGCACGGGCGTCGTCCTCCAGGAGCTCGACCGGATGACCCGCGTGCTCGTGGCCGACACGTACGCGCGGCCGCTCCGGTAGGCCCGCGATGACCGGCCGGCTCGTCGGCTACGGCCACCGCGCTCCCCGGATCGCGCGGCGGCGGGCGATCGTCTTCGCGATCCTGCTCGGCACCTCCGCGATCCTCATGATCGCGTCGGCAACCGCCCCCTTCGCCGAGCTGCAGCGCGGGCTCGCCTTCGCGATGTCTCCCTTCGCGGAGGTCATGAACGGCGTCGGCCGCGAGGTCCGCTCGGTCGTCGACGCGGCGGCCGAGATCGACCGGCTGCGCCGCGAGAACGCGTCGCTCGCATCCGAGAACGCCCGCCTGGAGCAGCGGAACCGGACCCTGGAGGCGCTCGCGGTCGAGAACGAGCAGCTCACGGCGCTCCTCGCGATCCGCAACTCCCTCGAGCACGAGACGGTGGCGGCGCGGGTCATCGCCCGCGAGCTGGCCGACGTCAGCCGGGTCGTCATGATCGACGCCGGCGCCGAGGACGGGCTCACGATCGGCGACGTCGTCGTCGGCGCCGGTGGCGCGCTCGTCGGCCGCGTCACCGAGCTCGGCGCCACGGCCGCCCGGGTGACGCTCATCAACGACCCGGCCTCCACCGTCATCGGGCAGATCGTCTCGAGCCGGGCGACGGGCGAGGTCGCCGGCGACCTCGGCGGCGTCCTCGTCATGGACAAGATCGACGCCACCCAGCAGGTGGACCTCGGGGCGGAGGTCGTCACCGCCGGCATCAGCCTCGGCGAGGCGATCCGCTCCCCGTATCCCCCAGGCCTCATCATCGGCCGCGTCATCGACGTCGTGCGGGACCCGAACGCCGTGGTCCAGACCGCCTTCGTCGAGCCGGCGATCGACCTGCGCCGCCTGGAGTTCCTGCTCGTCATCACGGACTACGAGGGCGGCATCCCCGGCATCGACCAGCTGCCGACCGACCAGCTCGACCCGGACGGGACGCTGCCCGACACGGAGCAGCCGTACCAGCCCGCGGCCCCGACCAGGCGGCCCTAGGAGCCGGGGGTCGTGAAGGGGCTGGTGCTCGCGGGCGGCACGGCGACGCGCCTCTTCCCGCTCACGATCGTGACCAACAAGCACCTGCTCCCGGTCTACGACCGGCCGATGATCTACTACCCGCTCGCCACCCTGGCGGGGATGGGGATCCGCGAGGTGCTCGTGATCGTCGGCGGCAAGAGCGTCGGCGACGTCGTCGAGCTCCTCGGGGACGGCGAGCACTTCGGCCTCAGCCTCACCTACCGCTACCAGCGCGGCGCCCTCGGGATCGCCCACGCGATCGGCCTGGCCCGGGACTTCGTCGGCGACGACGCGTTCTGCTGCGTCCTCGGCGACAACGTGCTCAGCGGCCCGCCGCTCGCGCCTGTCGCGCGCGCCTTCGAGGCCGGCCCGTGGGGTGCCGGCACGCTCCTGCACCGAGTGCCCGACCCGGCCCGCTTCGGCGTCGCCGAGCTCGACGCCTCCGGCGCGGTCGTCGGCTTCGAGGAGAAGCCGGAGGCGCCGAAGAGCGACCTCATCCCGATCGGGGTCTACTTCCTGCGACCGGACGCGTTCGCCGTCATCGATCGCCTGCGGCCCTCGCGGCGCGGCGAGCTCGAGATCACCGACGTGCTCAACCACTACATCCGCAACGGGGGCCTCTACGCGCCGCGCTACGAGGGCGAGTGGACGGACGCGGGCACCGTGGCCTCCCTCCTGCGGGCCAGCGAGCTCGCGGCCGCGGCCGATGCCGCCGGCTCCCTGCCGCCGCCGCCGCAACGACCGACCACGTGACGGCGCCCGGGCTCGGTGCCCACCTCCTCGTCGCCGGCGGCGCCGGGTTCATCGGCAGCTGCTTCGTCCGCGACGTCCTCGGCCGGCGCGACGGGACGCGGGTCACCGTCCTCGACAAGCTGACGTACGCCGGCAACCGGGCGAACCTCGCGCCGGTGGAGGACGATCCGGCCATGGCCGCCCGGTTCGCGTTCCTCCAGGGGGACATCGCCGACCCGGCCGTCGTGGACCCGCTCGTCGCCGCCGCGGACGCCGTCGTCAACTTCGCGGCCGAGAGCCATGTCGATCGCTCGATCCTCGACGCGGCCGCCTTCCTGCGGACCGGGGTCGACGGCGTCTACGTGCTCCTCGAGGCCGTGCGCCGGGAGTCCGAGCGGGCCGCCGCCGGCGAGCGGCCGGCCGCGCCCCGCCTCCTCCAGGTGTCCACCGACGAGGTGTACGGGTCCGTGGAGGCGGGCCGGTCGGTCGAGACGGACGCGCTCGCCCCGCGCTCGCCCTACGCCGCCGCGAAGGCGGCGGGCGACCTCCTCGTCCTCGCCTACCACGCGACGTATGGGCTCGACGTGGTGATCACCCGTGGGGCGAACACGTACGGCCCATACCAGCACCCCGAGAAGCTGATCCCGCTCTTCGTCACGAACGCCATCGACGACCTCCCGCTGCCGCTCTACGGCGACGGGCTGCAGCGGCGGGACTGGCTCCACGTCGCCGACCACGCCGGGGCGATCGCCCACGTGCTGGCCCACGGCGCGCCCGGCGCGGTCTACAACGTCCCGGGCACGGCGGAGCTGGCGAACCGCGAGATCGCGGAGCGGATCCTCGACCTCCTCGGCAAGCCGTGGTCGCTCGTCCGCTCGGTCGCCGACCGGCCCGGCCACGACCGGCGCTACGCGCTCGATGGCGCGCGTCTGCTGGCGCTCGGCTGGGCGAACCGGATCGGCCTCGACGAGGGACTCGCCGCGACCGTCGCCTGGTACCGCGAGCACGAGTCGTGGTGGCGGGCCGCGCGGGGCGCCGACTGGGACGCCTGGTACGCCCGCCAGTACGGCGAGCGCCTGGCTGGTTCCGTGCCGGCCGAGGCCGTCGAAGCCGAAGCCCACGTCGGCGCCGCTGGCGCGAACGGCCGGCCAGCCGCCGGAGGGACCGGCCGAGCGACCGACCGCAACCCGGGACCGAGGGGCCTGAGGTGCGCGTCGCCATCACCGGTGCCGGTGGCCGCCTCGGGCGCGCGCTCGTCGCCGCCCTCGACGAGGCACCGTTCACGGGACCGCTCGGGTCGATCGCCTGGAGCCGCCCCGACTACGACCTCGACGACCCCGGGGCCGCCGCCCGGGTGGTCGGTCGCGACCGGCCCGACGTCGTCGTCCATGCGGCGGCCTGGACCGACGTGGACGGGTGCGCCCGGGATCCGGAGCGAGCCATGCGCCGCAACGCCATCGCGGTCGCCGAGCTCGCCGATGCCTGCGCCGCCGCGGCCGCCGACCTCGTCCTCCTCTCCACGAACGAGGTCTTCGACGGGCACCGGACCGACGGGCGCGGCTACGCGGCGGGCGATCGCCCCTCGCCGGGCAACCCGTACGGGGCGAGCAAGCTGGCCGGGGAGGCCGCCGCCCAGGCCGCCTTCCTCCGCCACGGCGGCATCGTGAGCCCCGCCGGTGACGCCCCGCCGGCGGCTCCCCAGCTCGCGATCGTCCGCACCGCCTGGCTCTTCGGCCCGCCGGGCAACGACTTCCCGTCGAGGATCCTCGCCGCCGCCGATCGGACCCGCGCGGCCGGCGAGCCGCTGCGGGTGGTCGGCGACGAGGTCGGCTCGCCAACGTACGCTCCCGACCTCGCCGAGGCCATCGTCGAGCTCCTCGCGACCGGCGCCTTCGCGGGGGTCCATCACGTCGTGAACGGCGGCGCCGTGTCGCGGGCCGGCTGGGCTCGCGCCGTGCTGGCCGGGGTGGGCCTCGATGTCCCGATCCGCGAGATCCCCCTGGCCACGTGGGAGCGGCCGTCGGCTGCACCGGCCTGGGCCGTCCTCGAGCCGACGCCCCTCCCGTCGGGCGAGCCGCTCCGGCCGTGGGAGGCCGCTCTCGCCGACTACCTGCCGGTCCTCCGGCGCGGCCGGGCCGCCGGGGCGCGCCGATGAGCCAGGCCGCCGGGGCGCGCCGATGAGCCGTGACGCCGGCCCCGGCTCGGGTGCCGCCGCTGAGTCGTCGCCGATCGCCGGCGTGACCTGGGGGACGGTGGTTCGCCACGCCGACGCCCGGGGGAGCTTCCGCGAGCTGTGGCGGGCCAGCGCCTTCGGCATCCTCGACCCCGCGGCCGCCGGCCGCCCCGGTGCGGCGTTCGTGCAGGCGAACCTCTCGACCTCGGCTGCGGGCGTGCTCCGCGGCCTCCACCTCCACCGGCGCCAGCTCGACCACTGGATCGTCACGGCCGGTCGGGCCTTCGTCGCCCTCGTGGACGTGCGCCCACTGCTCATCGACGCGGCGGCGCGCCCGATCGTCGAAACCCGTGAGCTCGGTGCGGACGGCACGGTCACCATCCCGGCCGGCGTCGCCCACGGCTTCCTCGCGCTCGAGCCGCTCGAGCTCGTCTACCTCGTGACGAACGAGTTCGACGGCGCCGACGAGCTCGGCTTCGCCTGGGACGACCCGACGGCGGCCGTTCCCTGGCCTCCCGTGCCGGGCACCCCGGACGCCCGTCCGATCCTCTCGGACCGCGACCGATCCAACCCGTCGCTCGCGGAGCTCGTCGCCGGGCTGCGCGCCAGCTGAGGCGGCACCGCCGGCGGCCCGCGCGCCGGTGCTCGCCCCGATGTGACGCCGCGGGGCGCTTCCGCACCGGTTTCGCGGTGCGCCATCGCACCGCTCAGCGATCGCAGAGGACTGCCGCCCGCCGCCCGCGACCGCCCCGCACCGCACCGCAGCACCCGCGCCGATAGCCCATCGGGGCCACGCCCGTCCGGCCGATGGCGCGATTGAGCAGGCGGCCTTCGACCCGGCAGGGTGACGGCGCACTTATCCGCGCCCATCCCGGAGGCCCCATCGTGCGACGCTTCGTCGCCGGCGCCATCGCCGGCCTGCTCATCCTGACGATCGGCTGGACGGCCGTCCCCGCCACCGCCACCGCCGCCACCGCCGACCCCAAGGTCGTCCTCGTGGTCGGGGCGACGCACGGCACGACCTCGACGTACCGCTCGTACATGAACGTCGTCGCCGCGACCGCCGCGAAGTACACGAAGAACCTCGTCAAGGTCTACAGCCCGAACGCGACCTGGTCGAAGGTGAAGGCGGCGATGCAGGGAGCGAGCATCGTCGTCTACATGGGCCACGGGAACGGATTCCCCAGCCCGTACTCCACGACGCTGAACGTCTACACGCAGAACGGCATGGGGCTGAACCTCACGGCGGGCGACGGCGACAGCAACACGAAGTACTACGGCGAGAAATACATCGGCGACGAGGTCAAGCTCGCCCCCAACGCGGTCGTCATCCTGAGCCACCTCTGCTACGCGTCGGGCAACTCCGAGCCGGGGAAGGCCGAGCCGACGCTCTCCGTGGCGAAGGCGCGCATGGACAACTTCGCGGCAGGCTTCATCCGGGCCGGGGCGCGTGCCGTCATCGCCGAGGGTCACGCGGACCCGTCCTGGTACGTGGAGCAGCTGTTCACGCAGCGGCTGACCGTCGAGCAGATCTGGCGCTCGGCCCCGAGCTACAAGCGCAACGAGTTCTCGTTCTCGAGCAGCCGCAGCACCGGTTACACGGTCTTCAGCGACCCGAACCAGAAGACGAGCACCGCGTACTCGGGCTACTACCGCTCGCTCGTCACCCGCCGCTCGCCGGCGCTGACCTCCGAGCAGGTGACCGGCGCCTCCTACGCGCGCACCGACGCGGTCCCCGGCTGGTTCTCCGTGCCGGGCGCGGCCGAGGTCGTTGCCCCCGAGGGTGTCGGGGTCTACGAGGATGCGGCGCTCACACCCGATCCCGAGACCGGCGCACCTCCGGCCTCCCTGCCGGTCGGGACCCGGCTGCGCCTCGCCGAGGCCGGGGGCACGGCCGCCGACGGGACGGCGATCTACCGCGTCGAGACGCTCGACGGGGCGACCGGCGGCTGGCTGACGACCACCGGCCTCGCGCCGCGCGACAGCACCTCCCCCCGGATCTGGGAGGTCGACGCCGGGACCGGCGCCATCAGCCCGAACGACGACAAGAGCGGCGACACCCTCTCGATCCTCGTGCGGGCCTCCGAGGCGGTGAGCTGGCGGATCGTCATCACCGACGCGGAGGGCGCGCAGGTTGCCCGTTGGACGCCGTCCGGTGAGCAGGCCTCGGTGACGTGGGACGGCCGGCGCGACGGCGCGCCGCTCCCGGACGGGAGCTATCAGCTGACGGTCACCGCGACCGACGGGTGGGGCAACGCCCCGGCCACGCGCGCCCTCGACCTCGTCGTCGACACGGTGGCCCCCCAGCTCGGAGATCTCGTTCCCCAGGCGGTCGAGCCGCCGGTGTTCACGCCGAACGGCGACGGGGTGACCGACCTGGCGAAGGTCGGCTTCACCGCGAGCGAGGCGGGCGTCGTGCGGACCACGGTTCGCGACGCCGGCGGCACGAAGGTGGCCGGAATCGAGACCGAAATGACCGCCGGGCCGGGCAGCGTGGCGTGGGACGGCCGGAACGATGGCGGGGCGTATGCGCCGGACGGCACCTACACCCTGACGCTGCAGCCGGTGGACGCGGCCGGCAACCGGGGCACCGCCCTCGCGACCTCGGTGGTCGCCTACGGCGCGCTCGGTTACGTCACGAAGACGCGGGGCGTGTTCTGGGCACGCGATCTCGACAAGCTCATGCCGAGCACGACGCTCTCGTACAAGCTCCGCTCGCCCGCCGCGGTGACGTGGCAGGTGACGAACGCGGCCGGGACGCCGGTGCTCACCCGCTACGAGGACCGCCAGGTGGCTCCGGGCTCCTACAGCTGGACCTGGAACGGGAAGCTCCCCGATGGACGCTGGGCGCCGGCCGGCGACTACTACTCGCGGGTCGTCGCCACCGACGGTGTCACGACGGTCGCCCAGCGCACGAAGGTGACGCTCCAGGCGTTCCGCCTGACGCTCTCCGATGCGACCCCGAAGCGCGGCCAGCAGCTCACGGCGACGATCGTCTCGACCGAGCCGCTCAAGGCGAACCCGACGCTCGTCATCACCCAGCCGGGCCGGTCGGCCGTCACCGTCTCGACGACCCGGACCTCGACCTACGGCTACAAGGTCACGTTCCGCCTCTCGTCGGGCGGGACGGCCGGGACGCTGACGCTGCGGGTCAACGGCCGCGACACGGGCGGCGGCTACAACTGGAGCGCCTACTCCTTCCCGCTCGAGTAGGGCGCGGCGGGCCGCGGGCGACGTTCGCGGACCCTGCCCGCGCACGACGTGGCCGGGTACCAGCGGCATGCGGGACCATCCGGCGGTGGACCGACTTGCCAGCCGGGGGTACGGTTGACCTCCGATGACCGCCCGTTCCGCCGCCCCCGGGCGCGTCCGCCGTGCCCTCGTCGCCCTCCCGGCCCTCGTCCTCGCTGCCTCGCTGCCCGGCGCGGCCGCTGCCGGGGATCCCACGCCGCCCGGCGACCGTGGCGTCGAGGGCCGCGCTCGCGCCGCCGAAGCCCAGGCCCGGGCGGCCGAAGCCCAGGCTCGGGCTGCCGACGGCCGGATGCGCCCGCTCGGTCCCGGCGACGAGCA
>FWPV01008166.1_pt1 | contig 18451 bp, 16 predicted proteins | sample 2228371 | NCBI WGS metagenome assembly FWPV01 (sample SAMEA103939776, study PRJEB20133) | metagenome
CCACGGTCATGACCACGTGATCCTCATTGAAGGGCAACCCGGATTCCTCCGAAAGAAATTCCGCGATGGCCCTTCTCGTTTCACTGTAGCCGCTGTTTGGCATGTAGCGGTGCATGCCCGCGATGGGTTGATCCGCAAGGGCTTTGAGAGCCTTCTTCAGCGAGGGTGGCGGCTCGAGGTTGGGGTTTCCGAGAGAAAAGTCGTAGACGTTCTCCGGTCCATAAAGCCGCTTCAATTCCTCGCCCTCCTCAAACATTCGCCTCACCCAGGAGGCACCTTCCAAAGCGTCCTTCACCTTTCTTGAAATGACCATCTTCTTTCCCCTTTCCTCTTTGTTCGATCTTTCCCCAATGAGTGGGGTGAGATATGCCATGGGAAAATAATAAAAAAAGCCATAGGGTCGCCCCTATGGCTTTTATCTATGAAAAAGCCATGGGGCCTTGTCAGTCACCCATGGCTTCTTCTCCCTTATCGGGGATAGTCCTATGGGTGACTTTTCTTAAAATAAAAGTAAAAATAGAAGAAGTTGAAGACCTGACCCATGGCTTCCCTCAATACAAGCCAATATTAACCAAATCGCGCCAAAAATGTCAAGAGAAAAGTATTCCTGTCGTAATGGGTCGCTGAAGCGTGGGGAAGATTGAATTCTTCGAGCCTGGGGACAGGCTGAGGGTTTCCGCTATAAGGTTTTCTCCGACATCCCTGTCCGATTGCGGTAGATTTCCGCGGGAGAGTGGTGCCTTAGCGCGAATTTGACATTTGGGGGAAATCCTTTTAGTATTGCCGAGATACAACTCTGTCGGAGATTGGTATCAAGATGGCTGGAGAGAAGAGGCTCGCCCGGACGAGAAACATTGGCTTTATGGCACATATCGACGCCGGCAAGACGACGGTTACCGAGAGGGTGCTCTACTACACGAAGAAGATCCATCGTATGGGAGAGGTTGACGAGGGAACCGCAGTGATGGATTGGATGCCCCAGGAGCAGGAGAGGGGGATCACCATCACTTCGGCAGTAACGACGGTAGAATGGAAGGGAAATACGATCCATATCATCGATACACCCGGCCATGTCGATTTTACCATTGAGGTTGAAAGGTCGCTTCGCGTGCTTGATGGAGCCATTGCGATCTTCAGTGCCGTTGAGGGAGTGGAGCCCCAGTCTGAAACCGTGTGGCACCAGGCCGACAAATATGGTGTTCCAAAGCTTGCCTTCGTAAACAAGATGGATCGAATTGGCGCAGACTTCTTCGAAACGGTAAGGATGATCAGGGCCAGGTTGGGTGCCAATCCTTTGATAACCCAGATTCCCATAGGCTCGGAGGATAAGTTCATCGGGGTGGTCGATCTTATCAAATCGAAAGGGATCGTATGGGATGAACATAGCCTGGGGGCCGAATTCAGGGAGGTCACAATTCCGAAAGAGCTGAAAGAGGAAGCCTCGGCTCATCGGTCCGAGTTGATCGAATCCCTTGCGGAGCTGGACGATTCTCTCATGGAGAAGTACCTGGGGGGAGAAGAAATCACCGAAACGGAGGTGAAAGCAGCTCTGAGAAGAGCGACCATTGAGATGAAAGCCGTCCCTGTTCTCTGCGGGGCTGCCCTGCGAAACCAGGGCATCCAGCCCCTCCTCGATGCCATCGTGGACTACCTTCCTTCTCCTTTAGATATTCCTCCAGTGGAAGGTAAGGATCCTCAAACTGGCGAGACAGTGATACGAAGGGCTAGGGACGAGGAACCCTTTACGGCCCTGGCGTTTAAGGTGATGATGGATGAGGGAAGGAAGCTCGTCTACATCCGGATCTACTCGGGTCTCCTGAAGGTGGGGATGGAAGTCTACAATCCAAGGCTAAAGAAAGCAGAGAAGATTTCCAGAATTTTCATGATGCATGCGAACCAGCGGACCCGGATCGAAGAGGCAAAGACGGGGGAGATCGTGGCCGTCATGGGATTGAAGGAAACGACGACTGGGGATACCCTTTGCGACCGGGCCCATCCCCTCCTTCTCGAACCGATCGACTTCTACAAACCGGTCATGTCCGTTGCGGTAGAGCCGAAAACGAGCCGAGATCAGGAGAGATTGGCCGAGTCCCTTCTGAAGCTGAGCGAGGAGGACCCAACCTTTCAAGTCAAGTTCGACGAGGACATTGGGCAGACGATCATCTCGGGAATGGGAGAATTGCACCTCGACGTTCTGATCAACCGACTGAAGGATGAATATCATCTCGACGTCAATGTGGGGAGGCCACAGGTCGTCTACCGAGAGACGGTAGAGAAAGAAGCCGAGGGTTCAGCCACATTCATGAAAGAAATGGAGGAGGTGAAGCTCTTTGCGGAGGTCCTTCTTCGGGTTTCCCCCAATGGTCGTGGGAAGGGGATAGAATTTCTCTCTGAAATTCCAGTGGGAACGCTCCCGCCGGAGGGAATTGCCGCGATAGAAGAGGGAGTCCGTGAGGCATGTACGGTCGGAGTCATTTTGGGGTACCCCATGACGGACATACGCATAAGCCTCCTTAAGGCAAACGTTGACTTGAATCATCCTTCACCGTTGGCGCTTAAAATCGCCTCGGCAAACGCTTTCAGGGACGGGTGCCGGAAGGCCCAGCCCGTTCTTATGGAACCGATGATGGAGGTCAATATCATCGTCCCTGAAGAGTTCATGGGGGAGGTGGTCGGCGATTTGAAGGCGAGGAAGAGTTCGGTGGAAGCCATCACCCCCAAGGGAAAGATCACCCTGATCAAAGCGATTGCCCCCCTTACACGAATGTTTGGATATTCAACGGACCTGAGATCTCTCACGCAAGGTCGAGGGACGTTCACGATGCAGTTCAGCAGGTACGATAAAGTGATTTCTTGATCCCTTGGCGCCTTCTTCGAGGCAGGGATGGGCGATGGGAGATGGGATGTTGGACGAAGAGATCCTTCGCCTGCTCAAGGACGGGTCACCCGAATCTGTATCGGGAGAGGAGATGAGCCGCCGACTGAAGGTGAGTCGGGCAGCCGTCTGGAAGAGGGTGAGGGGTCTCAGGGCGATGGGATACGAAATCGAGGCTTCCCCACGCAAGGGTTATCGGTTGGTTCGATCTCCGGATCTCCTTACGCCCTCGGAAGTGAAACCCCTGCTAAGGACGAAATGGATGGGAAGGACCATCCACCACTTTCATTCCATCGATTCTACCAACTCCGCGGCCTATCAACTGGCCCTGGAGGGGGCAGAAGAGGGAGAGATCGTCATCGCGGAGTCTCAGAAGAAGGGGAGAGGGCGCCTTGGCAGAAAGTGGTTCTCGCCACCCTTTTCCAACCTCTATCTGTCGCTCATCCTTCGTCCCGAGATCCCGCCCCAGGAGGCTTCTCTCATCACTCTCATGGCTGCCGTTGCGACGGCTCGGGCGATCCAAAAATTCTCCGGGCTTCGCCCCACGATTAAGTGGCCGAACGATATCCTTCTGAATGGTCGAAAGGTGGCAGGCCTTCTGAATGAAATCCATTCGGAAACGGATCGGATTCATTTCATCATTCTTGGCATTGGCGTCAATGTGAACACCGAGGCGAGGGGATTTCCGGAGGAGATCCGTAGCCTGGCAACTTCTCTAAGAAGGGAGATGGGACATTCTGTCTCGAGAAAGGTTTTTGTCGCGATCTTGCTGGAGGAGATCGAGGCTTGGTACGAAACTTTTCTTGAGGAAGGAGCGCCCCCCATTCTGAAGGCGTGGAGGGAGACAGCGCAGATCCGAGGGAGAAGGGTCAAGGTGAGGTCTTTTGGAGAAGTTCTCATCGGGAAGGCGCTGGACGTCGATTCAAACGGCGCTTTGATTTTGGAGACAAAGGATGGGGAGCGAAAGAGGGTGGTCGCAGGAGATGTAGAGTACGCCAAGTGAAATCCCAAATGACAAGGAGCAAATTACAAATGATTTCCAATCACCAAAATTCGAGATTTCAAGAGTTGTTTTATCATTTGGAATGGGTGCTTGGAATTTATTAGGGATTCGTAATTTGTGATCTGCAGTTTCTCGTCATCCGAGGGGGGGAGGTCTTATGCTGTTGGTGATTGACGTAGGAAATACGAATACGGTTCTCGGGGTCTACGATGGGGAGGTCCTCGTCGACCATTGGCGAATCGGAACCCAGAGAGATAAGACGCCCGATGAATGGGGGATTCTCTTTCGAGACCTTTTCTTGTTCGACAAGATTGAGATCAGGGATTTCGAGGGGATGATCATCTCTTCCGTTGTCCCACCGGTTTTGGACGTTTTGCAGAGGATGGCGGACAAGTATTTTCACGTCGAACCCCTGATCGTTGGACCTGAAATCGAGACGGGAATGCCCATTCTCTATGAGAACCCTTCGGAGGTTGGAGCCGATCGGATTGTCAATGCCGTGGCTGCCTTCGAGCGCTACAAGAGATGCCTCATCGTGGTCGACTTTGGTACAGCCACCACCTTCGATTATGTCTCGTCCAAGGGCGAATACTGGGGCGGAGCGATCGCACCTGGCATCGGCATTGCTTCGGAGGCACTCTTTCTCCGCACCTCCAAGTTGCCCCGCGTCGAGATCGTCAAACCCAAACGGGTTATTGGTAGGAATACCGTGCAGAGCATGCAATCCGGGATCTTCTATGGGTATGTTGGATTGGTGGACGAGATTGTCCGAAGGATGAAGAAAGAGATGAAGTCGAATCCAAAGGTGATTGCTACGGGAGGGTTCGCGAATCTGATCGCAGGGGAGTCGGAGACCATCGAGGAGGTGAACGAATTCTTGACGTTGGAAGGGCTGAAAATCATTTACGAGAGGAACCGAAGGAGGGCCAGGAGACTCTAGGCAGTGGAGATGGTAAACGAGAAGAGAAGAACTCTTCTTTTCTCTATGCGCCGGGCCCTTCACCCTCTGCGGTTCATTTGTTCTCCTTGTACCACTCCACAAATCTCTTGATCCCCTCCGCTACATCAACCTTAGGTTGATATCCCAACCCCTTCTTTGCTTTGGCGATATCGGCATAGGTGACCGAGACATCCCCAGGCTGGGCCTCCAGGACCTCGATCTTGGCTTTCTTGTTCAATGCCCCCTCGATCAGCTCGATCAATTCTCTCAAGGAGGTCGTCCGAGATTCTCCGAGGTTGTATATCTCAAATCCCTGATGGCGATGGATGGCGCCGAGGATTCCTTCGATCAAATCGTCGATGTAGGTGTAATCCCTTCGCGATGAGCCATCCCCGTACATCGGAATCTTCTCGCCTGTATCGATGAGACGGGTGAATTTATGGATCGCCATCTCCGGTCTCTGCCTCGGTCCATAGGCAGTAAAGATGCGTAGGCAGACGATGTTCATCCCGTGAAGGTGATGGTAGGTGTAGCAGAGAAGCTCGCCGGCCCGCTTCGTAGCGCCGTAAGGGGAGATGGGTCGTGTATCAAAGTCCTCCTCAGAGAAGGGGACCCTGCTCGTTTCTCCATAGACCGAAGAGGAGGAGGCAAAGATAAAGTCTCTTATTCCAAACTCCCGACAGCTCTCGAGGACCACCATCGTCCCTCGAATGTTGACATCTTGGTAGAGCAGTGGGTCGGCGATAGAGGGTCTCACTCCTGCTCTGGCCGCCAGATGGACAACAAGGTCCATCCTCCTTTTCTTGAAGAGCTCCCGCAGATGATCCCGATTTCGAATGTCCCCGGTGACCAGTTCGAAGGCGGAGGGAAAATTTCTCGCCAAGATCTCGACATTCTTTATCTTGATATTTGGGTCATAGAAGGGGTCGAAATTATCGAAGCAGAAGACGTGAGCTCCTTCTTTTAAGAGGCGTTCGCAGAGATGGGAACCGATAAACCCCGCTCCTCCCGTCACCAAGATATTTTTTGGCAATGCCATCGGAACCTCTCTCTCAGCGGACGGCCCCTCTCCTGCGCTCTCTATTCCTTACCCACTCGATGCGCCCTTTGTTTGCAAAGGGTATTTTAGCAACAAGGTGAGGCCGAAAGCAATCAAGGGCATCATGAAGACCGCTTTGATGGCCACGGGGACACCCCAGATGTCCGCAACGATGCCAAGGAGGGTCACACCCACGCCCCCCGCACTGATCGTAAAACCGACCATCATTCCCGAGGCCATTCCCAAATGGTGGGGAAGGATGGCTTGAGCCATGACCGTCGTCAGGGCGAAGGTTGAGATGAGCACCATCCCTGAAACTCCGAGAAGGATGAAGGTGAAGAAGCCGCTGCTATTATAAAACAGCAAGAAAAGTGGAAACGTCAATAACAACGTCCCCATCAAGAAATTCTTATGTCCCCATCGATCCGCTAACGGGGCTCCCACGAGCGTCCCGAGAGCCCCAGCGAGCAAAAAGGTGGAGACAAGTTTTCCTGCATAGAGGGGATTTCCTTTGAGGTAATTGATGTAATAGAAAGGGATGTATGTCGCCAGTCCCAGTTGGGTCCAAGCCCTCACGGTAGCGATGGCGATGAGAAGTGAGAAAGAGATCTTCTGAGCTCTCGACAGAGGCCTCTTCGTCTCTCTCTTGGCCTCTTTGTGGGCCGACTCAACGGGAGAGAACAGCCATGCAATATTGAAGAAGAGGAGAAGGGCAACGAGCGCCCCCGGGATGAGCAGACCGAGAGTTCCCTTGAGCCCAAAGGCGCTGACAAGGGCAAGAGCCGAAATTGGACCCACGGCGATGCCCAAATTCCCACCCACGGCAAAAAATGACATGCCCGTTGCCTTCTTCCTGCCCGTGAAGAAAGAGGCGGTTTTGAATCCTTCTGGATGGAAGCTCGCCACCCCCACCCCACTCATCATCACACAGAGAAGAAGGAGGAAATAGCTGGGGGCGAAGCCCGTGAGGGCGATGCCAAGGCAGGCAATAAGAGGCGTCAAAGGGAGGAACCACCCCATCGGCTTTCTATCGGAGAGATATCCGAAAGCAGGTTGGATGATTGAGGACGTGAGGTTAGCAAAGAGGAGAATTGCGCCAGAGAGGGTGTAAGAAAGGTTCAGGGCGTCCTTGAAAAAAGGGAGTAGAGCCGGGAGGGCTCCTTGGTTAACGTCGGTTATGAAATGACCGATGCTCAGGATGGCCAGTGCCTTCTTGTTGATTCGGTTAGGCTCCATTGGGAAGATGGAACATTATCAATGATAGAAAATCCTTTTGTCAAATGGCATCGAGCTTTGCGTCATGCCTGATCGAAGCGTCGGGAGGATTGGATGATCGGACAGGAATGTCTCCGAAAATGTGGCCAAGCGGACGATCTGATTTGCTGGTGTTTCAATAGACATTTTGCCTTTTTTTGGATATGATAAAAATGAGCGCCACGAACACTTCGAAGGAGAATCAACCTGATGAAGATCGCGATTTCTGGAAAGGGTGGGGTAGGAAAGACGACCCTGGCGGGAGTGATGGCTCGGATTCTGGCGGCGGAGGGGAAGAAGGTCCTTGCGATTGACGCAGATCCCGATTCCAATCTGGCCTCCGCTATAGGTCTAAGCAAAGAGGTCCAGGAGAAACTCGCCCCTATCGCCTCGATGACGTCACTCATCGAGGAAAGGACAGGGGCAAAGAAAGGAACCTTCGGATCGATCTTTAAACTCAACCCGAAAGTGGATGACATTCCGGATGGAATGGGCGTCATGCACGAAGGGGTGAAGCTTCTCCTCTTGGGGTGTATCCCCCAGGGTGGGGGAGGCTGTTTCTGCCCTGAGAATGTCCTTCTGAAGAATTTGGTTCGACACCTCTTGGTGCAGCGGGACGAAGCACTCATCATCGATATGGAGGCGGGACTCGAGCATCTCGGCAGGGGGAGCACGGGTTACGTGGATGCCCTGATCATCGTGGTGGAGCCAGGTCAAAGGGCCATCAACACAGCCAAGCAGATCAAAAAACTGGGCGAGGATTTGAACATAAAGAAGATGATGATCGTTGGAAACAAGGTGAGCTCGGACCAGGACAGGAGGATTATCGAAGAGAATCTCTCCGAATTTCCTCTTTTGGGTCACGTGAGTTTCAATCCAAAGATTCTCGAGGCAGACCGCGAAGGGAGGTCCCCTTATGATATCGACGAAAAGGTGAAAGAGGAGGTGAAGGCGATCTTGAGTGAATTGGAGAAAAGAATATAACCAAGAAAATGTCGAGGCACGAAATCCGAATTTCGAAACAAATTCGAATGACAGGAATTCTAAACGTTTAGAAATTTGGAAATTCGAAATTTGGATTTGTTTCGGATTTTCCGCCACAGGCGGATCTGCCTTGGGCATGACGATCTTCGGATTTCGAATTTTCGAGTGTATGGTTCGTACGCTTTTCGTCTGGTCCTCTATTGTGGCTGCCACCCTGGGTTTGGGGCTTCTTGCATTCCTGACCTTTCCCTTTGACCGAAAGGGGAGGGTGGTTCACCAGTATGCCAGGATCTGGGGAAGGGTCGCTCTCTGGGCGAACGGTGTCAAGGTAAGGGTGGAGGGAGTGAGGGAAGTCGAAGCGGCAGGTCCTTATATCTTCATGGCGAACCATCAGGGGAGTTTCGACATCTTTGCATTGTTAGCCCACCTGCCCTTTCAGTTCAAGTGGCTGGCGAAGAAGGAGCTCTTCTCCATCCCTTTCTTTGGGTGGACCATGGCTGCGGCAGGCTACATCCGCATCGATCGCGAGGGAACGAGGGAAACCGTGGAGGCGATGAACAAGGCAGCGGAGAAGATTCGGGACGGGATGTCGGTTGTGATCTTTCCAGAGGGATCGAGGAGTCCGGATGGCAGGATCCACGAATTCAAGAAAGGAGGGTTCACCCTGGCGATCAAATCGAAAGTCCCTATCGTCCCCATTGCGATCTGTGGAAGCCGGGAGATCATGCCGAAGGATCGGTTGACGGCCACGCCCGGAGAAATTACAATTCGCTTGGATCGTCCAATCGAGACGGTTCCCTATTCGATGAAGGACAGAAAAGCGTTGATGGAGAGGGTGAGGGAAGCGATCGTAAAAAATTTCGAGCGGATTTCGAAGGAGAGAGGTGAGACGAAGCCATGTTCGGGGATTCCATCCGGGAGAAGTTAAGACGAGAGATCGTCGGGATTTTCCTCGTCGCCCTGGCGCTCTTCCTTTTCATGAGCCTGGTGACCTACGATCCGATGGATCCATCCTTCTTCTCTTATTCGTCATCCAAGGCAAGGGAAACCCATAACTGGATGGGCCTGGTTGGTTCCTACACAGCCGGTCTCCTATACCAAGCCTTTGGGCTTTCTTCCTTTGTGGTTCCTTTCGTCCTCGCCATGTATGCCTTCAGTTTCATATTCCAATGGGAGTGGGAATATCCCGGAATTCGATGGATTGGTTGGGCAATCTTTTTGCTGGCCGGTTCATCCCTCCTGGGGTTGTGGCTGAAGCCTCTCCAGATCTATCGCCATACTCTCCTGGCAGGTGGATTCCTGGGAGAGCTATTCTCAAAAACCCTGGTTCGCTATTTCAATCCCCTTGGCACCGCTGTTCTATTGTTGCTGATCTTGATCATCGGCTTCGTTTTGGGAACAGGGATCTCGTTCATATCAATGGTTCATCGTCTGGCGAGGATCATGGGTCACCTTATGGAGAGGGTGAGTACCATGAGGGTGCTCAGGAAGGAACGAACCGAAAGGGCAAAGAAGTTGATGAAACAGAGGAGAAAAGAAGAGGCGAGGGAGATCTCTGTGCCTGCGGTGGTCGAGAAAGCCCCTTCTCCCAAGAGAGAAGAGGTCCGTGAACAGACCTCCTTCGAGTTTGCTACGGGCAAGAAAGCCTTTGAGCTTCCTCCTCTTTCCCTCCTGGAAGCTGAAGCGGAGAAGCGGACGAAGATTGATCGCGAATCCTTGATCATGAATTCTCGCATCCTGGAAAAGAAGCTCCTCGACTACGGTGTGGAGGGTCGGGTGGTCGAGGTCAGGCCAGGCCCGGTCATTACGGTCTACGAATTTGAACCCGCCCCTGGAGTCAAGGTGAGCCGGATCGTAAATCTGGCGGATGACCTTGCCTTGGCCCTCAGTGCCTTATCGGTTCGCATCGTTGCGCCCATCCCAGGAAAGTCGGTCGTGGGCATCGAAGTCCCCAATGCGAATCGAGAGACCGTCTATCTCAAGGAGATTATCGATTCGGATGTTTTTCGAGCTTCCAAGTCGAAACTCTCGTTCTGCCTGGGGAAGGATATTTCAGGGGAACCGACGATCATCGATCTTGCAAGAATGCCCCATCTCTTGGTGGCTGGATCGACAGGGTCTGGGAAGAGCGTCTTCATCAATTCGGTGATTTGCAGTATTCTCTTCAAGGCGACCCCAGATGAGGTTCGATTCCTCATGATCGATCCGAAGATGCTTGAGCTTTCCGATTACGAAGGGATTCCTCACTTGCTCCTGCCGGTCGTTACGAATCCCAAGAAGGCGGCTATCGCTCTCAAGTGGTTGGTCGACGAGATGGAGAGGCGCTACACCGTATTGGCCGAGAAGGGCGTCCGGAATATCGAGCATTACCATCAAAAGATGGAAAAGGAGCTGAAGGAGAGGACGAAGGTCTACAGGCGAAAAGGCGATCTGCTGGAGGGCGGGGAAGAGGCGCCCTCTGAACCGATGGAGCGGCTCCCTTATATCGTGGTGGTGATCGATGAACTGGCCGACCTGATGATGATTTCCTCCAGGGAGGTCGAGGAGTCGATTACCCGCCTTGCGCAGATGGCAAGGGCGGTGGGCATCCATCTCTTATTGGCAACCCAGCGGCCCTCCGTGGATGTTCTTACCGGTATCATCAAAGCCAATTTCCCCGCGCGGATCTCCTTCCAGGTTACCTCGAAGGTGGACTCGCGGACGATCCTTGATACGATTGGTGCGGAGCACCTTCTCGGAGCTGGGGACATGCTCTTTCTCCCTCCGGGAAGTTCGAAGTTAGTTCGAATTCACGGAGCCTTCGTTTCAAGCCAGGAGATCAAACGGATTGTGGAGTTTCTGAAGAAGCAAGGCAAGCCCTCCTACGACCCATCGATCCTGGAGGAGGTGAAACGAGAGAAGGAGGGAGCTCCGGGCGATGACGAGTACGACGAAAAATACGATGAGGCGGTTGCCTTTGTGGCGGAGACAGGTCAGGCTTCGATCTCTTTGATCCAGAGACGTTTCCGAATCGGTTACAACAGGGCCGCCCGCATCGTGGAAAAGATGGAAGAGGAAGGAGTGGTTGGACCCTCCGACGGGGTTAAACCGCGAGAGGTTTTGATCAAGCGTATTGAGTGATCCAAGGGGGACGAAGGTGAAGATCGTTGCTCTACATTGCGGTCTGTTTTTTATTCTCAGCCTTGCCTCGGGACCGCTGGCCTTCGGGGTTACGGCGCAAGAAGTGATGGGGGAGATTCAGAAACGGTATGAAAAAGCCGAGGACATGGAAGCGAGTTTCGTACAGGAATATATCGGAAAGATGATGAAGGGGCCTCCGAGAGGAGAAGGGAAAGTCTACTTCAAGAAGAGGGGAATGATGCGATGGGATTATAAGACGCCAAACCAGAAGCTCATTTCGAACGGCAAGACCCTTTGGTTCTATCAACCCGAGGAGAATCAGGTCTATGTGACCGATGTGTCACGAGTGATTCGAGAGAGGGTTCCGCTTGCTTTCTTGTCCGGACAGGGAGATATTCGGAAGGACTTCAATCTTGTCAATTTTAACGAGTCAATCTCTCAGAAAGAGGACCACTTTGTCCTGGAGTTGGCTCCGAAAGATGAACAGAGCGCCTTTCCGAAGCTAGCGCTGACCGTGGACAAGAAGACCTACACCATCCTCCAAGTGGATGTCCAAGACAACCTGGGGAATGTGACCCGGACACGGTTTTTGGAGATCAAGACCAACGTGGGCCTTTCGGATTCCTTCTTCCAATTCACCCCTCCGGCCGGAACCGAGATCTTAACCATGCAAGAGTCCGGCAAGAATCCTCAAAAAAAGTGAAGGGAATGCCGCTCTTCAAGACAAATGCGATCGTCATCCGTTCCACTCCTTATGGAGAGTCCGACAAGATCGTGACCTTTTTGACCCGGGATTTCGGAAAGATCAAAGGCATCGCTAAAGGAGCGAGAAGAAGCAGGAGGCGGTTCCAGAATTCATTAGAGCCCTTCTCCTACATTCGGCTCATCTTTTTTGATCGAGGAGGATCGGGCTTGGTGAGGGCGGAGGGCTGCGATCTCCTTCATGCCTTTCCGAAGGTCAGGGACGACTTGAAAAAGATCTATTATGCAAACTACTACATCGAGCTCGTCAACGAAATGGCTGGGGAGCGGGAGGTAAACCCGGAGGCCTTTGATCTCTTGCTCTCGTTCTTGATGGATCTCGAAGAGGGGGAGCCGAAAGAAGAGGCCTTGAGGATGTTTGAAATCCGGATGCTCTCCCTTTTTGGCTACCGACCCAACTTGAGAAGGTGTGACATCTGTAAGAGTCCCCAAGAGGAATTGGGCAAGATGAATCACCTCTTCTTCTCCCTCGAGAGAGGCGCCATCGTCTGTGATGGTTGTTCAAAGGGGCTGGAGCGCGTGATCCGCCTTTCTTGGGGAACGGCGAGGTTGATTGAAAAGATTTCGCAGACCGATCTATCGAAGATACATCGAGTGAGGTTCACCTCCCAGGCACTCAGTGAAAGCCGAGAAGTGCTACCAAGATTTATCACCTATCAGCTGGGCAAGGAGATGAAGTCGTTGAAAGGGCTAAGGGATCTTATGAAGGGGACGATCTGAAAACATGATTTGGCAAAGGTCGCTTCAAAGAATCCTTCCCATTTGTTGCGGATTCATCGAGCCATGGAAGAAGCGGAATTCCTCTATGGGATTTTACGTCCCTGTCCGATTCCAGTAAATTTCCAATGGAGAGCGAGGCCTTTCATTTCAGCAAAGGACGGGTTGACAGTATGTGTCAAACATGCTAAACCCTACCCACACGAAACGGGGGAAGATTCGATGGATTTTCAGGAGCTTATTTTTTCTTTGGAGCGGTTCTGGGCGGATCAGGGCTGTGTCATTCAGCAGCCCTACGATATCGAAGTTGGGGCGGGGACATTCAATCCCGCAACGTTCTTGAGGGTCCTGGGACCAGAACCTTGGAGGGTGGCCTACGTGGAGCCTTCTCGCCGACCTACGGATGGTCGATACGGAGAAAACCCTAACCGGCTTCAGCACTACTATCAATATCAAGTCATCATAAAGCCGTCTCCCGTCGACATTCAAGACATCTATCTAAGGAGCTTGAAGTCCTTTGGCATCGATCCCCTCGACCATGACATCCGATTTGTGGAGGACGACTGGGAATCACCGACCCTCGGCGCATGGGGCCTGGGTTGGGAGGTCTGGCTGGATGGGATGGAGATCACCCAGTTCACCTATTTTCAGCAGGCCGGGGGCATCGAATTGAACCCAATTCCTGTTGAGATCACCTATGGGATTGAGAGGATTGCCATGTACCTTCAGGGTGTGGATAACGTCTACGACCTTACATGGACAAAAGGCATCACGTATGGAGATATTCACCACCGGGGGGAAGTGGAATTTTCAAAGTATAATTTCGAAGAGGCCGACGTGGAGATGCTTTTCCGCCTTTTCGATATGTACGAGAAGGAAGCGAAGAGACTGATCGAAAAGGGGTTGGTTTTGCCGGCCTATGACTGCTGTTTGAAGACCTCCCATACGTTCAACCTTCTCGATGCCCGTGGGGCGATCAGTGTCACAGAGAGGGTAGGATACATTTTACGGGTGAGGACGCTGGCACGTTTGTGCGCCGAAGGCTATCTGAAGCAGAGAGAGGAGATGGGGTTCCCCTTGCTCGGGAGGCCGAAGGTCTGAGGTCGGAGTTTCGGAGAAACGACACGTGGTCGTTGCCTGATATCCACGGACACGGGAAAAGCAAATGAAGGAATTGCTCTTAGAAATTGGAACGGAAGAGATCCCCGCGGCTTTCATCCCACACGCCCTGGCCGAGATGGAGAGCCTTGTAAGAAAAGAATTGGAGTCGAACCACATCGAGTTCGAAGGAATCAAGACGTTCGGGACTCCTCGAAGGCTCGTCCTCTTCATCGAATCTATCTCGGAGAAACAGAGGGATGTCGAAGTGAAGAAGATCGGCCCCTCGAGGCAAGCTGCCTATGATTCGGAGGGAAATCCCACCAAAGCAGCGATCGGCTTCGCAAAAGGTCAATCCGTGTCGGTGGAGTCCCTGCAAGTGATTCGAACAGAAAGAGGGGAGTACGTCTGTGCGGTCAAGAAAGAGGCTGGGCGAACGACCCTTGAGCTCCTCCCATCGATCCTCACCAAAGTGGTCCTCTCGATTCCGTTCCCCAAGTCAATGAGGTGGTCAGAGGAGCCGATTCGCTTCGCTCGGCCCATTCACTGGATTCTGGCTCTTTTCGATGGGGAAGTTGTTCCGCTTCAAATCGGAAATGTTCAGAGCGGTCGCCTCACGTATGGGCATCGATTCATGCACCCGGAGGCCATCGAAGTGAGGGACTTCAAATCTTATCTGGAAGGGCTCAGAAGCAGTTTCGTCATTGTGGACATCGAGGAGAGAAAGAAGAGGATTGAAGATGCGTTGGCTCGCGAAAGTCGTTCGGTTTCGGGCAGGGTAATCGCAGACGAAGAGCTCCTCAACGAGGTCAATTTCCTGGTGGAATATCCGGTCGCCCTCTGCGGCCATTTCGACCCGATGTTTCTCACCCTTCCGAGGGAAGTTGTCATTCATTCCATGAAGGAGCATCAGAGGTATTTTCCCCTGGAAAACGAGCATGGGGAATTGCTTCCTTACTTCCTCTGCATCAGCAACACCGACCCGAAGGATCGAAGCGTCGTGGTGAGGGGAAATGAAAGGGTCCTCAGGGCGAGGCTTTCTGATGCCGCCTTCTTCTTTCACGATGACCAGAAGATACCTTTGGAGAGACGATTGGAGGCATTGAAGAATGTGGTCTTTCAGGCGAAGCTGGGCACTTCGTACGAGAAGGTGATGCGCTTCACCCGACTGGCCTTGTTCATCTGCGAACAGATCGATCCCACGCTGAAAGAGACGGTCGAGAGAGCCTCGCTCCTTTGCAAGGCGGATCTGGTCACGGGAATGGTGGGGGAGTTTCCAAAACTTCAGGGCATTGTGGGAAGAGAATATGCCCGCCTGGCGGGTGAGAAGCCGGAAGTCTATGAAGCGATCTATGAGCATTACCTTCCCAGCTTTGCGGGGGACAGGCTTCCTTCGAGTCCCGTTGGAGATATTATCAGCATCGCCGATAAGATGGACACCATTGTCGGTTCTTTTGGTGTGGGGCTCGCTCCTACAGGCACCGCTGACCCTTTCGGACTGAGAAGGCAGGCCTTAGGGATTATCCGTATCATTCTTGAGAAAGGCTATCCGCTCTCTTTGGTCCAACTCGTTGAAGAGAGTGGGAGATTATTGCAGGAGAAGATGGACAGGCCTCCGACTCAGGTGAAACAGGAGGTCATTGAGTTCTTCCGGATTCGTTACCAGAACCTCCTTTTGGATAGGGGATATCCCTTCGATGTGGTGGACGCAGTGATTTCCACTTCCTTTGATGAGCTGCTGGATGTGCAACAACGGGTCGATGCCCTGAAGAAGGCTCGCCTCTCCCCAGATTTTGAATCGGTCGTCATCGGGTTTAAGCGAGCCATGAATATTCTGAAAGGGTACTCGCTGAAGCAGGAGGTCAATGCCTCTCTCTTCTCCGAGCCGGCCGAGAGGAATCTCTACCAGTCCTTCTTAATTGCGAAAGAGAAGATTGAACCCTCTCTCAAGAAGAGGGCCTACGATTCAGCAATCCTTGAGATGACTCGCCTCCGGGGACCGATTGATCAATTCTTTGAGGATGTCATGGTGATGGTGGAGGAAGAGACGATCCGGATCAATCGACTGGCTTTGCTTAACGAGATTGGCAAGCTCTTCCTGAAGATAGCCGACTTCTCAAAGCTCACCTAAGTGGAATGATCGTTGCCGGGATTGGTCTCAGCCCATTTTCGAAGAGGAGGGTTGACCTTTCGCGCTTCGTCTTCAAAAGAAAAATGTCGTGTCGGAATATCCTCGAATTGAGGAGGTATTTGGAGGAGGATGGGGTTGAGTTTAGCCGAGGGGAGTCCGAAATCGGGGTCCTGGGGTCAGACTTGTTTCTTGGCATCAGAGAGACCACCCACCCTTCTTTGGAAACAGGATATAGCATTAATTGCAAGAAACAAGTCTGACCCCGCTGCCTGACCCATGAGCTACTTCATGGATGACCACGGAATAGAGAAGTGGAATGATAAGAATCAAAAAGGAGATCGGGTCACTTAGTAAAAGCTTAAAAAGGCCCATACGGTTTTCCCTCTCTTATTCTATTCGTATTATGACCCCTGTTATCAAAGATAGCAAATGGGAATGACCGGCTTCTTGGCCATTTATGGAGTGCGGTGGCGGTCGCTCGAAAAGAAGTAGGCGATTCGAGCTTGCAATATTGGAATTCTTCAAGGGCCGATCTTAAGAAAGATCTGCTCGATGTGAATATGGACCACACGAGGTATCTTTAATGTAAAGAAAAAGAGAAAGCCAATCCAGTTTCGAGGAGGAAAAGATTCGAATGAGATTATGAAGCGTTTTTTCAGAAGAGTCATGGTTCCCCAGGATGTGCCTGGTTTTTTGGCACCAATCATCTTGCCCGGGAACCGGTCCCCGGGAATAAAAGTCGGGTTCCGCGACGCCGCTCCGAGCGAAGCATGCCTCAATTTAGATTTTCGCTTCCAATAACACCAAGGCGGCAGACATGGAACAGTTTAAACTCCCATGTCCAGGATTCCAGGGCAGTAAAGAGACAGAAAGTAAAGCTTATTTTCGATCCTGTTCTTTGAGAGGAACTTCTGTTATAGTGAACGATGGGATCCCGTATTTAATTTGGCGAAGGTTATTTTGAGAAACCCTATTTCCCATTTGGGTGAAATGGAGAAAGGAGTCAGAGATGACACAAGCAAAAGAAGGCGATACGGTCAGGGTTCACTATACGGTCAAACTGGAGGACGACACGATCATAGGCTCCACGAAGAACGAAGCGCCCCTCCAATTCACGCTCGGCAAAGGAGAGGTTCTTGCAGGCTTTGAACAGGCCGTTGTGGGGATGCGTTCGGGTGAATCGAAAACCGTCCTCGTGACAGCGGATAAAGCATTTGGACCGCACCTCGAAGAGATGGTCGTGGTGCTGGACCGGGGACGACTCCCGGAGGGAATAGACCCCAAGGAAGGGGATAGACTGCATCTTCAGGCGCCAGGCGGTGAAATAATGACTGTCGCCATAACAGATGTCTCCGACTCCACCATCACGATTGACTGCAACCACCCCCTGGCGGGAAAAGACCTGATTTTCGATATCGAGTTTATTGATGTAGTTCAGCCGGAATAGGGAAGAGTTCGTTTTGCATGCGCATGGATGGGGCTGGACTTTTTTCTTGACACTGAACATGCGCAGAAACGAGGGATTCCAGTTTAAGGCTGAGAATAGAGCAACAAACAGCTCCGTCCCACGTTTTCCCGCTATCTCCGGTATCGCTATCAGAAGGCATCCGGTGTGCCGCCTGGGGAGGCAAGAAAATGGGAACCCTAAAGCGGTTCTACTCTCGGCGCTTGATCTGGAGCAAGCTCTTTCGGATTTTCACCTCTCTGGGGTTCTTTGGCGCGACTATAAGCGCCGCCATTGTCCAACCCAAGCAGGAGATCTGGTACCATACAGGCTATCCAAGAGATGTTGCGGGTCCGAGAACCGGGATGTCCGCTTTGACGGGACCAACCAAAATGCGAGCTGTTTTCGAAGCCGTCTGGCGACACCACCTCTGCGTACCGAAAACTTTTCTCCACTGGATCATCCCCCTGATCATCCTTCACCTGGAATTCTAAATAAGGTTGTCGAATGAGACTGCTCGCCTTGAGGAAGCTTCAGCGAGGCCTTGGTAAGCGGCGAGCGAAGATTTGGGAGGGTGAATAACGGATGCGTGGAGTCGGGCTATGTGCGCTTGTTTAGGACGCGAGTTAGGATCTCATAAGGTCAGAGAGGATTGTGGAACGATTTTCGTCGTGATCATGTTTCGATGAGTTATGAGCTCAGGAAGGCGCATCAGAGATTGTGGGGGATAAGAGAGTAAGAACGGAGTTGCCTGAGTTTGAGAATCGTTTCATAAAAATTCGTTTCCGCTCTCAATTGAACTTCTTGACCAAATTAGAAATTTGTGGCATCTTGATCTCATCAAAATTGACTCATAAAGGATCTCAATATGGCCGTTCGTAAGACTGAAGGGAACAAAGAAGATTTGAAGAAGTTTAAAGAAGAGATCGTTCATGAATTCCATGTCATTTCAGAACATGTTATTAGTCAGGTGAAACAAGTCGCAGAAGGGGTTACAATTGTCAATGAAAAGCTGGAAAGAAAATTTGAAGAATTGAGAGCCGAGATAGATAACAAGAGTCAACCGATCGCCCAGGCAGTGCTT
>FWPV01008168.1_pt1 | contig 18450 bp, 18 predicted proteins | sample 2228371 | NCBI WGS metagenome assembly FWPV01 (sample SAMEA103939776, study PRJEB20133) | metagenome
TGTTTTTTTTTGCATTGCACAAAATTTGCCCTTGACTTTACACCACCCCGTATTACACTATCGTTGGATTCATCATAACGGTGAATCCTGTCTAAGATATATGAAATATCCATAAGTAAACCGTGAATTTTCCATGGATAAGAAAGGATTTCAGACCTGAAGGAGTCTTTATGAATGCATCGGTCATGAGCCTGTTTCCGTGGTTTCAAACAGGGCTTAAAAATTTTAAATCTTTCCTTGAAGCAACCCGGTCTTTTTGGGAAACCGCCCACGGCCAGATCCAAACAGCCGAGGGCCTGATGAATCCCATCATGGAAGCGCCCATTTCAGGCGTAAAAAACAGCGGCGTGTTTTATGACCCCTGTATAAACACGGATCTCCTGAATTGGATTCAAACCAACACCGAGTGGTTTAAGAATCTGGTCGATATTCAAAAACATGCTGTTTTAAACAACATTCAAACCTTTATTCGTGAGCGAAACGCGGACATAGAATTTTTAAATCTGTTCATTGATGATCCTGTTTCGCAGGAATGGGGGATTCCATTTTCTGAAAAAGATATTTTGTTGGATCTTCCGGGATTACGGCTCATTGATATTTCCGCCAAAGGGCCCCATAAAATCGAAAATTACGCGGTGGTCTTTGCCCCCCGCGCAGGGCACCACTCCAATATTGCTGAAAAAACTGCTATCTATATGCGGGATCACGGCCTGACGCGGATGGCTGTGGTGGAACAAAAATGCGCCAAAGATATTCCATTATATATTGACGGCAAGATTCATCGGGAAGATTTTAACAGCCTGGTCCTCCAGTTTAAAACCATTTTGGAGACGCTGAAAAATAAAACCGGCCGTCCTTCCCATTTGATTGCAGTATGCCAGCCAGGCCCCTTGCTGCTATCCACGCTGATTCTTTACCCTGACCTTGGAAAAACATTTGGTTCAGCGGGCTCTCCCATGCACACGGAAGGCGAACGGGGCCTATTGACGGACTTTGCCCGACTTATGGGAGAAGATTATATCGACGTACTTATGGACATATTTTCCGCCACCATTCCCCCTGGTTATATCGGCCAGGGACGCAAAGTTTATGACGGCAGGCTCCAAGTATTGGGTTTCTATTACCTGGGCATGGATCAGCACGTAAAAAATTTTCGAAAATACTATGCAGATCTGAAAGCCGGTAATACAGAAGCCGCTGAACGACAGAAGGAATTTTATCAGTGGTACAACTGGACCCACCATCTTCCGGCTGAATTCATCCGGGACACATATAAAAAAATTTTCGTCAACAACGATCTGATCCGCGGCACTTTAAATATCAACGGAAAAACCGTGGATATCCGAAACTATCCTCAAGATGTTGCCATATGGTCCCTGGGCGGTTCAAAGGATGATATTGTTCCGCCGCTTCAGGCAAACAGGCATCTGGATCTCATCGAGACAGTGGCTCCCGAGGACAAGCTATCGGTGGTGGCGGATGCAGGCCATATGGGCATATTCCGATCCCAACGCATTCTTGACACGTTTTACAGCCAGGTTGTCCGATTTATTCTGGAACACAGTGATCTGGCGGCAGATAATAAAACGACCTTATCTGCGCGCTGAAATACACGGCGTTGTCATAGCGAACAAAACAAAGCATTCTCCGCGTCATTGCGCCCCTTGTAATATGGGGCGGGCCACCAGGTTGCGAATCCGTAACCATGCATCAGATGCTCTATGGATTATCGGTTTTTTTTTCATCCGAACCAGCCGGCGGTTTCTGGAAAAACTGTTTTAAAAATGACTGGATCGGGTTTGCGCCATCAGGGGGCTTTGCGGCCATCTCCGCAAACCCCATCCCTATTTCCAGCCATTTATTAAATTGCTCATCAGCGGCTTTTTTGTAGGCCAGGTAGCTTTCAATCATTTTTTCAAGATACTTGTCAAAAAAATCCGCAAGCAACGTCCCGCCATAACGAATGATTAAATGAAGAAGGGGGACCGGCAACAGCGCATTTCTATTTTTGGCCTCCTCCATGAGGATCTGGGTTAAAATAAACGCCGTGACATCTTCTCCCGTATCCGCGTCTTTAACCTCCACCCATTTGCCCCCGCGGATCATGGCCGCCACATCGTTAAGGGTCACATATGCGCTGTTTTCCGTATCATACAACCGCCGGTTTGAATATTTCTTCAACAACACGGGATGATTTTCCATGTTTGGCGTCCCTGGATCATTTTGTTATACTGCAAAAAAATATTTCATCAAAAACATTTTTTCTAAAACCCATCGACAAATAAAATTATTAACTGAATTTAAAAGAAATTTAACTTTAAAAAAGTTGAAAATCAAGACAAATTCTATAAAATTTTTATTGCATTGCAACAAAAAATTCCTTGACAAATTATTTTTGGACGTTATTTTACACACATGGCAGGACTTCATATCAAAACATTTGAAGGTTTTGTGACATCATTATAATCTACTTAAAAAAGGAGGATGACCATGAACAAAGCAATTCTTAAACAACTGGTTCAATTCAATAAAACCGTATTTGACAATGCTTTTAAAGCCATGCACTTGGCCCAGGAACAGGGCGAAAAATTGTTAAACACCCTTCTGGATCAGGCGTCGTGGCTGCCTGAGGATGGAAAAAAAACCATCACGGAATGGGTCAACGCCTATAAAAACGGCATGGATCAGTTTAAAAAAACCGTGGATGAACAGTATAAAAAAGTAGAAGATTTTTTTTCTAATTAGTGGGGATCAGGGCGGCGAATCTAAATTCCGGGGGATGCCCATGTCTGAATCTGAAAAATTTACATTTGATCCAGAATATTTCATAAATACCTGGTTGCGCTCTGTGTCAGGCAAATTGCCGGGCATGGAGCGTTTTTCAGCCAAAGGGGATACACCCAAAGATTTTCAGACGCGTTTTGCCGCGCATGCGGAATCCAGCATGAAAACATGGCAGGCATTGGCGGCTGCGTTCAGCCGTCCGGAATCCTTATCCTCGACGTTCCAATACATGATGGCACTTCCCGATGTGTTGATAAAAATCATACAGCCGATCCTCGAAAACATCGGAAATTTCCATCAACAAGCTTATGCACAAATTGAAAAAATCGGAAAAATTTCCGAAAATTTTCGGTGGGATCAATTTGACAAGGACGCGCTTTATGAAATGACCCGGCTGTATGATGCAGAATTCAGAAAATTCTTAAAAATTCCGCCTCTGGGCATCCACCGCGAATATCAGGAAAGGATGAATCGGTTTCTGGATCAGTTTCATCTTTTTCAGAGGGCCATGGCGGATTTCCTCGGTCTTGTTCTTCAACCCTTTGAAAAAGCCCAAGCGGCTTTTCAGGAAAAGATCGCGGAATTGGCGCAAAAAAATGAGCTTTCAGAAGATCCGAAATTCTACTATCATACGTGGATAAAAATTCTGGAAAAGGAATTTATGATCCTTTTTAGGACCCAGGAATATCTTGCTGCATTGGCCAAAACATTAAATGCTCTGGCGGACTATCAAAAAGCCAAACGCCTGTTGATCCATGACACCCTGCGCCATTTTTCAATTCCCACCCCAGCGGATATGGAAAACGTATATAAAAATCTCTACGACATCCAAAAAAAACTGCACGACATGGATCAAAAAATTTCAAAACTGGCAAATTTTAGACGTCCAAGGTCAAAATAACATCAAAAAAATCATCGTGTGCAATTGTCGAATCTGAAATTCTTTCTTTAAAAAAACGGAATCTAACCATGAATGTGATTCACGCGACATAGGGTGACCCATGAAGATCGGAGGGGTTCCATGAAAAAATCCGGCGTTCCGGTGGATCTGATTTTATCCAAACTTGCGGAAGATACGGCTTCGGCCCAAACACGCGCCCAAAAGGCCTATGACGTGTTGCTGGGGCAATTGGATACCCGCATCGCCCAGACGCCTTTTGAAGTGGTCCACCAGCAAGACCGGGTGAAACTGAAATACTATCGCCCGGAAAAACGTCCGGAGCCTTCCATCCAAACGCCCTTGCTGATCATCTATGCCCTGATCAATCGGGAAACCATGTTGGACCTTCAGCCCGGCCGAAGTGTGGTGCAAAGTTTTTTGGACAGCGGCATGGACCTGTATATGGCGGATTGGGGGTATCCCAGCGAAAAAGACAAATTCTTAACCTTAGACGATCATATCAACGGCTATATGGACACCATGGTGGATTTTATCCGGAATCACCATGCCTGCAAAAAAGTCAATATCATGGGCATCTGCATGGGCGGCACCATGAGCATTATTTACGCCGCCCTTCATCCGGAAAAAGTTAAAAACCTGATCACCACGGTGACCCCATCGAATTTTGACACAGACCAGGGACTGCTTCATATCTGGATGAAACACCTGGATCCGGAAAAGATCATCGGCGCTTACGGCAACATGCCCGGCGATCTGATGAATATCGGATTTCTTTTGTTAAATCCGGCCCGACTGATGATCGATAAATATGTCGGTTTTATGGAAAACGCGGATAACAAGGATTTTGTGGAAAATTTCATCCGCATGGAAAAATGGATATTTGACAGCCCGGATGTGCCGGGCGAAACCTTCAAGCAGTTTATCACGGATTTTTACCAGAAAAATCTGCTCATTCAAAATCAACTATACATCGGCGGGCGGCACGTGGATCTAAAAAAAATCACCATGCCGCTGCTCAATATATACGGCAAATTCGATCACCTGGTCCCGCCCGGCGCCTGCGACTTATTGACGCGTCGCGTGGGCAGCACAGACACCAAAGATGTTTGCCTAGAAACCGGCCATATCGGCATTTATGTAAGCTCAAAAACCCAAAAAGAATTCGTCCCCAAAATCATCAGCTGGCTCAAAAGACGAGACAGCGCAAAAAGGACCAAAAAACAAAAGGGGCAAGGAGAATCATAATGGCACAGCATCCCACGTATTTTGAAAGTCTCTGCAATGTCAGCCGCGCTTTTGGAAAAGCGGCAGGGAAAAAAGAGATTCTCAATCTTATTGTAAACACGGCGATTTCCGCCATGAAAGCAAAAGCCGCCTGCCTCTTTCTTGCCGACGAAGAATCCAACCTGTTTCTGCCTGTGGCGCAAATGGGTTTATCCCAATCATATCATCATGCGTCTCCTGAAAAGGCCGCAGAAACTATCGAAATCTTATTAAAAAAAGGATATTTGACCATTGATGACGCCGCCAGCGACCCGCGGGCAGAACATCGGGAGGCCAAAAAAGCCGAAGGGATTGCATCCCTGCTGGTGGTGCCGGTTTTGGTACATGGCAATGCCATTGGGGCGCTGACCGTGTATACGGCGGAAAAACGCGTATTCTCAAAAGAAGATATTGCGTTTTTAACCGCATTGGCCCAACAAGGGGGGATGGCCATTGACCGGACCCGGCTCATTGAACATATCCGCCGCAACACCAAAGTATTTCATGATCTATCCGCAAGCATCAACGCTTCCCTTGACTTTAAGCAGATTGTCAATACCTTGACGGTGGATTTGTGCCGGTCATTTAACGCCAAAGGCGTAACTGTCCAATTACTGGATCTTGATCAAAACACCCTCAAACTCATTGCCAGCAGCGGACTGGGCAATGAATTTACCCGCTGCTGCCCAGATCCTTCGGAAAAAACCGTTCAACAAACCTTAAACGGTGAAACCGTTTATCTCATGGCCCCATTTGCGGACAAAGGCATTCTCCATCCGGATGCCTATTCGAAGGAGGGCATTGCGGCCTTCCTGAGCACGCCGATTCAATCCGGAGACAATGTGATGGGGGTTCTTACAATCTATTTTGCCACCCGCCGGCACCTGTATGATGATGAAATTTTGATGCTGAAAGCATTTGCAACCCAGGCAGGCCTTGCCATCAAAAATACCGCTTGTTACGTGTCTTTGGAAAACGATCTGAAGGATTTGAAAAATGATTTATGGAGCCACCGCTCCTGGTTCTAATTGTAAAAACCGGATAAAGGAAAATCCATGAAAGGAAAAACCATCCGCGATATTCAAATCGGCGATGCGGCGGAGTTTGCCAAGACCGTGTCCGAAAGCGATATTTACCAGTTTGCTGGCATCACCGGCGACTTCAACCCGGCCCACGTCAATGAAGACTATGCCCAAAAAACATTTTTTAAAACACGAATCGCCCATGGCATGCTCTCGGCCGGATTCATCTCAGCCGTCCTGGGCACCCAGCTCCCCGGCCCAGGGGCCGTATACATCCGCCAGGAGCTTAATTTCCTGGCGCCCGTGCGCATCGGCGACACCATCACGGCAAGAGCCGAAGTCATTGACATCAATGTCGAGAAAAACCGGGTCACGCTTAAAACCCAGTGCCTCAACCAGAACGGCGTGGTGGTTATCGACGGCCAGGCCATCTTAAGCCCGCCGAAGACAGTCGCTGCAAAAACAGGGTAAACTGGCTGTATGGCAGGTGTTTGCCCGCCGGATTGACCAGAGGTCGCGTTTAAGTGCGGTGCGTTTGGCGGAAAGTCACAGTGCTGCTGATGTCCCGCTGTCATCCGTTTTATCCGCGAGAACGGTTCGCGTAGACACAAGGAAAAAATTGAAATCCAAACGTAACTCCATTTAAATCCAAATGGATAACAGCATTCCCTGTTGCAAAAATTAAGGAAGATCCGTTATAGCCCTACACCCCAGGCAGAATCATGAACGCCCTTTGGGGGAATCGGTTTTAGGATGAATTTTATGTTGCCGTAAGGCATGGCCACCAAGTCTGCCGCATTATTCCCCCATCGTAGGGCATGGCCTCCGTGCCTGCCCGTTTTCCGGTCGGCAGAGACGCCGGCCCTGCAACATTCGATGTGAGCGCCAAATATTTTTGTCCGGTTTTAGAGCGCATAAATTATCCGGTTGCTATTTTTTCTCGGCCATAAGGACATGCTTATATAAAAAAACCAGCGCGTTCATGGCTTGATTCTGAGTAAAAGACGACACATCGGCTTTCACGGCAGGATGAGTTAAGAATTGTTCGATTTTAGCTTCCCCATTTTTCATAGGCCGCTCGGATTTCATGCCGTGGAATAAAACAAACCGCTTGATCCAGTCTCAATAGAAACGCTCCGTATGGATGGAGTAATGGCGCAGGCGCATCAGAACCCGAAACTCATCCAGTAATTTTCGATTCTTTATACCATGATAAATTAGATGATATCCAGGCAAATTCACCTGTTAATCAAAGGTTCCCGCGGCGCGCTGCGCCGGGAAAACGGCAAACTGAGATGACTCAGTCCCATCGACATATCGTCAAAATCTCGCATCTTGGCCAGGATGAGAGCGGCGGGGATCTGTGAAGAGAGCCGCCAGCCGAGCGCTTCGCAATGGTCTGGCCATTGACTATTGAAGCATACGCTTTCCGCGGAAAGAACATTGCTGAATCCCGATTATCGAGACATACTATCCGCGTTCTCCGAAGAAAAGGTTGAGTACTTGCTGGTCGGCGCCTACGCATTGGCCGCTCATGGCTTCGTGCGTGCTGCAGGCGACATCGACCGATGGACGCGTCCGAGCAAGCAGAATGCCGAGCGTGTGATGCGCGCCCTGGCGCGATTCGGCGCTCCGTTATCCGAACTAAGCGTTGAAGACTTCAAAACCCCCGGGATCGTCTTTCAGATAGAGGTCGCGCCCGGACGAATCGATATCTTGACGATGATCGAGGGGGTGGACTTCGATGAGGCATGGCAAGACAGAAAGGAGATCGAAGTTGACGGGATTCGTGTTCACGTGATTAGCAAATTGCACCTCGCAAAGAACAAGGAATCCTCGGGCCGGCCCCAGGATAAAGTTGATCTTGATTGGTTGAAGCGACAAAGCGGGGATGAAGGGGAGGGGGTATAACCGGTCGTTCAAGCGGAGGCACCGAGTCTCACCGATGATCTGTTTTTAGAGAGCTTTTTTACGAGATGATCAATATCGGGAACCTATTTTTTTTCATCTATTGACGCTGTTATTCCGGAGATATCTGCAAATGCATTCATGATCTTCTGAAATTGCGCAGACTGAGTTTTGATCATATCATCAAAAACATCGGCGCCATTTATCTGTCCCGGCGCACCGCCACCTAACTTCTTTTCCAGATCTTTTAATGCGGTTTCCAACGCAGCGACTTTTTTCTTTAGATCATCATATTTCTTTCGCAGATCGTCATATTCGGATCTCGGCACCACGCCCCACATTTCAAGAAGTTCTTTAAATGTTTTTTGAAAATTTTCAGCCAAATTCTTTAACGGGTCTTTGGATTCGTTGAACCCGTCTGTTCCCTGGGCCTGGCCGTAATATTTCTGGAAGAGCCGATAAAGTTCATCCGATTGTCTGATGTCGCCTTTGGTCCACCGTCTGATTTCATCGGCTAATGTCTGCATCGCCGCGGAGTGGCGGACGGCATCACTCCACAATTTTAAAAAATCCAAATCCATCATTTTCCCCCTGTTCGAGGCGATGTTTCCTTTTTATCTTAATACTCAATTTTTGCAAAATTAAAAAGCCAAATATCATGCTTGACTTTTAAAGAAAACATAGCTATTCCATCAATTGTTGGAAGCGAATTGTTTGTATATTTTTCTAAACCTTAAAAATTTTTTTAAGGTTTCAGAAAAATATAATACGACTAAAAATCCAATTGTCCGGGAGAATGATAACGATGGACTTTTCACTGAATAAATCCCAGAAAGAAATTGCCAAAGCGGTCTGGGAATTTGCCAAAGGCGAATTTGACAAGGACCTGATCATCGAGCTTTCTAAAAAACAGGAATTTCCAAAAAACATCTTCAAAAAAGCCGGGGAGCTTGGGTTTATCGGCATCCATTTTCCCGAATCCGTCAACGGCGGCGGCATGGGGCTTTTAGAAAATGTGCTGGTGGCGGAAGCCTTTTGCAAGAAAGACTCCACCTTGGGATCTGCGCTGATGTTTTCAGCCTATGCTTCCGAATGCATTGTCCGGTTCGGGAGCAAACAGCAACAGGAAACATTTCTTCCATGGGTCATTGAGGGGAAAGGGCTTTCCACCGGCGCTTTCTTCGAGCCGGGCAAAGGATATGACATTTCAAAAATTGAGACCACTGCCTTCAAAGACGGCGACAGCTGGGTGATCAACGGCAGAAAAGTTTTTGTGCCTTTTGGCGAGCTGGCTGGATTTTATGTGGTGCTGTGCGCCACCGGGCCGCTTGCTTCCGATCTGTCCATGATTTTGGTGGAAGCAGACCGCAAAGGCGTATCTGCCGTGGATGCCGGCGAAAAACTCGGAGGCCGGCTCATGCCGTTTGCCGAGGTTTCCTTTGATCACGTCCAGGTGCCGTTGACCCATGTTATCGGAAAAGAAGGCAGCGGTTTTTCCCAGGCCCAGACTTTTTTTGCAGAAAACCGGATTCAGATGGCGGGCATGGCGTTGGGAACAGCCCAGGGCGCTTTTGACCGGGCCTTGGATTATATTAAACAACGGGAACAGTTCGGCAAAAAGCTCGCCCAGTTCCAGGCGATCCGCCATAAAATCGCTGAGATGGCAGCCGATATCGAATCCGCCCGATACCTGACCTATTATGCGGCCTGGTGTTTTGATAACGGCAAAACTGACCATAAAATGGCTTCCATGGCCAAACTTACCGCCACCCGGGCGGCCATGAAAGTCACGGATGATGCGATTCAATTGCTCGGCGGATATGGCTATATGACCGAATATGAAATTGAACATTTTTACCGCGATGCCAAGCAATTTGAAATTTTTCAAGGAACACCTTCTTTCCAAAAAGATCGGATCGCTGAAGAAGTCATCGGCAAGCTAAAGTAAGGAGCAACATGATGGATATACTCAAATACACGGATGATCACAAAGCATTCAGACAGCGGCTGCGAGATTTCCTGAAAACCGAAGTCACGCCGTATGTGGACCAATGGGAAAAAGACCATATTGTCCCAAAAGAAGCATGGCAAAAAATGGGACGCGCCGGATTTTTATGCACCTGGGTGCCAAAGGAATACGGCGGCATGGCCGGCGATTTTCTGTATTCCGTCATTGTGGCCGAGGAAATGGCCCGCACGAATCATACAGGGCTGGCGGCAATTTTGCACAGCGATATTATCGTCCCGTACATCTATTCATTCGGAACAGAAGCACAAAAAAAGAAATATCTTCCCGGTTGTGTTTCCGGAGATATCATCACCGCCATTGCCATGACCGAACCCGGCGCAGGAAGCGATCTGGCCGGCATGCAGACCACAGCCGAAATCAACGGGGATGAAGTGATCATCAACGGCTCAAAAACTTTTATTTCCAACGGCATCAATTGCGGGCTGGTGATTGTGGCGGCCAAAAATCCCGCTGAACCCAACCCATATCAGGCCATTTCGTTATATATTGTAGAAGACGGCACGCCCGGCTTCAAGCGGGGAAGACATCTTGAAAAAATGGGATTTCACAGCCAGGACACGGCCGAACTCTTTTTTTCCAATTGTCGTATACCTAAGGAAAATCTTCTGGGCGCCCAGGGTGCCGGTTTTATGTTGCTGATGGAGAAACTTCAGCAGGAGCGTCTGGTCTGTGCCGTCGGCGCCCAGGCAGCCATGGAATTGATCCTTGAAATGACAATAGATTATTGTAAAAAAACAACGGATGCATCCGGAAAACCCATTTCAAAATACCAAGCCACGCAATTTGCCTTGGTGGAAATGGCCACAGAAGTCAAAGTCAGCCGCGCGTTTATTGACAAACTTATTTTAGCCCATGTAAACGGAGAGAATATCATTGTTGAAACCTCCATGGCCAAATACTGGACCACGGACCGGGTGAACAAAATCGCCAAAAGATGTCTTGATTTGTTCGGCGATTTCGGTTTAATGGAATCCTGCCCCCTGGCCCGAGCCGTGCGGGATGTGCGAGTGATGTCGATTTTTGCCGGCGCCAATGAAATTATGAAGGGCATTGCGGCAAAATTCATGGGATTGTAATGGATGGCTTCGTAAAAAGTTCAACTTCTGCGTTGTGCGGCGTCGCTCGTCATTCACCGTACCATGAGTACGCCTCATTCCTGGCGACTTGCACGCCTTGAATTTGAAACTTTTTTCTTTGCCATCAACTTCGTTCTTAATGTTTGATCTTAATCAAGACAGAAAGGTAGGTCCTCATGAAAAAAGCGCTTGTGACCGGCGCAGCCGGGTTTATCGGTTCCCATGTGGCCAAAGGCCTTTTGGATGAAAATGTCGAGGTTCGCGCCCTGATTCGGCCCAAGGAAAACACCATTAATTTAAAAGGCCTTGACATTGAAATGATGGAAGGCGATGTGTTGGATGAAGCCAGGGTCAAAGAAGCGATCAAAGGCGTGGACACCATCTTCCATCTGGCCGCCATTTATGCCATCTGGATGGAGGACTGGAAATGGATCTATGAAGTCAATCTTCAGGGTAGCCGAAATGTGTTATGGGCGGCATTCAAAGCCGACCATATCGACCGCGTGGTTTACACCAGTTCCATAGCCGCCATCGGTGTCACCTCCAACAAAGTCTTAAACAATGAAGAAACCCCTTTTAATCAGTATGATCTGGGAAGCCATTATGTACTGACCAAATATCTCTCCCAGCAAGAGGCCCTGGGATTTGCCAAAAACGGTTTGGATCTGGTGGTGGTGAATCCGGCGTTTCCTTTTGGGCCCGGCGATGTTGCGCCCACCCCCACCGGCAAGATCATCATTGATGTGGTTTCAGGCTTAAATTTTACCGCCTTTGAAGGCGGCTTAAATATTGTGGATGTCCGGGATGTGGCCCTTGGCCATATTCTAGCGGCGAAAAAAGGCCGAACCGGTGAACTCTATATTCTGGGAAACAAAAATGTCACAGTCTCAGAATTTATGAAGATGATTTACAAAGCTGCGGGCATGAATCGGTTGTTTATTCCCAAAGTGCCCTTTGCCATCACCAAAACCAGCGCCTATGCCATAAAATTCTGGTCGGATAAAATCAGCCGCAAACCGCCCATGTCCACGCCCGTGGACGTGACCTATGCATCCAAATATCTGTATGTGGACAATGCAAAAGCCAGACGGGAGCTGGGCCTTGAATTCCGGGATGTGGAACAGTCTCTCAAAGAGGCGATTGAGTGGTTTAGAGAACATAAGATGATCAAATAATAAAACAATGGAAATTATTTTCCCCCCCATCAAGTTGCCTCACCAGCCACCCTCACAATCGCCTCGGCAATCTGATCCGGCACTTCTTCCTGTAAAAAATGACCGGCGTTTGTTTCCGTCACGTTTGCCTGGGGCAGCAGGGCTTTGATTCTGGGAAGCACCCTTCCCAGAATCGGGTCTTTTTTCCCCCACACGATTTCAACCGGGCCTTTGAACGACTCTGCCAGAGCCCGGCATTTTTGAAGCCCCGCCACCGACGGATGGGTCAGAGAGCCGGGCACCATGCGGGCCAGGGCCAGGGGCGCAAGGTTGTCAGTATATTTTTTTAAGGGATATTGATATGCCTTAGCCACATTGCCCTTGATGCTCTCGGGATCGCCTTGCACCTTATGCAGGATGGTTTGGGGAAAATGAAAAAGCCTGAATACGATGTCGCTGATGACGGGCATGTTGGAAAACCGATGAAAGGCCGTGGGTTTAAAATCCGATTTAGGGGGCATAATGGCTGTGTTTAAGACCACAAGGCCTTTTAACAAATGGGGCCGATCCGCCAGGGCCCGCATGCCGATGGGGCCGCCCCAGTCCTGAATCACGAGGATCAGGCCATTCTCATTCAATTGATCGATAAAAGCCCCCAGCCATGCGGCATGATTTTCCAGGGTATGTTCATGAATCCGGCCCGGCTTGGTGGAAAAGCCCAGACCGATCAAATCCGGGGCAATGCATCGCAGGTTTTCGCCGGAAAGTTGCTCCATGATTTTCCGATAAAGAAATCCCCACGTGGGATTGCCGTGGAGCATAAGCACTGGAAAACCCTCTCCTACTTCCATTACATGAATTCTCTGGTGATCGCCGACATTGACCGCAATTCTGCGGTTTCCAGCCGGAAGCATGGTTTCAATCCAATTCGGGATACTGGGCGGTGACATCATCGTCATAGGTTGTTCCTTGGGTGATGGTTTTGCAAAAGCATACGATCCTGGTTTGCGGCATTGTTAAAAATATTGGGCATACTCGGCCTGGATATAACCATATAATTCCCTGCCAATGGCAATCCCCAGATCAATGAACTGGGGGCCGCAGGCTTTACCGGTAATACTTCGAAACGTGGGTTTTATTTTCTCTAAAAAAGCAACGCCCTTGGGATAAAGATGGATAAACTTCTGAAATGGGATCTTCCCAAAAATCACCATATCCCAAACTGTATGGGTGAAATTTTCCGGGCCCCACCGGAATTTATCCGCATCATACAGGCAATCCGACAGCATGGCGCCCTCCGAGGTTTCGGCTTTCTCCGTATCCTTAAACGCCTCATGGTTCCGGATGGCCCTGCAAATATCCGTCACATCCGCCTGCTCCAAATCATAGGTCTGTAAAATTCGGCCTGCGAAATCAGCGCTTTTCCATGCATGATTTTCTTCTTTGCGGCAAATATCATGAAATAAGCCGGCGCAATGGGCCATTCGAACCAGATGGTTCATTCGTGGCTTCGGGCATGAAACGCGCTTGGCTTCAATGGCCACCAGCGCGCCGGCCTCCACTGCCACTTTATTGGCATGATCCATGCCATGGCCGAAATCATTTTCAATTTGCGCTGCCACAACATCCCGCAGCTCCACAATCAACGCATCCTGCATGAAAATATCGGCGGAATATTGAATCTCGGCCGCATACATTTGATAAAAATCCGCCGGCGGATAATGGGCCGCGATAATGAGCGCCTGGGCGCGGATTTTGGCATAAATGGTTTCCATGGTTACCGATGGGTTCGTTGATTCACTCACGGATTCAATTCGCATTTCATCCGGTGCTGCTTCGGGCCGCCCTGGCATGGATTGCAATTTCTTTGTAGAGCGAGCCTCTGCACCTGCTCTAAAAAAAACCGGCAATGTGTATCCGTGTTAATAAAATACTACAGTTAAACATGAAACACCCATGCGGCATTGCCGCCGCAGATGCGTTTTTTTTCATCATCCGTCAATCCAGCCCCATCCATTTCCCGATAATACCGGTCCGGTTGAATCAGCGGAAAATCGGATCCAAACAAAATCTTTTCCACCCCGGCGGTTTCAATGGCCATGCGGTAGATTTTGGGATCATAGAGAAACGGCGAAGCAGCAGTATCAAAAAAAACATTTTTCAGGGCGGTCTTTACATGTTTTTTCAATAAACTATAGAAAAATATGCCGCCCCCCCAATGGGCCAAAATAATTTTGTTTTCCGGGAAATTTTCGGCAATGCTGTAAATCTGGGCAAGGGTAATGGGTGTTTTTCCGGGATACATATGGCCGATGGGCTCATTGGTGTGGATCAGCACGGGCAGATCTTTGGCTTTGCACAGATCCATGACGGGTGATAAGCGCGCCAGCGCGTCCGGTCCGATGCCGGATTGATAAAACGCGATCTCGCCCACGCCTGAAAGTCCCGCGGAAATACACCGTTCCACTTCAGCCCCAGCGCCCGGATCATCCATATCCACGCAGCAAAGTCCTATGAGCCGCCTCGGAAATTTCGCCACCGCATTCAAAATATAATCATTGTGCATCCGACATGTTTTTGGATTTTTCCAGGGAAATCCAAAAACAACCGATAAGTTCACGTTGTTTTCATCCATGGCCCCAATCAGTGTTTCCGCATCCGCCATCCTGGATTTCGGATTTTCGTACAAAAGCTTAAAGGCAGGCTCGCTTTCAAAAAAATCAAAACGGCGGTTGCAGATAATTTTCGGGAAAATATGGGTGTGAACATCTATTATCATATCGCCCTCAGCCTTATCGATTATGTGGATCACCTCTTTTCGATCCCTGACGGTCGCGGTTCTGATTTGTCGCAGCTCCCATGGGTCGCGGCTCTGTCTCAAGATCATTCTTGCAGTAACCGCCCGAGATTTTTCATCTTGACGGAATCTTCTAAAATACAATATATTATTAATGAAAACAGTTTGTAAATACCAATGTGATATTCATATGACCGTTTAGCCCATAGACGGTCAAACCTTATGTGAGGCCGGGAGATGAGCTGGAAAACATTGATGACGCATTTTGAGGAGCCGGGCTATATCAACACCAAGCAGACTCTGGAATTTGCCTGCGACAGAGGCAAAGAACTTGGCATCAACGAAGTGGTGATTGCATCGGCCACCGGCGAAACCGCGTATCGGGCCCTTGAAATATTTAAAGGATTTAAAATCACCGCGGTCACCTATCACTGCGGTTTTTACGAGCCTTTCAAAAAAACGATGAAAGACGATGTGCGCCGGGATTTGGAAGAAGAAGGGGTTCGGGTCATTGAGGCCACCCATGCGCTTTCGGGCATTGAACGCACCATTGCCAATAAATATTCAGGCAGTTACCCGGTCCTGCTCATCGCAGACACTTTAAGGCTTCTGGGAGAAGGAGTCAAAGTGGCGGTGGAAGTATCGGTCATGGCGGCCGACGCCGGCGCGCTTTCCGGCAATGATATTATTTCCATCGGCGGCACGGCCAAAGGCGCAGACACCGCCCTGATCATCAAGCCCGCCCACCAATCCAATTTTTTCAATCTAAAAATCCGTGAGATCATCTGCAAGCCCAAAAATTTTTAACTTTTGGAGCCCCCCGGAAACAAACCCCCATGGGCCGCACAGAGTTTGAACGTCATGTGGTTCTGGTGTCGCCGGAAATCCACTGGAACACCGGAAACATCGGCCGAACCTGCCTGGGGGTGGGTGCTTTTCTTCATTTGATTAAACCGCTTGGTTTTTCTTTGGATCAAAAACAGGTCAAACGCGCCGGCCTTGACTACTGGCCCAAGGTAAAATTGACGGTGTGGGATGATTTTGAGACATTTAGAACTTGCTTGAAGGTTGAAAAAAAAGAAATTGCGCTATTTACCAAAACAGGCGCCCGTTCTTTATGGGAACTTTCTTGTTCAACCCGCATGTTTCTGATTTTCGGTTCTGAAACATACGGCATTCCCCATGCTATCCGAAACATCTACGGTCCGGAATCCACCTATTATATTCCCATATCCAAAGAGATCCGGAGCCTGAATTTATCCACGGCCGTGGGCATCGCCCTGTATGAAAGCCTTCGCTCAATGAAACATTTTCATGAATGGTCATAAAGGGAAGCCGATTTTTCCAAACCCGCTTCCCTTTAGGTTAATCCTCATCCCCCTCAAAAAGGACGGCGATAAAGCATCCGCCGCCTGAGCCGGAAGATTTGCCTTCAAAATCCGCCATGGGCAGGGGCGGGGTGTCCTGAGAGATGGTCGCATACGCAGCGCCCAAGTGCGCCATCATGCCCTTGACCTTTAAGGACAAATGCTGCACCCACGAGGCCAAAAGTTTTTCCGGATACGTCATGGCCAGCTGGGATCCGGCAGGGAAGCACAGATATACATCGGCTTTCTTGGCCCGCACCCAGTAGCCGCTGTATGCCGTCAACAAGAAGCCGGGATCGCTGGTGGATGTGTAACTGCCGGCCGACCATGACCAGATCCGGGTGTCGATATATGCGTTGTCTGCGGTGAGTTGGGATATCGGCAGGGGGCCGAATATCACATTACCCAAAGCGTCTTTGGCCATTACCTCCAGATCCCCCCAATGGTAATTGGCATCATTGGGCGGGCCGATCATGTTCCAGCCGTTGGCATTGGTGGTGTTGAACTTAAGCGCAATACAAAAATCCGCTTGGGTGCTCACCGGCACGCCGGACAGGATCAAATCCATGCCCTTACGGGCCAAGAACCAGTAAGCCCGTCCGGGTTCCACGGAAAAATCCGGATATTCAAGATAGCCGCCCTCACCTGAATTTTTAGCAATTGCGCGCCCATCAGCCCCAGTAACTCCTTCTTTAAACGTCTCCGGCCCCAAAGTCGGATCATAGGTGCCGATCTTGTATTGCCGCGGATCATATCCGTTTTCCATCAAGGAGCCAAACACCCCCTGGGCGGACGGATCATCCGGCCATTGGGTAAAAGAGATCATCTTGTAATCTTCAAATGACGTTCCGGGTTCAACCGGCGGGATGTCCTCATTGACCTCCGAGGCGCCCACAATGAATGTGGATTTGTCCGACCATGGCGAAAATTGACCGCTGCCTGCATCCTGAACAGCCGCCTGCCATTCATACATGAATCCAGGCTCAAACCCGGTGCTCACCAGATATGACATCAGGTCTGTTTGCGATTTTTCATCGATAACCGGATCGGGATTGTCCTTGACAAACACCTGCCACCACGTTTGGGTATGGGCATCTCCTTCCGGATCAACATATCCGCTGATCCGGAAATTCACCGGCCCGGGCGGAATGAGCGCGCCGTCTGAAGGACTTTCAACCATCGGCTTTTGGGGCGGGAAATTTTCCGGCAATTCTTCAAAAACAGCTTCAACCGCCATGTCCGATGTGACCGGGCCCAATGTCAGGGGGTTTTCCGTTCCAGTATAATCCCCGGTCCAGCCGGTAAATTCATAGCCCTCGTCCGCCACAGCAGCCACAGGAGCGCAGGTCCCGCCGTGGGAAATCGTCTGGGAAGTGCTGCCCGTCAGCGTTCCGCCGGCAGCGGCGGTAAATACAACTGAATATGTTTTTAACTGAAAATGAGCCACAATATGGACATTGGTGGTGACATTGGTGAGTGTCAATGGATTCTGGGTTCCGGTATAATCCCCGGTCCAGCCGATAAATTCATAGCCCTCGTCCGGCACTGCGGTTAATATAATGGTTTGTCCATGGGGCACGGGCTCGGTGGGAACGCCGGAAACATTGCCGCCGGCATCTGATGAAGCATTCACCGCATAGGTTTTTTTCTTAAAATGAGCGGTAATCGCCATGTCCGTTGTCACATGGGTGATGATCAGCGGATTGGCTGTGCCGGTATAGCTGCCGCTCCAGCCGTCAAATTCATACCCCTCATCCGCAACAGCCGTGACCGCTGTGCAGTCTCCCCCATCCGGAATCGTCTGGGTGGGATTCCCCGACAGAGACCCGCCCTCCCCGGCGCTAAACGTCACGGTATGGGTGACCGCGCCTTTTTCTTTAAAATTGGCATAAATGGTCATATCGGACGTCACGTTGGTAATTCTTAAAGGATTGGTTGTGCCGGTATATCCGCCGGACCACCCCACAAATTCATAGCCCGCGGACGGCACAGCCGTCACAGATGAACAATTCCCGCCGTAGGATACGGTCTGGGAGGTATCTCCGGAAATCGTCCCGCCGGCCGTGGCAAAAAACCTCACGGTATAATAATTGACGGCAAAATTGGCCCGGATATTCATGTCTGCGGTGACGTTGGTAATTGTCAGGGG
>FWPV01008170.1_pt1 | contig 18448 bp, 17 predicted proteins | sample 2228371 | NCBI WGS metagenome assembly FWPV01 (sample SAMEA103939776, study PRJEB20133) | metagenome
CTGTGCTCATGGTGTTTTCCATGTCCACTATTATACACTATTAGGCACTTTATGCAAGACTAGAGTTTAGCTCCCAGTGCCGCAGCCGCTCGGAAGCGGCAACGCGCGCCGCTTGATCCAGCGCCAGCGCTTCTTCGATACTGCTGGGTGCCGACCACGGTCGCGCTGCCAACGTCTCTTCGATCAGCGCCGGAATGCGGTCAAAGCGCAGCCGTCCGGTCAGAAAGGCTTGCACGGCGACTTCATTCGCGGCATTGAGCACCGCTGGCAGCACCGCTTCTTCTTCCAACGCCCGATACGCCAGCGCCAGGCATGGAAAACGCGTCACATCTGGCGCTTCGAAGGTGAGCGTCGCTCTCGCGATGAGATCGAGCCACGGCACGCCCGAGGCAAGGCGCTCCGGCCAAGCAAGCGCGTGGACGATCGGCACCCGCATGTCAGGGCAGGACAAATGCGCGAGCACCGATCCATCGGCGTATTCCACCAGCCCGTGCACGATGCTTTGCGGATGCACCAGCACCTCGATCTGCGAAGCCGGCAAGCCGAACAACCAGCGGGCTTCGATCACCTCCAGGCCTTTGTTCATCAACGTCGCGGAATCCACCGAGATTTTGCGCCCCATGCGCCAGTTGGGATGGGCACAGGCTTCCTCAGGCGTGATGCGACCAAAGGTGCTGGCGTCACGCGCACGAAAAGGCCCCCCAGAGGCCGTCAGGATCAAGCGCCGCACGGTACTGCGATCGCCACTTCCCGTCAGGCACTGAAACAGCGCGTTGTGTTCGGAATCAACCGGCAAGAGAAGCGCGCCGCTTTCGGCGGCCGTGCGCATCATCAACGCGCCGGTGGCCACCAGCGCTTCCTTGTTGGCGAGCAACACCCGCTTTCCCGCCCGCACCGCGGCATGGACGCTGGGCAACCCCGCTGCACCGACGATCGCTGCCACCACCGTATCGCAGCTCGCGTCGGCCGCCAACGCGACGGTCGCCGCTTCGCCAGCCACCACCTCGGTACGACAACCTCGTGCGTGCAGTGCTTGCCGCAGCGCTGCAGCGGCTTGCGCGTCGGCCAAGGCCGCCACCTGCGGGTGAAATTCGCAACAAATGTCCACCAACGGTTGCCACTGCTGGCGCGCCGCCACGGCAGTGAGGCGGAAGCGTTCCGGGTGCAGGCGCAGCACTGCCAACGTGCTTGCGCCGATCGACCCTGTCGCGCCAAGCAGTGCTATCGAACGCTGCGTGCTCAATCCGGCTCCTCGTTCCTTGCCTCCGCCTCATCGGTGGCGAAACCAAACCAACGCGTTACCACCCCAACCACCACAACGCCAATAGCGGCAATACCGGCAACAGCGCATCGATACGGTCGAGTACCCCGCCATGCCCTGGCAACCAGTTCCCCGAGTCTTTGACGCCGGCGCCACGCTTGAGCCAGGATTCGTACAGATCGCCGACGATCGCCAGCACCGTCACCCCAGCCATCGCCAAGAGCCACCCGAAAAGCGACAAGGCGTGTTGGGCACCGAACACGGGGTAGAGCCCCAGGGCATAGACCGCCACCGCCCCGAGCGCGCCATACCCCCCCGCCCAGGTCTTACCCGGGCTGATGTCGGGGGCGAGCTTGGTGCTACCGTATTTGCGTCCGACGAAAAACGCCGCGGTATCCGCAACCCAGACGATCAGCGCTGCCGCGAGCAACAACCCGGCGCTGGCTTCGCGCAGACCGATCGCCGCCAATCCGGCTGGCACCAAAACGATGAATCCGACGAGCGTCCCCAGCCACGGGCAAGCAAGATGCTGTCGTGCCAACAGCTGCAACGGCGCCACGACGATCCAGAAAAACACCGCCAGAATCATCACTGCCGCCGCAGCCTCGGGGATGACCGCGCCTATTGCCAACCCCGTGGCGCGCCACAACAGCGCCAGGACCACCACCACCACTGTCGAAAAGCCCACCGCAGCGATCGGGCTCAAGCCGACGAGCTTACCCCACTCCCACGCCGCCAGCGCCACCGTCGCCGCAATGAACAACGCCCACCACCACGCCGGCGCCCACAGCGCCAGCGCCACGACGACGATGAGCGCCACCGCCGCCGTCACCACTCGTTGGATCAATTCGCTCACTTTTCCTCTCCCTGGTTGTAACGAATGCTGGAGCGCAACGAGCAAACCGCCTTGACTTTTGCCTCAGCATCACCAAGAAAAACCCGGCGACGCCTCGGTCACGAAGCAGCGAATTGCGGCATCTGGCGCACTTGCTCGCTGGTGCGGCCAAAGCGGCGCTCCCGCTCACGGTACCACGCAATGGCGGCATCCAGCGCCACGGCGTCGAAATCCGGCCAGAGCATCGGCGTGAAGTATAGCTCAGTGTAAGCCAGCTGCCAGAGCAGAAAATTGCTGATGCGCTGCTCGCCACCCGTGCGAATGAACAGGTCGGGCTCGGGCGCATCCCCCAGCGACAGATACGGCCACAGATGCGCTTCCTCCACACGCCCGGACAACTCCGGGCGCTCGGTGAGCAGCCGGTTGACCGCTTGCAAAATGTCCCAACGGCCGCCGTAATTCACCGCCACCGTCAACGTCAGGCGGGTGTTTGACGCCGTTCGTTCTTCCGCTGCTGCAATGAGGGCCTGCAGTTCTTCGCTGAGCGCCGCTCGCTCGCCGATGACCCGCAACCGCACGCCGTTGCGGTGCAGCCTCGCCACCTCGCGCTGCAGCATGAGGCGAAAAAGCCCCATCAAAAAGCTCACTTCCTCCGGCGGACGACGCCAGTTTTCCGAGCTGAAGGCAAAAAGAGTCAGATGCGACACCCCCAGCTCACCACAGCGCCGCACCACCGCACGCACCGCTTCAACGCCGCGACGATGGCCTTCGATACGCGGTAAGCCGCGCTGGCGTGCCCAGCGACCATTGCCATCCATGATGATGGCAATGTGTCGCGGAATGGCGCCAACCTCGGGGATCGCAAGAGTAGAGGAAATGAGGCTCAAATCTGCATCAACTCGTGTTCTTTTTTCTCGATCGCCGCGTCGACTTCTTTGATGTAGCGATCGGTGAGTTTTTGCACCTCTTCCTCGGCGCGGCGCAGCTCATCTTCGGTGATCAGTTTCTTTTTCTGCAGCTCTTTGAGCGCGGCGTTGGTATCACGACGCACGTTGCGGATCGCCACCCGGGCTTGCTCGCCTTCGTGCCGCACCACTTTGGTGAGTTCCCGTCGCCGCTCTTCGGTCAGCGGCGGCATCGGCACCCGCAGCATGTCACCCATGTTGGCGGGGTTTAGCCCCAAATCGCTTTCACGGATCGCTTTTTCGATCTTGGAAAGCATGTGTTTTTCCCACGGCTGCACGCCAAGGGTGCGCGCATCGAGCAAGGTGACATTCGCTACCTGCGGGATCGGTACCTCGGAACCATAATATTCGACCATCACGTGATCGAGGATACCGGTATGCGCGCGGCCCGTTCGAATCTTGGTCAATTCTTCTTTGAGCACCTCCAGCGCTTTTTTCATCCGCGCTTCGGCATCTTTTTTCAGCTCCGCTACCGTCGTGGCCATGTCCTATCCCTTGTCCGAATCCAGAACGCAATGAAAGGCGAACCCAGTCCCCTGCCGCTGTGCCCACCCATTCCTTGCCCGTCTCAAGAATGCACCAGCGTCCCTTCGTCTTCGCCGAGCACGACCCGCCGCAAGGCTCCCGGTTTGAACACCGAAAAGACATTGATCGGCAGCTTGAGATCGCGACATAGCGCAAACGCGGTCGCATCCATGACTTCCAGATGGCGCCCGATCGCCTCGTCGAACGTCAGTCGAGCAAAGCGCTTGGCTTGCGGATCTTTCTTAGGGTCTGCCGTGTAAATACCATCGACCTTGGTGGCCTTCAAAACGATCTGCGCGCCGATCTCCGCCCCGCGCAGCGCTGCGGCGGTATCAGTGGTGAAAAAAGGATTTCCGGTGCCCGCGGCAAAGACGACGATCCGCCCCTCTTCGAGGTGCCGGATCGCCCGGGCACGGATGTACGGCTCGACCACCTGGTCGATACGCAGCGCCGATTGAACGCGGGCGGGGATTTCTGCCCGCCGAAACGCATCCGCCAGCGCCATCGCGTTCATTACGGTGGCGAGCATGCCCATGTAATCGGCCGTGGCACGGTCCATCCCACCGGCCGCGCCTTGCATGCCGCGAAAGAGGTTGCCACCACCGATGACGATGCCAATCTGCACCCCCAGCCGGTGCACTTCGCCGATCTCGGCAATGAGCCGGGTGAGCACCCCTTCGTCGATCCCGAACGCGCGCTCGCCCATGAGCGCTTCGCCGGAGAGCTTGAGCAAAATGCGACGGTAGGCAGGGGACATTGGCCCGGCTCCTTACTGGCGATCAGGAACGCTGCGCGGCAGCTGCCGCCTGCGCCGCCACTTCGGCTGCGAAGTCGGTTTGCTTCTTCTCAATGCCTTCCCCGACGACAAAAAGCGCAAAGGTACGCACGCGCGCGCCGCGGCTCTTGAGCACCTGCTCCACACTTTGCTTGTCGTCTTTGACGAATCCTTGCCCCAAGAGCGTCACCTCTTTGAGGAACTTCTGCACCGCGCCTTCGATCATTTTTTCGATGATGTTTGCGGGCTTACCGGATTCGCGCGCTTTTTCGGCCGCGACCCGCCGCTCGGATTCCACCAGCTCGGCCGGCACATTCGCCGCATCCAGCGCCTTGGGTTTGAACGCCGCCACATGCATCGCCAGGTCCTTGCCCAGCTCCTCGTCGCCACCGACGAGGTCCACCAACACGCCGATCTTGCCGCCGCCATGCACATAGGGGAAGACTTTGCCTTCGGCTTCGATGCGCGCAAAACGCCGCACGGTGATGTTTTCCCCGATCTTGGCGATGAGTTCTTTGCGCACTTCATCCACCGTTTTCCCGTCTTCCCACGGCAGCGCCAACAGCGCTTCCACATCCGCTGGCGACTTCTCGGCAACGAGCTGCGCCAAGCGCTTGGCGAACTCCTGGAACGCCTCGTTCTTGGCAACGAAATCGGTTTCGCAGTTCAGTTCCACCATCGCGGCGACCCTGCCGTCAGCGCTGAGGTACGTCCCCACGACCCCTTCTGCAGCCACGCGGCTGGCGGCCTTGCTGACCTTGTTCCCCAGGCGTACCCGCAAGATTTCTTCCGCTTTGGCCATGTCACCATTGGCCTCGGCGAGCGCCTTCTTGCACTCCATCATCGGCGCATCGGTGCGCTCACGCAATTCTTTCACCATTTGGGCTGTAATTGCCGTCATTGCGCTCATCCTTTCTCTGTGATTGGCGCCGCCCACGCGCGGGCGACGCATCATCTATTCAGACTTAAACAATTAAACATCGCGCCGGCGTTCTTTCTGCACAACGCAGCAGCGTTTTACTCCCCCGTGCCGTTGCGTTCAGACGTTTTCCTCGTCCTCGTCCAGAACTTCCGTGACTTCTTCTTCCACCACTTCGACGAATTCGTCGGAAACCGCCGCAACCACTTCCTCCAGCGCCATCGCCCGGCCTTCGAGCACCGCGTCGGCGATCGCGCGTGCATACAGACGCACCGCCCGCGCCGAGTCGTCGTTACCCGGAATCACATAGTCGATGCCTTCCGGCGAGTGGTTGGTATCCACCACCCCAATGACCGGGATCCCCAGCTTGTTCGCTTCGGCGACCGCGATCTTGTGATGTCCGACGTCGATCACGAACACCGCATCGGGCAGCCGCTCCATCTGCCGGATCCCGCCGAGGCTGCGCTCCAATTTGGCGATTTCGCGCTCGAGCATCAGCTGCTCGCGCTTAGGCAACTGCGCCGCCACGCCCTCGTCGAACATCTGTTCGAGCTCATCTAGCCGCTTGATCGACTGGCGAATGGTGCGGAAGTTGGTCAGCGTGCCACCCAGCCAGCGCTCATTGACATAGGGCATGCCGCAGCGCTGCGCTTCTTCGGCGATGATCTCCTGCGCCTGACGCTTGGTGCCGATGAACAACACGGTGCCACGATTGGCCGCCAGCCGACGCACGAACTCACTGGCACGGCGCAGCCGCTCCAGCGTATGCTCCAGGTTGATGATATGAATCTTGTTGCGCGCGCCGTAGATGAACGGCGCCATCTTGGGATGCCAGAAACGGGTCTGGTGACCGAAATGAACCCCGGCCTCCAGCAATTGACGCATGGTCACGTTCATGAAATGCTCCTATTCAAGGGTTGAGCCTCCGCCTGCCAAAACGCCCTACCGGGACCCTTGAGGGATGCAGGCGTGTGGATTTGCCGCCACGCATTTGTGGCGGCGCAGCATTTTATCACGAAAGCGGATTATTCTTGTGGCGCGTCGAGTTCGAACGCTTTGTGCAGCGCCCGCACTGCCAGTTCGAGGTATTTCTCGTCGATGACCACCGAGATCTTGATCTCGGAAGTGGAAATCATCTGGATGTTGATGTTCTCATCCGCCAGTGTCTGGAACATCTTCGCCGCGACCCCCGGATGCGAACGCATCCCCACTCCGACGATCGACACCTTGCACACCGACTTGTCACCGATGACTTCGCGCGCCCCAAGCTCCTCCTTGACCCGTTCGAGGATCAGCAGCGCTTTTTTGAGGTCATTCTTGGAAACCGTGAAGCTAAAGTCGGTGGTGCCGTCGTGACCGACGTTCTGCACGATCATGTCGACGTCGATGTTGCCTTCGGCGATCGGCCCAAGGATGCGATAGGCAATGCCCGGTTTGTCAGGCACGCCCAGCAGCGTCACTTTGGCCTCATCGCGATTAAAAGCAATGCCGGAAATAATCGGTTGTTCCATGTTGGGTTCTTCCTCGACCGTGATCAACGTTCCTTCGCCCTCCTCGTCGAAACTGGAGAGCACCCGCAGCTTGACCTTGTATTTGCCCGCAAATTCGACCGAGCGGATCTGCAACACCTTGGAGCCAAGGCTGGCCATCTCGAGCATTTCTTCAAACGTGATGCGCTCGAGCTTGCGCGCCTCGGGCACGATGCGCGGGTCGGTGGTATAAACCCCATCAACGTCGGTGTAGATCTGGCATTCATCGGCTTGCAGGGCGGCCGCCACCGCCACCGCCGTGGTATCCGATCCCCCACGCCCCAGAGTGGTGACATTGCCCGCCGCATCGATGCCTTGGAATCCGGCCACCACGACCACTTTACCCGCCTCGAGCTCGCGATCGATCGCCTCGCGTTCGATCGACAGGATGCGCGCTTTGGTAAAGGCACTATCGGTGCGGATGGGGACCTGCCAGCCCGTAAAGCTCTTGGCAGGCACACCCAGCTCCTGTAAGGCGATCGCCAGCAACCCGATGGTGACTTGCTCGCCCGTGGAAATCACCTGGTCGACTTCACGGGGATCCGGCATTTCGGAAAGCGCCTGCGTCAAACCCACCAGCCGGTTCGTCTCACCACTCATCGCCGAGACGACCACGACCACGCGGTGCCCGTCCCGATGCCAGCGCGCGACGCGCCGAGCAACGTTCTGGATGCGCTCGATGCTGCCCACCGACGTGCCACCATATTTTTGCACGATCAGCGCCATGCTCAGTTTCCTTCAGGGTCGAAATGGGTAGAGTTTAGCAAATCTCGCCGCCGCGCCCAACGTGCCGGATCGACCGCGCGAGCCAGCGTTTGCGGCACCGGCCACGGTTCGTCGCAGATCTGCGCGGCCAGAAGCTCCCCGGCCAACGCCGCAAAACTGACCCCCCGCGCCCCTAAGCCATTGAGCACGAATAAACCACTACCCCAGCGGCGAGGGTCGTCCCAGCGCCGCGAACGGGCAAGCGCCCCGACCACCGGCAGATGGTCGTGCGCCAGCGCCCGCCAGCCAACGCGCCCCTGCCAAGTGGTCGGTGCCGGCAACACCGCCGAAAGCCCGGGCGCCATGCGCGCCAGACGCGCCACATTTTCGCGGTGATCGTCGGCGCGAACCGTCGCGTCGAAATCGTTTGCCTGCGCGGTAGCACCAAACAGCAGCTCACCTTGCGGCGTCGGCACCACGTAGCCGCTGCCCGCCAACACCGCCCGCGGCAAGATGCTCGCTGGCACGGCGCACCAGGAAACTTGCCCACGCACCGCCGATAGCGGCAGGGACAACGGCGCTTGCGGCGCACCGCCCAGCGTGATCGTGCCCTCTGGCCACCCGTGGGCTGCTGCCGCGCCGGTGGCCAGCACCACCGCCTCGAACTCGGCCTGCCCGATGGTGCCGTTTTGCTCCCAGGCAAGGCGCCAACACGGCGCTGCCAGGGGCTCAAGCGAACACACCCGCGCGCCGGTGTGCACGGCGATGGCGTCGTGGCTAAGCCACGCGCGCACGAGGGTGGCCGGCACCACCCAACCGGCGCACTCACACCACCAGCCGCCGCGCGCCACCGGCACGCCTACCCGCGCCGTCAGTGCCGCTGCTTCGTCCCAGGTCAGCCATTGCCGCGGCAATCCCAGTTGCGCCACGATGCTTTGCTGCCGCTGCGTCTGCGCGTCGTTGCGGGCAATGTGCGCCGCACCGCACCAGTGGCCCTGGGCGCCCAGCGCCTGCCACCGCGGCCAGCGCCGAAGCAGGGACATCAGCCCCAAACGCGTCCATTGTGCGATCAGGTTGTCGTCGCGGCTGGGCAACCAACGCGCCGCCCCCGCCGGGTTGCCCGACGCGCCGGTGGCCGGGGACGGCCCCGCCTCGAACACCGCCACCGCAATCCCCCGCTCCGCCAGCGCCCGCGCCACCGCTGCGCCCGCCAACCCGGCACCCACCACCGCGACCGTGCGCGGGGCTTCGCGCCGCGGCGCCCCCCGCGCCGGCGCAACCGCTACCAACCGTTCGCGCTTGCCGCCAAAGCCGGGCAGCCGCTCGACCGCCAGACCGAATTGCGAAAGTGTGCGCCGAACCGCCGCAGCGACACACCAGCTCGCCAGCTGCGCCCCTGCCGCCAGATGCCGCCGCAGCGTCGACAGCACCTCGGCTGACCACATCTCCGGGTTTTTCGCCGGCGCAAAACCGTCCAGATACACCGCGTCGAAAAACCCATGCAGTTTGGGTAGCTCCGTCCGGATGTCTCCCCAGATAAGGGTCAAGCGCACCCGCCCGTCCTCGAGCCACAGCCGATGCCAGCCGGCAACGAGCGGCGGGTACTGCTCCAAGCACGCGCTGGCCAACGTTGCCAAACTGGTCTCAGCCGACCCCCAAAAGGCCTGCCAATCCTCAGGCGTTACCGGGTGGCGTTCGAATGCGACGTAATCCAGCGTCTCGCAACGCCCCGGGTCGCTCTGCCAAGCGTGCCAAGTCGCAAGGAAATTGACCCCAAAGCCAAAGCCCGTTTCGAGAATCGCGAAATGTCGCCGCGCACGCCAACGCTGAGGCAATCCAACGCCGGCCAAAAACACCGCGTGCGCCTGCCCCAACGCCCCGGCGCGGCTGTGATAGACATCACCAAAGGCCGGTGCAAACGCTGTGCCTTCGTGCCATTGCCATCGCGCCGGTGGCACCGCCAGGGTCATGACCGCCGCTTGCCCAAAGCGCATGCGCGACTCAGACGAATCGCGTGAGACGCGCCAGCACCCGATCTTTGCCAAGCAGCGCCAGCACCTGATCGATCGAGGGTGAAGCCGCCACGCCCAGCAGCACCACCCGTAGCGGTATTCCCACCTGAGGCATCTTGACGCCGCACGCTTTGACCGTCGCCTGGATCGCCTCCAGGATCGACTCGGCCGACCACTGCGGCAACGCCTCGAGGCGCGAGCGCAAGTCCCTGAGCGCCGTGCGCGCGTTTTCCGTCAGGTGTTGCGCCAACACCTCCCCGGGGGGCTCCACGTCACGATAAAAAGGCAGCAGCGCATCCGCGAGTTCTTCGAGCGTGCTCACCCGATCCTGATAAAGGGCAATCACCGCCTCCAACATCGGCCCCGCTTCCGGGTTCGCAGCGCGGCGCGCCAATCGCTCGGCCACCTCCGGGGCCAGGCGCGCCGGTGCCGCGGTTTTGAGGTAATGCGCATTGACCCAGCGCAGCTTGTCGAAATCAAAGCGCGCCGGTGACGGCGTGATGTGATCCAGATCGAACCAGGCAACCAGCTGTTCGCAGGTAAACAGCTCGTCATCCCCGTGACTCCACCCCAACCGCGCCAGGTAGTTGACCATCGCCTCGGGCAGGTACCCCTCCTCGTGGTACTGCATCACCGACACCGCGCCGTGGCGTTTGGAGAGCTTCTGCCCATCCGGCCCCAGGATCATCGACAAATGCGCAAACTGCGGCAGCGGCGCCCCCAACGCCTCATACAGATGGATCTGCCGCGGCGTGTTGTTGACGTGGTCATCGCCGCGGATCACGTGGGTGATGCCCATATCCCAATCGTCGACGACCACACAGAAGTTATACGTCGGCATACCGTCGGCGCGCGCGATCACGAAATCATCGAGCTCGGCGTTGTCGAACTCGATCCACCCCTTCACCAGATCGTGCCAACCGACCTTGCCGCTCGTCGGTGCTTTGAAGCGCACCACTGGCGGCACGCCCTCCGGGGGCGGTGGCAATGTTTTGCCGGGTTCCGGACGCCAACGGCCATCGTACTTTGGCTTTTCGCCGCGCACGCGCTGCGCTTCGCGCATCGCCTCGAGCTCCTGCGGCGTGGCGTAACAGTAATACGCCTTGCCTGCGGCGAGCAGCTGCGCGATCAGCTCGCGGTAGCGATCCATACGCTGGGTTTGAAAATAGGGCCCCTCGTCGTAGTCCAGCCCCAGCCAATGGATGCCGTCCAGGATCGCCTGCACCGCTTGAGGCGTGGAGCGCTCGCGGTCGGTATCCTCGATGCGCAAAATGAATTGCCCGCCGTGATGGCGCGCGTACGCCCAAGAAAAGAGCGCCGTGCGTGCTCCCCCCACGTGCAGATATCCCGTCGGACTGGGGGCGAAACGCGTGCGAACGGTTTTAGTGGTCATACCTCATCCTCGATTTCCATTCGCCGCGGCACGGCGCAAGCGATCCTGCACCGCGGCAATGAGCGGCTCGTCGCCTTCTGGCCAAATCACCACCAACACTTCGGCGCCAGCGGCATCGAGCACGCGCAGGCTGGCATAAAGTGACTGCGCCAATGCCGCCGCCTCTGCGGGCTGCGCCAGACGCTGCACCAGGATCCCCGACGCTGGCAACTCCTCTGGCGCCCACAGCGCATAGGCGATCTGCTCATCGACCAGCCGCGCGTGAACCAGCGGCCACTCGGCACGGCGCACCAACCATAACGGCGTCGAGGGTGCATAATGCTGCGGCAGCATTCCCGGAGCCCGCACGCTCGTCGCGCACGGGCGGGTTGCCGCTTCGCCGGCGCCAGTCAGCGGCGGGTACAGCGGGCAGCCGCGCGTACCCTCCGGCACAACCGCTGTCGGCTCCGTCATCCTCACTGCCCCAAACGCCTCCCTGACCGGCACACCGGCCACCGCGGCGATTTCCCGAGCACCGATCGCGCCTTGGCGCAGCAGCACCAAGCCCTCATGGGCAATGCGCGAGGCATCAACAATGGTCGACTCCACCCCAACCGGACACGCACCGGCATCGAGCACGAGCAGATCCGGCTCGGCAGGGAACTCCGCGAGCACATGCTCAGCGCAGGTCGGCGAGACGCGCCCAAAACGATTGGCGCTGGGGGCCACCACCGCTCGGCCCAACTGTGCGATCACCGCACGCGCCACCGGATGCGCCGGCACACGCAACGCCACGGTGTCCTGCCCGCCGGTGATAAGCGGGGAAACGGCCTGAGATTTCGGCAAAATCAGCGTCAAAGGACCCGGCCAAAACGCTGCCGCCAACCGCACCGCCCCCTCGGGCCACTGGACGACCCATCGCGGCGCCTCGTCCGCTTGCGCCAGATGCACGATCAGCGGATGATCGCTCGGCCGCCCTTTGACCGCAAACACCCGCGCGATTGCCGCCGGCTGGGTGGCGTCCGCCGCCAACCCATAAACCGTCTCGGTCGGCAGCGCCACCAGGCCGCCTGCGGCCAGATGCCGGGCCGCCGCCGCGATACCCGCGGAATCGGCTGCTATTTGCGTGCTCATCCCTGTTCCTTGGCCGCCAGCGGCATTTCCGGTGCCGGCGGCAACCCCAAGTGCTGCCGTAGCACCTTAGCCACTGACCAGGCGTCTTCGCGCTTTGACGCCAGCACCGTTGCGTGTCCCATCTTGCGCCCGGCTCGGGCCTCGCGCTTGCCATAAAGATGCAACGCCACCTGCGGCAGCGCCAGGATACGCCCCCAATCCGGCTCGCGCCTCTGGCCGTCGGCAAACCACAAGTCCCCAAGCAAATTGACCATTACCGCGGCACTGTGCTGGGTCGTTGCGCCGAGCGGCAAGCCACACAACGCGCGCACCTGCTGCTCGAACTGCGACACCGCGCACGCATCGATCGTATGATGCCCGCTGTTGTGCGGCCGGGGCGCCAGCTCATTGACCAAAAGTCGCCCATCGTCGGTAAGGAAAAACTCCACCCCCAACACGCCAACGTAGTCCAGTGCCCTAGCCATCGCCTGCGCCAGTCGCTGTGCCTCAGCGCACACCGCCGAAGGAAGCGGTGCCGGTGCCAGCGTCACGTCGAGAATGCCGTGGCGGTGCACGTTCCAGCCCGGGGCATACGCGACTGTCTCGCCGCTTGCCGCACGCACCACGATCACCGACAACTCCGCCGCCAACGCCACCCGCGCCTCGAGCACGCACGGCACTTGCCCAAGTTCCTGCCACGCCTGCGCCAACGCGTCGCGCGTTTCCACCGACCGTTGCCCCTTGCCGTCGTACCCCAGGCGCGCGGTTTTCAAAATCCCGGGGAAACACACCTGCGGCACCACCTCGAGGTCTTCGGCGCGCACGATCACCGCGTAAGATACGCAAGGAAAGCCGTTGGCGACGAAAAATCCCTTCTCTTCCCGGCGGTCCTGCGCCACCGCCACCGCTGCGGCATTTGGTCGCACCGGAATGTGCTGCGCCAGCCACGCCAAAGCAGGCGCGGGGACGTTTTCGAATTCGGTCGTTGCCGCCGCACAATGCTGCGCGATCTCACGCAGCGCATCCGCATCGTCGTACGGCGCGATCAGATGCCGCTCGGCGATGCGCCCCGCGGGCGCCTCGGGGTCGGGGTCGAGCACCCAGACCTCGTAGCCCAGCTCCTGCGCGGCGCGCACGAAAAACCGCCCCAACTGGCCGCCGCCGAGCACCGCCAAGCGCGCCGGCGCGGCAATCACCAATGGCGTTTGGTCAAGACTCATGATTCGAGATGACGTTACTTTACCAGTTCGATTTACCGCAATCAGCGATGCCGAAAGCGCACGAGTGCCAACAAAGAGATGGCACGAATTTACCCACGTTCATTGCCCTGCCTGAGGTACCAGAGACATCGCCAGCGCTGCCTCGGTTTGCTCGGCACGAAACGCTTGCAGACGCTGGGCCAATGACGCATCTTCCAGCGCCAGCATCGCCACCGCAAAGAGCGCCGCGTTCGCCGCCCCGGCTTCGCCAATCGCGAACGTGGCCACCGGTACCCCTTTGGGCATCTGCACGATCGAATATAACGAATCCAGCCCGGAAAGCGCCCGCGTTGGCACCGGCACCCCCAGCACGGGCAATGTCGTTTTCGCGGCGATCATTCCAGGCAAATGCGCTGCCCCCCCTGCGCCGGCGATGATCGCTTTCAGGCCCCGCCGCGCCGCGGCTTCGGCATAGGCAAACATCAAATCGGGCGTGCGGTGCGCCGAGACCACCAACGCTTCGTGCGCGACGTCAAAACGCGTCAGCATTTCGCTCGCCACGCGCATCGTCGGCCAGTCGGATGCCGACCCCATCACCACGCCCACGCGCGGCACTTCGCCGTAACGATGCACCCGTGCCGCCGCCAGCCCCGCTTCTAGCCACGCTATGCTCATCGTTTTCCTCGACTCGTCCCCACCAGCGCCATCCGGCCCACCCGACCCATCCGTCTGCACAAAGCTGCGTATTCACCGGATCAGCGCTGTACTTTCTACGCCCAAAGGCTTTGCCCAACGCGGGGATGAACCCCTCAAGCACCTAGGCAAAGACAACCGGCACGCCCTTTTTAGCCTGCTACCGCGCCTTCGGCGCGCCGCTTTGCCGCCTCCACCGTATTTTTGAGCAGCATCGCGATCGTCATCGGCCCCACCCCACCCGGGACCGGGGTAATCGCGCTGGCCAAAGGCGCCACCGCAGCAAAATCCACGTCCCCCACCAAGCGCCCATCGGGCAAGCGATTGATCCCCACATCGATCACCACGACGCCGGGCTTGACCATTTCGGCGGTGATCAGGCCAGGTTTACCCACCGCCGCCACCAGCACGTCAGCCTCCCGGGTCACCGCCGCGAGATCGCGCGTGCGCGAATGGGCGATCGTCACCGTCGCCCCGGCGTTCAAAAGCAGCGCCGCCATCGGCCGGCCGACGATGTTGGATCGCCCCACCACCACCGCCCGGGCGCCCTCCAGCCTGACCCCGGCGCGTTCGAGCAACACCATCACCCCAGCCGGCGTACACGGCACGAACCCGGGACGGTTTTGCCACAGCCGCCCGAGGTTTTCGGCATGAAAGCCATCCACGTCCTTAGTAATGGCAATGCGCTCGATGACTTCTGTGGGGTCGAACTGTGGCGGCAGCGGCAATTGCACCAGGATCCCATCCACCGCCGCATCGGCATTGAGCGCATCGATGCACGCCAACACCTCTTGCGGCGCCGCATCGCCAGGAAAGCGGTATTCCAGCGAGCGAATGCCCACTTCCCGACACGCCGCCACCTTGTTGCGCACATAGACCTGCGAGGCCGGATCCTCACCCACCAAGATGACCGCCAGCGCCGGCTCCACCCCTTGCGCGCCCAGAGACGACACCTGCTGACGCAACGCCTCGCGCAGCTCCTGGGCGATACGTTTGCCATCGATGATCATGTTACCCCCAAAGCAAAAAGGCCGGAACGCATCCGGCCTTTGTCCAACTTGGGGCGACATACCGGACTCGAACCGGTGACACCTGGAGCCACAATCCAGTGCTCTACCAACTGAGCTAATGCCGCCACAGAAACCTATTTGCGCGTGGCCTGCCCGACAGGGATCGAACCTGTAACCCCCGGCTTAGAAGGCCGGTGCTCTATCCAGTTGAGCTACGGGCAGTTCTCAACCGAACCCTGTCGGTTCCGGGCGTCTGGTCGGGGTGGAGGGATTTGAACCCCCGACATCTTGCTCCCAAAGCAAGCGCGCTACCAGACTGCGCTACACCCCGGAACAGCTATTATATCTTAACTCTTGTGCGCTGCCTCATGCAGGGCGCTTCAGACAGCGCGAGCCTTCTGGTGCCGGTGGGCGGACTCGAACCGCCGACCTACTGATTACGAATCAGTTGCTCTACCAACTGAGCTACGCCGGCAAGGGTCTTGAATTATGCCATGAACGGCGAACCAAATCAAGCGTTGACGCGCCGAGCTCGTTCAGGTATGATTCTCGTCTCTTGCACATCGCGGGTGGTTAGCTCAGCGGTAGAGCACTGCCTTCACACGGCAGGGGTCAGTGGTTCGATCCCACTACCACCCACCACAATTCGGGCCGGTAGCTCAGTTGGTAGAGCGTCGCGTTCGCAATGCGAAGGTCGTGGGTTCGACTCCCATCCGGTCCACAAAAAAATGCCCGCGGGCATCATGTCCGGCCCGTGCAGCAAAACGTTAGCGCCCAGTTGGCTCATTGCCGCTGACCCGCGCCATCGCTCAAGGCAAGAATCGGGCGCGGATGGTTGCGCCAGGCAACGGCGCCCTTCTAAGGCAGTCCGCGCCAATGGGCGAGCCCGATCGTTCCCAAAATACACCGCGACATCCACTGGCTGCTCCTTTCAACACGTGGGACGTTGCATTAGTAACGCAACGCTGTTAAAAATCGAAACTTTTTTGAACTCAGGCGGCGAAAGTCGCCGCCTGCTCCGGCTTCAGCCCATAAGATAGTCCTGAATTTCCTGCGGCGTCATTCCGGCCAATTCCGCCATCATTTCCTGGCACGTCTCTCTCATTTCTTGCTCCAGTTGCTGTGCGTAGTTATCACCGAACATCGCGCGGAGGGAATCCCCTACCCGGATAGAGTCACAGTGCAGGTTGAGGACAAAAGGAAAGAACGGAAGAATGACGCCGCTACCCGAAGCTGACGCGCTATCCGACGTCATCGCGCTTACCAAAATGGCATCGTCACCCAAAATTTCCGCCGCTTGCGAAGTCGCCGTGTCAGCCGGAAACATGAGCGGGATAAAACCGCTGGCGCCATCGGTCATCGTGAGCGGAGCTGGCTCGAACGTGGAGGGCTGCGCCATGGATGCGCTAATAGCCGCCGGATATCCGTCTGACACGCTGCGACGTCCGAGTGGATCAAGCTGCTGCGCCGTTGATTCGCTAGCTGCCGAGGGATTTCCCTCGACCTCAGAGGCAAGTGCCTGTTGCACGGCGGTTGTGTCTTCGCCGGGTGCCGCGGCATTTTCGCTTTCGGCATTCACCGTTTCCTGCATCGCGATCAGATCCGCACGCACCTGCTCCTCTCGAGCCAGCCACCTTGCAAACGCATACCAGCTGTCAATCCCCTTCTCAAAGGTCAAGTAATCGACCAGCCGCTGCGCCTGCTCGCTGTCGATCTTCAGCCCTGCGATTCCGCGGGCGTCCCGATACCAGAAAACCGGCGTGCCGTTTTGTCCCAGCGCCTCGGCCAAAACCCTCGCCTCACGGCAGATGAGCCGCCACCAGCGGTTGCGCTCGCCACGCCAGAGCACAGCAACCGGTCATTCCAAGCCGTACTCCCAAGCCATCTCGCGGTGGAATGTCGTGCAGCCGGCTCTAAGACAAGGGAGGCAGCCACTCAGACAAGACAATCGCCAATGCGAACTTACCCCCACGGCGCTTGTGTCCCATAGACCTCGGCCAACGTGCGCTCGATCTCGGGACGCGTGATGGTGTAGTTTTGCCCGCCGCTGGTGGCGATCTTGCGTGCGGCCATCACCGCGCCCAGCCGCGCCGCGTCCGCCCACTCGGCCCCATAGGCCTTGGCACACAACACGCCAGCGCGAAACGCGTCGCCGCAGCCAGTGGGGTCCACCACGCGCGTAGCCGGCATCGCTGGTATCGCCTGCGGCTGGCCGTCGACATAAACCACGCACCCTTCGGCGCCGCGCGTCACGATCAGCGCCTGCACGCGCTCGGCGATCGCCTCTAGCCCCAATCCCGTACGCTCGCTCAAGAGCTGCGCCTCGTAGTCATTGACGATCGCCGCGGTAGCGAGCTCCAAGCAGCGCAGCAGCTCCGCACCGCTGAGTAGTGGCAACCCCTGGCCCGGATCGAACACGAACGGCACTTGCGCAGCAAACAATTCTTCGCAATGCACCAGCATCGCTTCGCGCCCGTCCGGCGCGACGATTCCCCACGCCGCGCCCCAGCTCGACGGCACCGCCGCCGCGTGCGCCAGGAGCATCGCGCCGGGATGAAACGCAGTGATCTGGTTGTCGTCCAGATCGGTGATGATGAACGCCTGCGCGGTGTGGTGTTCGGCAAAGAGGCGGATCCCCTCCTCGCGAATCCCCAGCGCCCGCAGCCGCTCCAGGTATGGCCCGGCGTCATGTCCCATTGCCGCGACGATGATCGGGTCCATACCCAGAAGCTTCAGCCCGTAGGCGATGTTGCCGGCACAGCCGCCGAACTCGCGCCGCAGCTCCGGCACATGGAACGCGACGTTGAGCAGATGGATATGTTCCGGCAGGATGTGGTTGCGGAAGCGGTCTTGAAACACCATGATGGTGTCGTAGGCCATGGAGCCGCAGACGATCAGCGCAGTACTCATGGGTCAATCCTTTACTTGGTGAATCGAGCTGGGATTGTACTTGAGCGGCCAATGTCCAAAAGCCCAGCGACCCCTACGGGCAGCTTGTGTCGAGCGCAGCAGGATTTTTGAGACCGGCAAGTCAATGTCTAAATTTTCTGCGGCTTTCTTCTGCCCGGAACCAGCCCGTTTCGTACTCACCCGCTCCCAGCAGCCGACATTCCCTCCACGAAAAGTCGCAAGGTGGGTGCGCGCACGCGTTCTGGAACTTTAGCTCATCATCTGGCATGCCGAATGAGCGTGCGCATTTGGCGCGAGATCATCACCGACAATTATTTTTAATTTAATTGATACTTTTTTTTATAAATTCAGTTACGCTTTTAAAAAATTGCAATTTTTTATTCTTCGATAACTGTTTGAAATTCCATCACCATCCCGAGCCAGCGCTTTCTGGCACGTTTATTGCTTTCAGTGCTCAGATTAACCGGTGAGGAGAAGACTCATGGCCGAAACGTTCTACGAGGTAATGCGCCGCCAGGGAATCAGTCGGCGCAGTTTCCTCAAATTCTGTGGTTTGACCGCCGCAGCGATGGGCTTGGAGCCGGCGTTCGTCCCGAAAATCGTCCATGCACTGCAGACCAAACCG
>FWPV01008171.1_pt1 | contig 18447 bp, 8 predicted proteins | sample 2228371 | NCBI WGS metagenome assembly FWPV01 (sample SAMEA103939776, study PRJEB20133) | metagenome
CCCCCTACGATGACACCTGGCACTTCATGGCCTTCGTCCTCAACAACGGCACCTGGACGAAGTACAACTGGGACGCGGTGAACGGGATGCAGACGGCCACGGGCACTTACAATCATGGCTCTGGCTTCGCAAACAACCGCGACTTGGCTATCGCCAGCCAGTTGGGCGCTGACATTCAGTACAGGGGCCTTCTGGACGACATCGCGATCTGGAATCAGGCCCTCAGTTCCGCCGAGATCGCCAACCTGGCCAGCGGGGCATGGACGCCCCTCGATGTGCCGAACCGCGAGATGCTATCGTACCGCATCCAGGTCGGCTCGGCGGGCACCGCCACGATCAACGGCGCCTACATCACCCCCGACCTCAACGTCCTCGGCACTCAGTTCCGGGGCTCCACCAGCGGCAGCGGAACCATCACCGCCACAGGCTCCGTGGGAGTGCGCACCGACGCCACGGATTTTGTCCAGATTGTCGTCTCGGGCACCGAGGGCGCCGGCGCGCCGTGGATGGCCGCCACATTCACCGCACCACTCAACTACGTCTTCTCCACCACAGGCAACCAGTACCTCGTTTCAACGCTCAACCCGGCCACCGGCTGGCGCGCCTCCACCATCGAGTGGGGCCAGATGGGCGGCGGCCAGGGCGATGGCATCATGTACCAGGTCGCCGCACCCAACCCCCCCATGGGGGGCGGCTTCGCACCCGGCACCCAGGCTATGTGGGCGCAGGACTTCATGGGCAACACGCTGACCCCCGTCTACTTTGATGTGCCGGTTGGCCTCCAGCAGGGGGCATGGACAGTTTACGGCACCCCCACCGCCTCTATCAGCCAGCCCCAGGGCATCTCCGCCCACATCGTGCGGACGACCAACGACATCTCCTCCCTCGCCCTGGCCGAGACCGCCCTCACCCTGCGGCCCGGCATGGCCAACCACGACGTCTCCCAGATCACCTCCATCGCAAGAGCCGACATTGACGCCGGCGGCAGCTACGCCAACCAGGTGGGCTACCTGGCCGGCGACCGCCACAGCAGCGCGGGCGCGCCCGAGGACTACGCGATGCGCTGGGCCGCCTACGTCTATGCCCCCTCCGACAACTACACCCGCACCTTCGCCATCAGCGGCGACCAGGGCTTCTGGCTCAAGGTCGGCGACACCGAGTTCGTCCGCACGGAGGGGCCTTCCCCGTTCGTCGCCGCCATGACCTTCCCCACCCAGGGCTATTACCCCCTCGAGGTCGTCTGGTACAACCGCGGCGGCGCCGCATTCCTGGAGATCAGCTCGCGCGAGGGCTTTCACGCGGGTTGGGACTCCAGCTTCACCATCCTCGGCAACGACCCCGCCTATCCGGTTTACCAGCGGCCGGCCGCCCTGCCCTCCGACTTCTCCGGCCTCGTCGCCGAATCCGCCGTCGTCCCAGGCGACCCACGCCCCGCCATGATCGGCCCAGTCCAGGCCACCCCCACCGGCGACGGCTTCCGCATGCAGGTCGCCACTGTCCCCCTGTCCGCCAACGACAACGACCCCGCCCGCAAGTACCGCTGGGGCGACGCCGGAAACGTCAACCTCACCAGGAAATACCTCGCCGACAACCCCACCGCCGGCACGAGCGTTATCACCAACGTCATTGACTACCGCGACCCGCAAAGCGGCAGCACCGGGCAGTTCGGCTTGACCCAGGACTGGCCACACAACACCTCCGCCGACGACAACAACTTCGTCGTCACCTTCTCGGGCCTCGCCAACTTCCGCGAGGCCGGCGTCTACACCTTCGCCGAGTCCAGCGACGACGGCTTCCGCCTCCGCGTCGGCAACAACGTCATCGCAAACTACAACATCGGCCGCGGCGCCAACGCCGACCACAATTTCGCCTACATCTACATCCCCGAGCCCGGCCTCTACCCCATCGAGCTCAACTACTTCGAGGCCACAGGTGGCTCCTCTATCGAGTTCTCCCACCTCGGCTTCGGCCCCGGGCGCCCCACCCCAAGCCTCGTCCTCGCCAGCCGAAACCCCGCAGCCGCCGGCTACAGCGTCAACTTCGGCACCGACATCTACAGCGTCCAGCCCACGCTCGCCATGCAGGTCACCAGCACCACCCTCCAGGCCAAGGCATACACCTGGGTGCCCGCCCTCAACGGGGGGGCCGGCGGCGCCCTGCCCCTGGAGCGCTGGCGGCTCGAACGCCCCATCCCGCCCGACGTAGACCGCGATGGCGACGGCACGCCCGAAAGCTACTCCGGCCTCCTGGCCCGCTATTACACCACCAATAACGGCATCGCACTCTCAGGCGAGCGCGCCGTCATGCGCGCACCATTCAGCGCCCCGCGGAACCCGCCCACCTCCTACTTCGGCGACAACTACGCCTACGGCGTCCCCGTCAACCCCTTCGGCGACACGGTGGACATTGAGGACAACCTCCACGTCCGCATGTACGGCTACCTCTACTTCCCCGTCGCCGGAACCTACAACTTCCGCATGGACACCGACGACAACTCCTGGATGTTCATAGACCTTGACGGCAACGGGACGTTGGAGCAGCCGCCGTCGGGGCAAGGGGCCTGGACGATCACCTGGAATGGGGTCAACGTCAGCCCCGCGGGTTGGCACCTTGTCGAGTTCCGCATGCAGGAGGGCGGCGGCGGCGAGTGGAGCGGCATCCAGTGGCAGAAGCCCGGCGATGCCGCCCTCGGCTACATCCCCGCTGGAAACTTCTGCTTCGACGCCAGCCTGCTCACCCTCTACGAGCTCGTCGCAAGCAGCGAAACCACCGGCCTCTACCAGGTCGGCGACCTCGCCAACTTCCAAGACCTCTACAACTTCCCCTACGACACCACCCAATCGCTCCGCCTGGTCGCCGACATCGCCGGCACCTACGCCTATCTCGAGGGCACCTTCCTCTTCGTCCCCGAGCCTGGCACAATGCTGCTCCTGGCTGGTGGCCTCATTGCCGTCGCCGCGCGCCGGCGACGAAACAGGGCGAAGTAGCCCGCGCCACCCGGTCTGGGACCGAAGCCCGCACTGCGAACAGTGTCCAGTATTTCGGACTCCCGTCCGCTTCTGCCCGGCCGGGGCGAGGGGGGGCATGTTCCCAAGCGTCAGCATGCCATAAGTGTCGTGGCGCCAAGGGGAAACGCCGCACGGCGGCCTTCCGCTCCCCAAGCCGCCGTTGCCATCGGTCAACCCCGGCTGTCACGAGGCGGCCGATGGTGTGCGCGGGGCGCTATTGGCCTGGGGCGTAAGCGCTTGGGGCGCAAGGGCTAAGGAATCGGGCGAATTGTCCTCAGCAGGGAGGGATCACCGGCACAGGATTTGCTCTCGCGCAATCGCGCGCCGTTGAGGCAACAGCGAGGGCTGCGCTGACCTCACCCTCCCCCGGACGCGCACTCGCAATAAGTCCACAGCCGCGGATGAGCCCACCGCCTCTGTCAGGAGACCGTCCATGCGTACGGCAGGAAGAGCGCACCTCACGCTGGCCATGCTTGTTGCGGCGCTTCTGGGCGCCCGGCCCGCCGCCGCCGGCCTCATCGCATACTACAAGTTTGACGACCCGGCGAACCTGGGGCGCGACTACGGCCCGGCAGCCTCCACGCCCCTGGGCACCTACTACAACGCCACGAACAGCGGCGTGGGCTCGATTGCCGGCTGGGCCGGCTTGGCGGGCGACTTTGATGGCGGCGACGACTACCTGCGCCTACGCAGCACCGGCCGCCTGGATAGCCTGCAGGCCAAACCCTACACCCTCACCGCCTGGGTCTACGCCAACAACGTGCCGCCCGGAAGCGGCTCCGCCAACAACGCCAACTATGGCATCATCAACAAGGCCGGCTGGCACGAGGGCCCCATCTACCAGAACACCCAGCGGTTCCGCGCCTGTCACTGGCTTACCGGCGATGTGGGGGCCGACGCTGTATCAACCAACACCTTCGCCCCGGCCAACTGGCGCCACGTGGCGATGGTGGTCGACCCAGCGGCGGGGACGAACCAGATTTACGTCAACGGCGCCCTCGAGGGCACCTACAACTTCACCCCCGGCACCCCCACCCGGGCCTATGGGACGACGACGTGGACCATCGGCAACGCGAACCCCGGGGCGGGCACCTACCGCTGGTGCATGAATGGTCGGATAGACGAGGCGGCGCTCTTCGACCACGCGCTCACCGGCGCCGAAATCGCCCAGCTTGCCTCGGGGGCCATCACCCCGCTCGACATCACCAGCGGCGCCCTTCAGCCCGCCGGCATGTGGCGCTTTGAGGGGCCGCGCGGCGACCCCATCGTCAACGAGCCGAACGTCCTCAACCCCGGCACTCTGGACGGCACTGGGGAGTCAGGCGCAACCTACGCCGCCTGGGTGCCCGACCGGCGCATCCTCGACCCCATCAGCGGCACGGTCTACGCCAACTACTCCTCGCTCAACATGGCCCCAGGCGCCGTGCGGGTGCTCAACGACGCGGCCTTGCAGTCCTCAAGTTTCACTGTCGAGGCGTTCCTGCGCATCGGAGGCGACCAGGGCAGCTACCCGGCCTACGTCAGCCGTAACATGACCGTCGGCGGCCAGTTGCGCGGCTGGCAGATGGACATCGACCCCAGCGAGAACGCGCGGACTCGCTTCGACACAGCGGCGGCGCAGAACCAGGTGGTGAGCGCCGGCGCGCTCGGCGTAGGCGGCTGGAACCACGTGGCCCTCACCTTTGATGGCGCCACTAGGCAGATACGCCTCTACAGGAACTACGTCAACGTCGGCGTCGGGACCCTCAACGGTGACCCGAACGACATCACTGGCATCGTGGCCGACCTCCTCATGGGCCGCGCGAGCGGCTGGCCGGCATACACCTTCCTCGACGAGGTCCGCTTCACCCCCCAGGTGCTTGACCCGCCACAGTTCCTCCGTGGCACAAGCCTCCCTGTCACCTACCAGATCCGCGTCGGCTCCTCCGGCACCGCCACCATCAACGCCACCTACGTCGCCGAAAACCTCGCCGCCCTCGGCGTCGGAATGGGCTCACCCACCGCCGTCTCCGGCTCCGGCACCGCCACCATCATTGGCTCCGTCCCCCTCAGGCCGGGCGCCACCGACTACGTCCAGCTCGTCGCCAGCGGCCTCGACTCCACCTCCTCCGCGCCGTGGCTGGCCGCCACATTCACCGCGCCGCTGAACTACATATTCAATGAGACCGGCAACCAGTACCTGACGAGCGAGGCGTCGTCGGGCCGCTGGCGCTGCTCCACCGCCCCCTGGGGCGGCATGGGCGGCGGAGGCGGCGATGGCCTCGTCTACCAGGTCACATCTCCCAACCCCGCTATCGGCACAGGCTTCGCACCAGGCACACAGGCCATCTGGGGCCAGGACTTCATCGGCAACATCCTCACCCCCGTCTACTTGGACGCGCCCATGACCCTCGTCCAGGGCGCGTGGACGGCCTACGGCTCGCCCCTCCCCTCCATCACCCAGACCCCGGGCATCTCGGCACACATCGTGCGGGTGGATAGCAACCTGGACAACCTGGCGCAGGTTGACGCCGCGCTCGCTCTCCGCCCGGGCATGACCAACCACAGCGTCTCACAGGTCACAAGCATGCCCCGCGCCGACCTCGACCTCGGCGGCAACTACGGCGTCACCGGCGGCCTCCTCCCAGGCGACCAGCACAGCACCGCTGCCAACCCCGAAGACTACGCGGTGCGCCTGGCCGGCTACATCTACGCCCCAACCGCTGGCTACGCCCACACCTTCGCCGTCAGCGGCGACAACCGCTTTTACTTCAAGGTCGGCGACACCGAGTTCGTCCGCTCCGAGGCCGTCGTCAGCTCCCCACTCGTCGCCGCAATGGTCTTCCCCACCGCCGGCTACTGGCCCTTCGAGCTCGTCTGGGCCAACCGCAACGGCGCGGGCAACCTCGAGCTAAGCTCCCGAGCCGGCACCTGGTACACCTGGGACTCCACCAACTTCCTCATCCTGGGCACCGACCCGTCCTTCCCCGTCTACCAGCGGCCCGACGGTGTGCCCGCGCCCGGCCAGGCCGGGGCCAACCCAGTGAGCAGCCCCCTCTACGCCGGCACCATCAGCCCCGTCGCCGACGGCTTCCGAGTCCAGCAGGCGTACCCGACAAGCCACGGCGGCTCAAACCCCAGCGACGTCCAGCACTCCATCACGTTCTACTCCAACTACGACATGGCCAACGTGGGCGTCATCGAGACGCGCACGAACATGGACATGTGGGACCCGCAGGCCGGTGGCAGCGGCAACTGGGGCTACAACCAGCCCTTCCCAATTGACAACCGCGACGCGAACTACAACGTCGTGCCGGCCAAGGACGACAACTACTTCGTCACCCGCATCAACGGCCTGCTCTACATCGACTCCCCGGGGGTGCGCGCCTTCACCGTGGGCACCGACGACGGCTACTTCCTGCGCGTCGGCGGCCAAGTGCTCGGGCGAATCACCGGCGGCCGCGGCGTCCCGAGTGGCACCGCCAACTACGTCTACGGCTACTTCCCTGCCGCCGGTCTCTACCCCTTCGAGTTCTACTCCCACGAGGGCAGCGGCGGCTCCGGCATCGAGATAGGCCACGGCGGCACGACGAGCCTTCTCCTCGCCAGCACCCGCAACCCAGCATCCCCCTCGAACGGCTTCACGAGCGACTTCAGCGGCGTGGCCTACCGCGCTGAACCTGTCGCCCAGCTCCAAGCCTACAGCACCACACTTCAGGGAAAGGCATACGTGGACGTCCCCGCCCTCGGCATCCAGGTCAACCCCGAGCGCTGGATTCTGCTGCGCCCGACCCCCGACAGCGTGCCCGGCACCGCCGGCCTGCCCATCCAGGGCCTGCGCGGCACGTACTACGACTTCGCCTACAAGCAGACAGTTGACAACACCTGGCCGCCCGAGCTCGACCCCACCGTGCCCGTGCTCGGCCGGCGCAACGACCTGGCGACCGTGGGCAGCGTGTTCAACTTCGGCGGCGGCTTCGCCAGCCCACTCGTGCCCTCGCGCCCCGGCTCCCCGACCAACCCCGCCGGCGCCAACGACTACTTCGGCGTTAGGTGGCAAGGCTTCCTCATCGTCCCACGCACCGGCCTCTACAGCTTCCAGATGCAGGCCGACGACCGCGGCTGGATGTTCATTGACATTGATGGCGACTACTTCACCCAGGGCTCCCCTGGCTACAAGGTGTTCGAAGCCGGCGAGTTCCCCGCCGGACAGCCCGTCGTCTGGTCCAACTGGCTCCAGTGGAACAACGTCTACCTCACCGAGGGCCTCCACTGGGTCGAGTTCCGCTCCCGCGAGTGGGCTGGTGGCGAGACCGCGACCTTTCAGTGGATGATGCCCGAGGGCGGCGCATTTGCCAACATCCCAGCCGAGTACTTCCTGAACGTCCAGGACTGGGAGGTCCTCGCCTACGGCAGCGGCTCCATCGGCGATGCGCTCAATTTCGCGGACATCATGGACTTCGACTACGACTCCACGCAGAACCTGCGCCTGGTGGTCCAGGTGGCCGGCCTCACGGCCTACGTTGATGGCACCTACCTCTTCGTGCCCGAGCCTGGCACCATCGTGCTCCTCGCGGGCGGCCTCCTCGCCGTCGCCGCCCGCCGCCGCGGCCGCCATGGCAGGCGGCGGGAGCCCTAGGCGCTTAGGCCCCACTGCCTGTCCTCGGACGTCTGATCGATTCCCCGCAACGGCTTCGCAAGTCGGGAAAGGAGGCGCGCAATGCACTGGTCAAGGGTGTGTGGGACGGTTCTGCTGGCGGCGTTGGTGTGCTTGAGGCCGACTCAGGCGGCAATCATCGCCGACTACCAGGCCGACTGGCTGCCGGGAAGCTTCAACGGTCAGACGCGGCCCGCACGCTCGGCCGATGGCTGGGACTACATGTGGAACGCCACGGGCGCCATCGGCACCGCAGCAGGCAACTACAGCAGCCTCATGTGGTGGAGCGGCCAGAACCACTACAACCGGGATGGCGCCGGCAACCTGCCGCGAGCCAACCCGTGCGCTTGGGCCAACCTCAACGCCACCGGCGGCCACCCCGGCCGAGGCACGGCGCAGGGGGCGGGCGTTGACCGCTTCGCCATCGCCGCCTACACCGTCCAGGCCGGCGAGAGCGGCTTCGTCGCTCTCACCAACTCCTCCGTCGCCGTCCCAAGCGGCAGCTCCAACGGCGTTGAGTTCCGTGTCTACGTCAACGACACCCTTGTCCGCCGGCTCACCCGCAGCGGCGGTGGCGCCACCTTCAACCTCAACGGCTTCCTCGGCTACCTCAACGTCGGCGACAGAGTCTTCGTCTGCGGCGGGCCGAACACCACCGACGGCTACGACAGCTTCAACCTCGCCTTCCGCCTGGAGACGGCCAGCGACGCCAACACCTACGTCTGGGACGCCGACGGTGTGGCTCCGATCAACGGCGGCGCGGGCGGCTGGGACACATCCAGCGCCCGCTGGGTCACAAACTCGGGGGCTGGGGCCTATGCCACCTGGAGCAACGCCGCCAACCTCTCGGCCCTCTTCCCTGCGAGCGGCGGGAATGTGACGATTGACGTGCCGCTGACGGCGCGGAGCCTGATCTTCGCCGCCGACGGCTACACGCTGAGCGGGTCGAACGCCATCACCCTCACCAACGCCGGCGCCGGCGGCGCAGGCCCCAACACCATCGCCGTCACCCTCGCCGGCACCACCGCCAGCATCTCCGCGCCCGTCGTCTCCGCCCAGAGCGTCACCAAGATTGACGAGGGCACCCTCACCCTCCTCGGCTCTACCGCCATCACCGGCGACCTGCGCGTCGGTGGCGGAACCCTTGTCCTCGGCGGCTCCTCCGTCACAAACGTCACAGGCAACACCCGCGTCGGCATCAGTCCCGGCTTCACCGGCCTCCCCACCTTCAATGGCATCCTCACCATCCAGGACTCCGCCGTCCTCAACACCCAGTACATCTACATGGGCGAAAACCTCAATACTGAGACCCGCGACATGGTGGCCATCATCAACCAGACCGGGGGCACGGTGACGACGAGCGGCGTTGACGGCGAGGGGAACGGCATCCGGGTCGGCCACTGGCCCTCCGAGACCTCCATCTACAACCTCTCGGGCGGCACGCTGACGATTGGCAACAACGCCGAGCTCGCCCTGGCCATTGACGGCACCGGCATATTCAACCTCAGCGGCACAGGCGTCCTCAACACCCGCACCTTCGTCGTCAACGCCCGCACGGGCGGCGCTGGCAACGGCACGTGGAACGTCACCGGCGGCACGGCCAACATCGGCGCCGGCGGCATCATCAACGAGGGCACAGGCCCCGCCGCCGTCAACCTCGGCGGCGGGACCATTCGCGCCACCGCAGGCTTCTCCTCCTCGCTGCCCATGACCCTCACCGGCACCAACGGCAACATCACGTTCGACACCAACGGCTTCAACATCATCCTTGGCGGCAACCTCACCGGGGTGGGCGGCCTGACGAAGACGGGCGACGGCACCCTGCGGCTGTCCGGCAACAACACCTACACTGGCGCCACCAGCATCCAGGGCGGAGTGCTGGACGCCCTGTGCAACTTCGGTGGAAGCGTCACGGTGGGCCCCTCCGGCGGCCTCAACGTCGGGCAGGGAGTCTTCCGGAGCACCGCTATTGCCGGCAACTACACCCAGGACGGCGCCCTCTTCATTGAGCTCGGCGGGCCGACCCAAGGCGTGCTGTTCGACTGGCTCAACGTCAACGGCGCCGCCGCGATCGGTGGCATTATTGACGTCAACATCACACAGCCGTTCGCCGTGACGCCCGGCATGTACTTCGACATCATCACGGCCTCGGCGGGGATCAGCAACGACCTCAGCGGCGCCACATTCAACATCCACGGCACCGACCTCGGCTACGGGCTGTGGGTGTTCCTCGTCCCATTGGGCGGCGCTGCTGAGGCCGTCCGCCTTGTCGTGTCGCCCGAGCCCAGCTCCCTCGCCCTCCTGGCCTTCGGCGGACTCGCGCTCTGGAGGAGGCGGCAGGGCCGGCGCAGCACCCGAACGAAGTAGCACCGTTGGCACCGTGCCGTCGAGCAGGGGGAGCGCGCCACACGCCGCCCGCTCCCCCGCCCCATGTCGTGCGTTGACTTCGCCCGCCGAATCGGGCATCCTGGGGCGGCATGAAGGCTCACGAACTACACCTATGGGACGTCTCGCCGCGCGAGGCGGCGGAAATCCAGCGCCAGTTGCGCGAACGCCTTGTCCTGCACGACGACCTGCCGCGCAGGGGCGTCCGCCTCGTCGCCGGGGCCGACATTGCGCTCGACCCCCACGACAAGCTCGCCTTTGGCGCCGTCGTCGTCTTCGCCCTGCCCGGCCTCGCCGAGGTCGAGCGCCAGGCCGCCATTCGCCCCATCACCTTCCCCTACGTGCCCGGCCTGCTGGCCTTCCGCGAGGCCCCAGTGCTCCTCGACGCCCTCGAGCGGCTGCGGAGTGAGCCCGACGTGCTGGTCTTCGACGCCCACGGCTACGCCCACCCGCGCCGCATGGGCCTCGCGAGCCACCTTGGCATCATCCTCGACCGCCCCAGCATCGGCTGCGCAAAGTCGGTGCTCGTCGGCGACCACGACGAGCCGCCGCCACAGGCGGGCGCCTGGACGCCACTCGTCCACGACGGAGAGGTCATCGGAGCCGCCCTGCGCACCCGCGCCCGCGTCAAGCCCGTCTTCGCCTCCGTCGGCCATCGCGTCTCCCTCCCCACTGCCATCGCCCTCCTCCTGCGCTGCTGCGACGGCTTCAGGGTCCCCAGGCCCACGCGCCTCGCCGACCGCCTGGTGCGAGAGATGCGGAGGGCGCACGGGCTGCCCGCCATCCCAAGACGGTTCAAGAGTTCTTGAAGAGGGGTGCGGGGAGGGACTTCTTGCAGGAAGTCCCTCCCCGCTCGGTTGGGTGAGGCTCAGGAGAGGCCGAGGACGCGGCCGTCCTCAGAGATGTCGTAGTTCATGAACACGGGGGTTGCGGGCAGGCCGGGCATGGTGCGCATCTCGCCGCACAGCGGGTAGAGGAAGCCTGCGCCGACGCTCGCGCGGATGTCGCGGATGGGCAGGGTGAAGCCGGTCGGGGCGCCCTTTAGGTTGGGGTCGTGGCTCAGCGAGAGGTGGGTCTTGGCCATGTTGATGGGCAGCTTGTCGTAGCCGAGCTTGGTGTAGAGCTCGATCTTCTGGTTGGCCAGAGGCGCGTAGTCCACGCGGGCGGCACCGTAGACCTTTGTGGCGATGGTCTCGATCTTCTTCTTGATCGGCCAGTCGTCGGGGTAGAGTAGCTTGAACTCGGAGGGCTTCTCGGCGGCCTCTACCACGGCCTCGGCAAGTGCCACGCCACCCTTGCCGCCGTTGGCCCACACGGTGCTCTCGTAGGCGCCCTCGGCACCCGCCTCCAGCGCCGCCTGGCGGACCACCTCCACCTCGCGGTCGGTGTCGGAGGTGAAGCGGTTGACGGCGACGACGACTCTGACGCCGAAGAGGCGCGCGTTTTCGATGTGCTTCTTGAGGTTGCAGCAGCCGGCTTTGAGGAGCTCGATGTTCTCCTGGGTGTATGCCTTGTCGAGGGGCCGTCCGGGGGTCACTTTGGGGCCGCCGCCGTGCATCTTGAGGGCGCGGACGGATGCGACAATGACGACGACGTGGGGCACGAGGCCGCTGATGCGGCACTTGATGTTCATGAACTTCTCCATCCCGCAGTCGGCGCCGAACCCGCTCTCCGTCACGACGTAGTCGGCCAGCTTCAGGGCGATCTTGTCGGCGATGATCGAGGAGTTGCCGTGCGCGATGTTGGCGAAGGGGCCGGCGTGGACGAAGCAGGGCGAGTGCTCAAGGGTCTGCATCAGCGTGGGCTTCACCGCGTCCATCATCAGTATGGTCATTGCGCCGGCCACCCCAAGGTCTTCAGCGGTGATGGGCGTGCCCTTCTTGGAGGTGCCGATGACGATGCGGCCGAGGCGCTTGCGGATGTCCTTGAGGCCCGAGCACAGGGCGAGAATGGCCATGACCTCGGAGGCGACAGTGATGTCGAAGCCGGTCTGGCGGGGCCGCCCGTCGGCATCCGTGCCAAGGCCAATGATGACGTTGCGCAGCGCGCGGTCCGAAACGTCCACCACCCGCGGCCAGGTGATCGAGTACGGGTCAATGTCCAGCCGCTTCAGGCCCAGCTTGGCCAGGCCCTTGTCGCTCATCGTGTCCTCGTGCATGATCCGCGCGTCAATCGCCGCGGCCAGCAGGTTGTGGGCCGCGCCCACCGCGTGGATGTCGCCCGTGAGATGCAGGTTGAAATCCTCCATCGGGACCACTTGGGAGTAGCCGCCGCCTGCTGCGCCGCCCTTGATGCCGAACGTGGGGCCTTGCGAAGGCTGGCGAATGCACGTGAACACGTTCTTCCCAATGTGGTGGAGGGCCTGCGAGAGGCCGATGGTCGTCACCGTCTTCCCCTCGCCAAGCGGCGTCGGCGTGATCGCCGTCACATCAATGTACTTCCCATCCTTCCGGTCCTTCAGGCGGTCCGAGATGCTGAGCTTCACCTTCGCCTTGAAGTCCCCATAGAGCTCCAGCTCATCGCGTCGGATGCCCGCCTTCTCGGCGATCTCCACGATTGGCCTGAGCTTCGCAGCCTGGGCGATTTCGATGTCCGAAGGCACATTCCCCATCTCCTGCCTCCTGGAGCCTTTGGCTCCCACGCGCCGCGGCTGGCCGGAACGCCCTGGCGCGGTCCGTGTAGAATCTCCTCAGACGCCCGGCCCGAATCGAGCCAGGATTCTACCAACCCATCGCCTACCGGTCAAGCGCAAGACCGCCTCAGAGTACGGCCCCCGGTTGTGGTAAGTTGGCGCCTGCACGGGTAAAGACACCCGGGTGGAGGCGGGGCAGCACAGCACATTCCTCATGCCTGCCTATCCCAGCCGGGCTTCCTCGATCAAGGCGACCATGTTGGCGAGGGGCACGTCGGCCTGAAGGGTGATGCCGCTTTCGAGGATGTAGCCGCCGCCCGCGCCCATCGTGCGCTTGAGGCGCCGCACCTCGGCCTGAAGGGTGATGCCGCTTTCGAGGATGTAGCCGCCGCCCGCGCCCATCGTGCGCTTGAGGCGCCGCACCTCGGCCCGCACGGCCTCGGGCGTGCCGCGCACCATCAGGTCCTGCGTGCCCAGGCCGCCGCAGAAGGCCAGGTGGCGGCCGAACTCCTGCTTCAGCTCCAGGATGTCCATCGCCTCGGGCTGGATGGGGTGAAGGATGTCGAGGCCGAGGTCAACGAGGTCGGGCACGATGGGTCGGACGTTGCCGCAGGAGTGTAGGAAGACGGTCTTGCCGGCGCCCTTCGCGGCTGCGAAGATGCGGGCGAGGTGGGGACGGACGAATCGCCGCCAGGCCTCGGGGCTGATGAGCATCGAGCGCTGCGCCCCATAGTCGTCGCTCAACGCCACCCCGTCGAAGGCGAAGCTCGCGGTGAGAAGCTCCATCGTCCGCAGGACGAAATCGGCGATGCCCTCGAGAAGTTGGTGGACGAACTGTGGCTCCAGAGCGAGCCAGAGGAGGAGGTTCTCCATGCCGCACAGAAACGCCGCGCGCTCCCAGAGGTCGCCGACCCAGAGGATGGTGTAGTTGTCGCAGTTGCGCCCGCACCAGGCGTCGAGGCCCGCGAAGCGATGGGGCGAGGCGGGGTCGGGGAAGACGTATCCGGCGAGACTTGGCTTTGTAATGGGTGGGCCGACCGGCGAGCCGCGGTCTACCTCGCTCGTCGTCCAGGCCACGCCCCATTCGTCGCGGGCCGTCGGCCCGAACTCCTGCGGCGAGGCGTAGAGCGGCTTGATCGAGTTCGTCCCCCGCATCCGAAGCGGCAGGGCGAGGGCGTCCTCAATCTCCCCCGGCCCGTAGCGCTCGGCCAGCCTGCGGCGGGCCGGGGGAGAGAGCGACAGGTTGTAGGGCACGGGCAGCCCCGCCTCGCGCCTGACCACGCGCCTGAGCCATTCCTTGCCACTCATGAGAGGAGCAGCCGTCACTTGGTATCGGGCACGGGCACGACGGGCTCGGGGACGCGGATTTCGGCGGGCTCCGGGGGCACGGCGGAAGCCCTGAGACCGAAGAGCATGATGACGGGCATCATGAGTGCGGAGCCCTGGCCCTTGAGCCTTGCGGTGAGGGTGGCCTTTGCGCCGACGGCCTCGACGCGGATGGTCTGCATGACCTCGATGATGGGCTTGGTGAAGGCCATCTCGGGGCCTGCCGCGTGTTGCTGGATTTCGGCCAGGGCATCCTTGACGCCCTTCTCGACGATGGCGACGGCCCCCTTGACGGCCTCGGCGTCCTTGCCGGCGGCAGTGACCGTGAAGGCGAGCGCGCCGTCAGCATTCTTGGCCGTCGCTGTGATCGTGTCGAACGGGGCGAGGAAGGGGGCCTGGCGATAGGCGTCGCTCATCACCACGGCGGCCCAGGTCGGGGCCTCGATATCTATCCCTTTGATCAGCTCGACCATCTTTGCGCCGAGGGCCGGCTTGTCAAGGTCGGCCTTGAGGGCCGCGGCAAGTCCCTTGATGGGAACGTTCTCCTCCGATGGGCCGGCGGCGAAGATGAACCGCTCGTCCGAGCAGGGGATCAGCCGAATCTCGCGCTCGGGGCCAAAGACGTCCATTCCCTCGACCTTCGAGGGGTTGAGGTTGAGCTGGGTGAAGGCGGCCTTGACGGCCGCGGAATCGTAGCGGCCGCGGGCGACGACGACGACGAAGCCCATGCGGTCCCCCACGTTGTCGGCCACGCCAATGGTCAGCCCGTCCAGACGCGCGTTGCCGACGCGCTCAGCAACGACGGAGACGCCTTTCGCGAGCTCGTCGAGGGCCCTCGAGATGTCCAACCCGGGCAGCACCATCGGCTGAAGGGTCTTGAGCGCCTCGTCGAAGGTGGCGGTGTGGCCGCCGGGCATGCGGACTTGCGCGACGATGCCACAGTTTGCAGGGAGGAGGCACAGGTCGCGGGCCATTTGCTCCGTGGTGGCTTGAGGCCGTTCGTGCGGCTTGCCCTCGATGGCCGCGATGGCGCGGGCCGCGTAGTCAGCGACGAATGGCTCCTTCGATTCCAGCAGCGGGCGCAGTGGGCCGACAGCCTCGGGCTTCTTCAGTTCGCCGAGGGTGCGGATGGCCATGAGGCGGCGTATGGCGTTGGCCTTCGCGCCGCCCGACAGCCCCTCAAGCAGCTCGCGTGCGCGGGTGCGGACCTCTGGGTCGTCGGACTCTGCGGCCTTCTTGAGGGCGGGGATGGCGACGGGGCCGAGGGTGCGAAGCTTGGCCGAGGCGGCCTCGCGCGTCACATGCTTCTCTGCGCCCAGGTCGCGGATGAGAGCGGCCAGGTCGGCCGGTTCCGCCAGGGCCAGTTCGCTCACCATCCGCTCGACCGAGACGGCGATGCCCCTCGCGCGCCAGTAGGCAGAGGTCGGCAGATAATCGAGCAGGTCGTTCCCCCAGCCTCCGCCGCCTGCCAGAAGCATCAACAACTCCATCATCCCAAAGCCCATGCCCATTCGCAGGTCTCCTCAGAGGCTTCCCCTCCCGAAGGTTCCAATACCTTCGGGAGGGTAGACGGGTTGGCGCACACAAGGCACCTTGACGTTACCCTCCCGAACGTATTGGAACGTTCGGGAGGGAGCGCACTCCTGTCAGGGAAGCTCAACGCAACGGCGGTTTTCTCTGAAGGAGAATACGGCGCAGGCGATCTCGGTGGCCCGCAGGCCGTGCTCGCCGTGGATGGGCACGGGCCGCCCCTCGGCAATAGCCGCCACGTATGCCCGCACCATGTCGCCAAACATGTTGTTCCTGCGGAAGGTGGCAACCTCGGCTGCTCCGCCCTCGCGGATAATGGTGACCCCGCCGAACTCCTCGGGCGGGCAGCCGGCCGGCAGCTTCTCGGGCGGCGTGGTGAAGAGGATTGCGCCGTCGGGGCCCAAGGCGTCGGTGAAGCCGCCGGCGCTCACGCCGGCCGGCAGTCCCCAGGACCAGGAGAGGATCAGGTCGTCGCCGCTGTGGAACCGAATGGCGGCTGTGCCGGTGTCCCAGGCCGTGCGGTCGCGGCGCAGGCGGGTCAGGTCGGCCCACACGGCCGCGGCCTCGCCGTAGATGTGGCGTGCGAAATCGTAGGTGTGCACCGCGCCGTCCATCAGTGGGCCGGCGCCCTGGTCCTTGAACATGTACCAGGGCGATTTCGGGCAGGAGCCCGCGTTGCATTGGCGCCAGACAACTGGGCGGCCGACGGCGCCGCCCTGGATAAGCTCGCGGACCTTGCCCCAGTGGTTGTCGAAGCGGCGGACGAAGCCGATCATGAGCTGCACCCCGGCCGCCTTGCACGCATCGAGCATCTCGCGGCTGTCGGCCACCGTGAGGGCGAGCGGCTTTTCGCAGAAAATCTGCTTCTTCGCCTGCGCTGCCGCCACGACGATCTCGCGGTGGGTGAACGTGGGCGTGCAGACGAACACGGCGTCAACATCCCTGCGGTCCAGCACTCGGCGGTAGTCATCGTAGGCATCGGGGATGTTGTTCGCCGCGGCCAACTCGCGCGCCGCCTCGCCGTTGGCGTCCGCACACGCCACCACCGCCGCCCCCTCGATGGCCTGGAGCGACTTCGTGTGATGCCTCCCCATCCCCCCGCAGCCGATGATGCCGAAGCCTGGCATACGATTGCTCCTTACTTCACGGCCTCTACTCGCCCCGTCTTCTCATCCACGACATGGAACGAACCGGCAGGCGAGACGTCAACTGCGATCTGCTGGTAGCCTGGGATGGTGAGCCTGACGCCCTTGCGCTCCTTGACGGGCGAATGAGCGTAGACGAGCCACTGGCGCTCGGGGGCCTTGCCCATCACAAGGGCGAGCGAGTAGACCGCCACCTCCCAGTGCAGCTCCCAGGGGAACTCCTGCGGGTTCACGTTCGCGTCGAGGAGGAACCAGCGGTCCTCGTCCCGCCACTCCTCGGGGATGCCGGTCTGGTAATGGTGCTTGCGGGCGCGGTTGGGCACAAGCTCGCCCCGGCGCCAGAACTTGCGGAGCACGTCGCTACGGTGCACTCGGTCAACGGCGTCCACTATGGCCATGAAGTATGGCAGGCCCTCGTCGGCGGGGAAAATCCAGCCGCGGAACTCGCGGACCGCCCGCGGGCGGAGGAGCCACATGCCGAACTGGACGAAGCCGCCGTAGCGGTCGGGGTTATACGTCTGCCCCTTCAGCCGATACAGCGTGCGGGGCGACGGGCGCTCCTTCTCCCGTCGCGGACCGTCGTAGCCGTCCCAAACCGAAAACTCGAACCAGAAGTTCGGGTTCAGTCTCCAGGCCTCGCGGAGCATGAAGACCAGGTTCATGAACTCAACCTGCGGGCTCCACACAGTGCAGTCGCGGCTGGGGTTCCAGTCGTGGGTGTAGTACGAGGGGCTTCCGCCATCCCACATCAGCGGGGCGGGGCTGATGCGGCCTTTGGAGTGGAGGGAGTAGTTTGGCCACCCGCCCCAGCGGCCGAAGTGGTCGGGGCCGAAAGCCTCGTAGCCGACGAAGAGCGCCCTGTCGCGCCAGCCCTGGGCGGCCAGCCCCTCGCGCATGCCCATTTGGAGGGCGCGGTAGCGCTCGATCCAGCCATCGGCTACAACACGCCGCTTGAAATCGTCGTCCTTGCCCTTTCCGTACTTGTCGAGGTAGCGTTTCGACTCCTCTGCCTTGTGCCAGCGGAGCTTCGGGTGTTCGTTATTGGAGAGAAAGATGACCAGCGGCGGATCGGGATACCAGGCCTGGAGGCGTTTGAGCTGCGGATTATCCGTCCACTTCCGCCCCACCTCCTCCCAGAGCTCCACGGGGCCGAAGGGGCAGACCTCTTTGCGAATCTTGCCCTCGGGCGTCACCACGTTCGGGTTCTTGTCGGCTTCGAGCTTGATGTAAGGCTCGGCGGACAGCAGGCACTCCCACTGGGTTCCCACGATGGTGAGGGGCAGCCTCAGCTCGGCGGCCCGCTTCATCGGCTGCTCGTAGTACTTCAGGAACGCCTCGCTCGCCTCCTTGCCCAGTTGCGCGTCAATCGGCGGATGGGCGAACCAGGGGAGGAGGTGATGCCCCTTCTCGATCAGTGCGAGTTGATGTGCGGGTGCCCAGCCCTCCGAGAGGGCATGCTTGCCGCAGCACCAGTGGGATGCCAGGGGCAGAGGGCGGCCATCATTATCGCCATTTGGCCGCGTGGCCTCGGCCCGGATTGCCGCCGCCACCTTCCCCCCATCCTCGCCTGCCGCCGCCCAGGCCGCGGACGCGAACAACGTTAATCCCGCCAATAGAGCAGACCGCCTCATCGCAAGCCTCCTTCGCCCCTTAGGCTCTCGCGTTCCCCTGCACCATACCCTAACCCGCCGCCCGCGTCAACCCGCGAAGGCGATCAGGAGGCCGCGAATCACGTGAATCCCCGCGAACCCCGACCCCGGTAACCGATAACCGACAACCGAAGAA